>Ga0302122_10000776_pt1 | contig 19765 bp, 19 predicted proteins | sample CB21_SCM_MG_FD_203115 | JGI IMG/M metagenome (GOLD analysis project Ga0302122, IMG submission 203115) | Marine microbial communities from Western Arctic Ocean, Canada - CB21_SCM | ecosystem: Environmental > Aquatic > Marine > Oceanic | place: Canada: Western Arctic Ocean | collected 2017-09-28
CATTTTGAGGACCTTTACCAACCGCAATATCACTAAGAATATCCTTTGATGCGGTTAAGCTAACATCATCCGAAATATCAACAGTAGACTCCCAGCGTTGAGTGCAGGCTCGATGCAAGATAAATCCTCGGTCGCGGGCCACAGGACCACCGTCTAAAATCAGATGATCACCACAGCCTTCGTGATAGTCTAAGTCTAGCTGTTTAAAGATAGCGTTGACCTGAATATCCAACTGTTGGTTAATGATGAGGCCCATGGCACCATCCTGGCTGTGCTCGCAAATATATACCACTGACTGAGAAAAATTAGGGTCACGAAGGCCAGGCATAGCCAATAAGAAGTGGTTTTTTAGGCTGGTAACGGTTCTTTTTGGGATATTCATGGTTCTCAATATGAAGGTTTACGCACCGAAACTCAACTCTGGACTCCGCGCGTCAGTCAGTATTTCGACTTAGGCCTCTAATCTTTTTGCAATTGCACGCATTAATTGACCACCTATATCGGTATCTTTGGCATTATCAATTTCACGAACACAGGTTGGGCTAGTAACATTGATTTCTGTTAGATAATCTCCAATGACATCTAAACCAACGAACAATAGCCCTTTGTTCACTAAGGTGGGGGCAATCTGCTGGGCGATCCAATGATCTCGCTTACTTAAAGGTTGAACCACACCGCGACCCCCAGCTGCAAGATTACCCCGAAATTCTCCTGCCGCAGGAATTCTAGCTACACAATAGGGAACCACTTCCCCGTCTATGACCAGTATTCTTTTGTCGCCACTAAGAATTTCAGGCAAATACTTTTGAGCCATGATGGTATTTTGGCCATAGTTGGTCAGAGTTTCGATAATGACATTGAGGTTTTGGTCACCCTGTTGGACCCTAAAAATTGAGGTTCCACCCATTCCATCAAGGGGCTTATAAACGACTTCTTTGTGTTCACCTAAAAATTGTTTTAACAGTTCTGGGTCGCTGCTCACTAGTAGCGGAGGTGTGCATTGTGGAAACTCGGTGGCAAACACTTTTTCATTACAGTCACGTAAACTTTGAGGCTTATTAACTATTAATGTGCCAAGGCGCTCCGCCGCCTCTAGGATGTATGTAGAGTAGATAAATTCGCTATCGAACGGCGGGTCTTTGCGCATCAAAATAACATCTAGATCACTGAGAGGTTTAATAATGCTCTCGCCTAGTTCGTACCAGCTATTGGCATCGGCATGTACCTTAAGGGAAGACATTTTTGCGCCAGGCCCAGTGCTGTCGATAAATAGACTATTTTGCTCCATATAAAATAGCTCATAGCCTTGATTTTGGGCAGCAAGCAATAAAGCCAGAGTAGTGTCTTTGTGGTAATTGATGGACTTGATAGGGTCCATAACCACGCCGAGGAATTTGCTCATAATATCTATGCCTTTACGTATAAAGTCCAGTATGATTGCTGCCTTAGTAGGACGAACCCAGTCAGGCTTTTGCTATGTAGAGCATCTAACTAACCACATGTTGGCAGTTATTCTCCGAATGACAATATTATTAATCGCACAACGGCGATTAATAATATGATAATCCATTTATTCACGTAATAAAGGAACTATTACTATGAATCTCAGCGATCTACTATCCCTAAGTATAAAAGAAGGGGCCTCAGATTTACATCTTTCGTCAGGACTTTCGCCTATTTTACGAATTGACGGCGATCTGGTTCGAACCGACTTGCCGGCAATGAGTTCTGATCATGTTGATAAACTCATATATGAGGTTCTCAATGATCGGCAGATTGCGACTATTGAAGAGGGGGCCGAAGTTGACTTTTCCTTTGAGATTCCGCATGTGGCGAGATTTAGAGCCAATGTATTCAATCAAAACCGTGGTCGAGCTGCAGCTTTTCGGTCAATCTCTGCCGACGTAGCGACTCTCGATGAACTCGACTTGGGCGAAGTGTTTGAAGAGCTTTGCCTAAAGCCCCGTGGATTAGTTTTGATTACTGGGCCAACCGGTTCGGGAAAATCTAAAACTCAGGCTGCTATGGTTGATCACATCAACAAAAATCGGGCATTTCACATTCTTACTATTGAGGATCCTATTGAGTATGTTCACCAAAGTATAAAATCCTTAATTAATCAGCGTGAGGTACGTCGTGATACCCAGAGTTTCAGTCAAGCGCTGCGAGCAGCTTTGCGTGAAGATCCCGATGTAGTCGTGGTCGGAGAAATGCGTGATCTAGAAACAATTCGCTTGGCATTGACTGCCGCTGAAACGGGTCATTTAGTGTTTGCGACTCTACACACCACATCGGCCGCTTTGACGGTCAATCGAATTATTGATGTTTTCCCTGCGGCAGAGAAGGATATGGTTAGGTCGATGTTGTCAGATTCTTTGCAGGCAGTGGTAACTCAGACCCTTATGAAACGGAAGGTGGGTGGAAGAATTGCTGCCCATGAAATTATGATTGGGACGCCGGCGATTCGTAATCTAATTAGAGAAGACAAGGTGGCTCAGATATATTCTGTTCTTCAAACGGGGTCAGAATTTGGCATGAAAACTCTCGATCAAAGCCTAAGGCAGTTAGTAGATGATGAGATGATCACTCTTGAGGTTGCTAAAGAAAAGGCGGTCTATCCGGAATATTTCCAGGCGTTAAAAGAGTTAAAGGGAAATGCTAAAACCACTAAAAACAACTGAGTAAAACATCATCTCTGGTATTTCTCTGTTAATGGTCTTGCCTTGCGGTGAGTTTTTTAATTTGCTTAAGGGAAATACTAACGACAATTTTTGTCAACTAAACAGTGGTAGTATCGTTATTACAAGCAAGCCAACAGCTAAATGAGGAGATGATACGGATGAATAAAGGAATTGTTTTTGTAATAGTGTCGCTTATATCTGTTTCTGGATTCGCCGATCATCATAAAGGCGAGCGAGATAAAGATCCTGGTCATGAGCGGGGGAGAGGTGACTTATTTAAGGAGGCCGATCTTGATAAAGATAACAAGGTATCTCTCGCGGAGCATGAGGCGATGGTCCAGCGAATGTCTGACAGAGGCCGTGCGCGTTTTCATGAGATGGACTTGGATGGTGACGGGTTTGTCACCAAAAAAGAATCTCGTAAGGCGATGAAAGAGAAAATGAAAACTAAGCGAAAGAAGCGAAAGGCTTTGGATAAAGAGAGGAAAGCCTCGGCAGAAAAGTAGCAAGAAAAGAGATATTTTATCTATAAAAAGGTCGCTTAATTAAGCGGCCTTTTTTGTAATTTTGCCCCTATCTGCAGTCGCAGTATATAATGATTTCTAAATTGTACTTATATGACTAACCAAACTCAGGTGCCCTATGATTGATTATTTAATTGCCCCGTCTATTTTAGCGGCTAATTTTGCTCGTCTAGGAGATGAGGTCGATAATGTACTGGAGGCAGGCGCTGATATAGTCCATTTTGACGTCATGGATAATCATTATGTGCCTAATCTGACTATCGGGCCAATGGTGTGTAAGGCATTGAGAGATCATGGCGTTACCGCTCCGATTGATGTCCACCTTATGGTAAGCCCAGTAGACGACTTAATTAGAATGTTTGCCGATGCCGGTGCGAGCTATATCACATTTCACCCAGAGGCAACCAATCACATTGATAGGTCTTTGCAGTTAGTGCGAGAACTTGGCTGTAAGTCTGGCGTTGTGTTAAACCCTGGCACGGGCCTTGATACTGCGCAGTGGGTGATGGATAAAATCGATATGTTACTGTTAATGTCAGTTAACCCAGGCTTTGGTGGTCAGGCGTTTATTCCTTCAACAATTGATAAATTAAAACAAGCCAGAAAAATGATCGATAGCAGTGGGCATGATATTCGGTTAGAAGTTGACGGCGGCGTAGGCGTTGCCAATATCGCTGAGATTGCCGCGGCCGGCGCAGATACTTTTGTTGCTGGATCAGCCATTTTTAGCCAGCCAGATTATTCTGAAGTTATTGGTAAGCTTCGCGCTGAACTTGCTAGTGTAAAGTAGTCCTGAGAGTTGGCGTTATATCTTTAGCGGGCCGGCCAGAGGCCAGGGGCCAGAGGTTTATTGATATCGTGATATTGGTTATAATGCTAAGCTCATTCAGGAGGTTTCTTTTGAAAGACACTTTGTATGTTCATTTTGATTTGAGTTTTTGCTGTTGGCGAGACTAATTAGCCTTGGGCATGTTGCGTGCCTGCATAAACTAAATTACAAAAGAACCAGGAAGCTGTCATGAATCCCGATACATTTGCCACCTTGGCAACCCAAAATTTTAATCGAATTCCCATCACCCGTGAGGTGCTCGCTGATCTAGAAACACCCTTGAGTGTGTATTTAAAGTTGGCATTTGGATCAAATTCTTATCTTTTCGAGTCCGTTCAAGGCGGCGAAAAATGGGGCCGTTACTCCCTCATTGGCTTGCAGACATCTACCGTGCTTAAGCTATATGGAAACCGGCTGGAGATTATCCGCGACGGCAAACCCATTGTAGCCAGAATGACTGATGACCCACTGGCCGAAGTGGAACGGTTCCGAAATCTATTTAGTATGCCGGACCTGCCAGATTTACCTAGATTTACCGGCGGGCTGGTTGGCTACTTTGGTTATGATACGGTGCGTTATGTTGAGCCAAGATTGGCTAAAAGTGCGCCGCCAGATCAACTTGGTACGCCGGATGTATTATTGATGGCGTCTGACGAGGTAGCTGTTTTCGATAATCTTTCAGGTACGATCATGCTTGTAGTGCATGCAGATGCTAAAGATCCTAATGCTTTAGCTGACGCTGAAATTAGGCTGGATGAGTTAGAAGCTAAACTAGCCCAACCAAAGCCTGACTTGCCACCTATGAATATGGATAGCGATGACCTTGCGGAAGGCGCCTTCGTATCAAGCTTTGGTAAAGATAATTACAAACGAGCCGTTGACAAAGTGAAGCAGTACACCCTGTCTGGGGACGTCATGCAGGTGGTTCCCTCGCAACGATTCTCTGCCCCCTTTGAAGAAGCGCCGATAAACTTGTATCGTGCCTTGCGCCGACTTAACCCTTCTCCCTATATGTACTTCCTCGATTTAGAAGACTTTCATATTGTCGGCTCTTCCCCTGAGGTATTAGCGCGATTGGAAGACGAGCAAGTGACGGTGCGTCCTATCGCCGGCACGCGTCGGCGTGGTGAAACGGCAGTCGATGATCAATTATTGGAAAAGGAAATGTTGGCCGACCCTAAAGAAATTGCCGAACATCTTATGTTGATTGATTTGGGTCGTAATGATGTCGGAAGAATTAGCCAGCCTGGATCTGTGGAAGTGACCGAAAAAATGGTGGTTGAACGCTATTCCCATGTTATGCATATTACTTCAAATGTGGTGGGCCAGGTGAATCCAGAGATGAGTGCAATTGACGTCTTGAAGGCAACCTTACCGGCTGGAACCTTGAGTGGCGCGCCTAAAATTAGAGCCATGGAAATTATTGATGAACTAGAGCCGGTGAAGCGAAATATTTATGGCGGTGCCGTGGGCTACATTGGCTGGAATGGCAATATGGATATGGCTATTGCGATCCGCACTGCGGTTATCAAAGACAAGATGTTACATGTTCAGGCTGGCGGTGGTGTTGTTGCCGATTCAGTTCCTGAGTTAGAGTGGGAAGAGACGATGAATAAAGCTCGAGCAGTCATGCGCGCAGCAGCAATGGTTTGTGGGGTAGTCAAATGATTTTAATGATTGATAATTACGATTCTTTTACCTACAACATTGTTCAGTATTTGGCTGAATTAAAGGCAGATGTTCAGGTCTTTAGGAATGATGAAATTACTATTGCGGATATCGAAAAATTAGCGCCAGAAAAGATAGTTATCTCTCCAGGGCCCTGCACGCCGAACGAAGCAGGTATTTCGGTTGAGGTCATAACTAGCTTTGCCGGTAAGTTACCCATTTTAGGTGTTTGCCTTGGCCATCAAAGCATTGCCCAGGCGTTTGGTGGCAAAATTATCCGCGCCAAGCAGGTGATGCACGGTAAAACTTCAAGAATCTGTCATCACAATAGCGGTGTCTTTCAGGGCCTTGGTGCGCGCTTTGTGGCTACCCGTTACCACTCATTGGTGATTGAGCAGAGTAGTTTGCCGTCCTGCCTTGAGATTACTGCATGGACTGAAAATGAAGATGGTTCATTAGATGAGATCATGGGGATACGGCACAAAGAATTGACTATTGAGGGTGTTCAATTTCATCCTGAATCGATTCTTACAGAGCATGGACATGATTTATTACGTAACTTTTTGGAGGCTTAGCCAGTGGAAATTAAGCAGGCTTTACCGTTAATTATTAATCAGGAGGATCTAACTAGAGACGCGATGCGCGACGTCATGCGTCAGATCATGTCTGGTGGAGCCAGCGATGCCCAAATAGGTGCTTTTTTAGTCGCGCTGCGCATCAAAGGTGAGTCCATTGATGAAATCACAGGCGCTGTCGAAGTGATGCGTGAGCTTGTCATAGGTGTTGAAATTTACGGCGATAATTTAGTTGATATTGTGGGCACTGGAGGTGACGAATCTAATCTATTCAATGTTTCTACGGCTTCAACCTTTGTTGTGGCAGCGGCTGGTGGGCGCGTAGCAAAACATGGGAATCGCTCGGTAAGTAGTAAAAGCGGTGCCGCTGATGTGCTTGAAGCGGCAGGTGTCAATCTGAATCTGAATGCCGAGCAGGTAGCGCAGTGTGTTGACCAGATAGGCGTTGGGTTTATGTATGCACCTTCTCACCACAGCGCGATGAAACATGCCGTTGGACCGAGAAAGGAGTTAGCACTAAGAACAATTTTTAATATTCTTGGGCCTATGACGAATCCGGCGGCGGTTAAACGACAGCTCATAGGCGTTTATGACCGAGCCTTATGCCGGCCTATGGCAGAGGTGCTTGGTCGATTGGGGGCAGAGCATGTAATGGTGGTGCACTCGGCAGACGGATTGGATGAGATTAGTATCGCGGCAGAAACATTTGTTGCAGAGTTTAAAGACGGGCTACTTACTGAATATAGCGTATTCCCAGATGACTATTTTAATGAGCGACAATCACTAAGCGGATTATCTGTTCTGGATGCCCAAGAATCGCTTTCCATAATCACTTCGGCACTTGGCGGAGAATTGCCCTCCGCGGCTAACTTAATCGCCCTTAATGCTGGCGCAGCACTCTATGTCGCTGGATGTGCAGAATCTATTCAAGACGGATTTGCCATGGCGCAGCAGTCAATTACGTCTGGAGCGGCGAGTGCAAAAATAGATCAACTTGTGATGCTTACCAATAGTATTTAGCTTGACCAAAAGAGAGACACGCATGACTGCAGAAAAACCGACCATATTAAAGAAGATTTTAGCGCGAAAGCGGGTAGAAGTTGCCGAGCGCGTTGCCTTGGTGCCTCTATCTTTTTTGATTGAAAATTTGGTAACAGCCTCTAAGCCTAGAGGTTTCACTGCGGCGGTTAAGGCAAAGATAAGCGTCGGGGAATCAGCTGTTATTGCAGAAATCAAAAAAGCTTCTCCGAGTAAAGGTGTCATCCGCAACAATTTCGATCCAGCACAGATTGCTAAGAGTTATGAAAAGGGAGGAGCCTGTTGCCTATCTGTATTGACTGACATAGATTTCTTTCAGGGCTCAGATGCTCACCTGCAAGCGGCTCGCGAGGCATGCAACCTGCCGGTTATCCGAAAAGATTTTATTGTTGATGAATACCAAATTTACGAGGCTCGCGTGTTAGGTGCCGACTGTATTTTGTTGATTGTCGCTGCTCTTGATGAAATACAGCTAAAGCAGTTACATAAACTTGCGGTATCTCTTGGGATGGATGTGCTAGTTGAGGTGCATAATGAATATGAATTAGAGATAGCTATTCAGTTAGAGAACACCCTGATTGGGGTTAATAACCGTAATTTGCATACCTTTGAGGTTTCTTTGGAAAACACTTATCGGTTGCTGGATAAAATGCCTTCTAAAGCAATAGTGGTGACAGAGAGCGGTATTCACACCTCTGCTGATGTTATTGCAATGCGTAAGAGAAATGTTCAGGGGTTTTTAGTGGGCGAAGCATTCATGCGAAGTGAGCAGCCTGGCGAGAAATTGAAAGAATTATTCAGTTAGTATTACGCTAGCGACAAAGCTGGCACAGAAAATATTACCGATGAGATTGTAATTGAGGCTATGTTTCATCGAGCACCGAGAAGGACTATAGTTTTTCCTGCAACAGTTATAAGACCGTGGTTTTCAAGTTCTTTTATCACTCGTCCGGCCATTTCACGCGAACAAACCGCAATGCGGCCAATTTCCTGGCGGGTAATCTTAATTTGCATCCCGTCTGGGTGAGTCATGGCATCAGGTTGCTTTGCAAGATCTTTAAGTACCTGAGTAATACGGCCAGTGACACTTAAGAACGCTAAATCACTTGCTTTTTGGGTCGTTTCCCTAAGTCTCTTAGCAACCTGCTGGGCCACCGAAAATAAAATGTCAGGTTCTTTTTGATAAAGCGCCCTGAACTTTGAGTAGCTAATTTCACAGACTTCACAGTCAGTTTTAGTTTTAACCCAAGCACTACGAGGGTGCTCTTCAAAAAGGCCCATCTCTCCAAAAAATTGACCTGGATTGAGGTAGGTGACTATCATATCTTTTTCGTCATTTCCATCTTCCACTAAGACGCTAACAGTTCCTTTAACGAGATAATAGAGGATATCTGCTTTGTCACCGGCATAGATAATCGTACTTTTTGCTGGATAACGTCTTCTATGAAAGTTAGATAGAAATAACTTTTCGCTATTAACGGCAATTGGCAGCACTGACATAGTCATGATAGTTCCTAAATTATAGGTCTATGGTGGTACCAGCAAATTTATCGCTTCCACCATTGCCTCAGTAGCAGTGAATAGTAACTCTTTATTATGCGCTTGTGTATATATATCCAAAAAAGAAACAATGAGGGGTGCGATTTAAAAGCAACGGCTAAAAAAAGGTTAAAAAAAAGGGACCTTAGGAGGTCCCTATAAAAATCCTATAGCAAGGATTAAGAGGGGTTTGGTTCAAGCTGAATTTGGTTGTACTATTTTTAGAGCCACTAAGTGGGCTGGTTCTTCTTATTACTTATTTTTTACTTCGGGTGCTTTCAATTTAGCGAAGTCATCTTTCGCAATTGCAGCTCCTGCTAGTCCAGTGAAGCCTATTAGCAAATACACGAGCGTCATTTCTATTTTCCTTAATTATTTGAGAGCGTCATTGCTCCAATACGCGCACTATATTACTCGATAGGTCATGATGCAAATGCATTATGCGCATTAACTATATGTTAAATTGGTATGACTTTGCGGATATTCAAAATAAAAAAAAGGGACCTTAGAAAGGTCCCTTTGAAAAATCCTGTAGCAGGATTAAGAGGGGTAATGATCGCGGACGAATTTGGTCGTACTGTCTCAAGTTAAAGTCTAAACCTATTTCTTAGCTATTGAATTTAGAAGGCCCAACCACTTCTTATAGGTTGCTAATATAGTCGCTCACAAGGCATAATCCAAATGCATTGATTGCATGAACTGTATGCGTTTTTGGTATACCTATTAAGAGGCTCTGATGAACTTACAAAAGCTTTCCCGGCTTGACTTAAATCTATTGGTTTCGCTACAGGCTCTGCTTGAAGAGAAAAGCGTTACACGCGCCGCAGCGCGCCTATTTATTAGTCAGCCAGCTATGAGTCGCGTGCTGCAGCGATTGCGCTATCAACTTGACGATCCGCTGTTCACGCGAACCGGCAATGAGCTGGTCCCGACCCCAAAAGCAAGGGATCTGCAGCAACGGTTACCAAGATTACTCGATGGGATTCTGGATATGGTTAGTGAGGGTGAATTTGACCCCACAACTTATGTTGGTGAGATTACCATTGCTGTACCCGAATTTGTCGCTATCTCTTTGATATCACAATTAACTAAAGTGATTACTCAATATGCGCCAGGATTAATCTTATCTATCTCAAGTGAAACTGACTCGGTGGAAGGTGAGCTAGCAGACGGAGTCTTAGACTTTGCGATCGATATTGAAAAGACGATGACAGGCGATATCACCACAACACCATTGGCTATTTTTACCCCATCAATTTGGATGCGTGAAGGCCACCCTTTAGCCCATAAAGAAACAGTCACACTGACCGAAATTCTTGAATATCCGTTTATTCAATATTATCTGCTAATCTCCAAGAGGGTCAGCGCAAGAACTGATGCTCGATTTGATCGAGCGCTTCGAGAGTTAGGCCTCAAACGCAAAAAGACTTTAGTGACTAATCAGTTGATGACAGCAATGGAAACCGTATGTGACACCGATTGCCTCATGGTTGCGGCTAAGTACGGCGAGACTATGGAGCGAGAAATGCATCGCATTATTCGTAAGCGATACCCGGCGGATATTCCCCACGAAGGTAAAATAAAATTAGTCTTACTTCAGCATAAGCGCACTTCTGGTTCGCCAATTCATCAGTGGCTTTCTGAGAAGATAGTGGGATTGATTCAAGAGAGAGAGACAATCATCGACGTCTAAGGCGATGTTCTAGACGTCGATGATAAAATCAAAGGCGCTATAGGGATTTTATGCCGCGTCAGAAAATTGCGTTATCGGTCGATTTCGCCCGGCTAAAACAAATACGACACCATAAAGTACAACTTGGAGCGCAAATATAGATATCCAATCGTCACTGCTGGCAGGACGCCAAACTAAGATATAGCCAATCAGAGCTATGCCCGCGGAACCACCGCTTATCAAAAGGCCAGTCATCGAATTAGCTATAACTCGTGATTTAACACGTTTGTTTAACTGCCAATGAAGGCGATTGTGCAGGTGGTCATTATCAGCGGAAAATGGTGAGCGCCCTGAGGCAAGTCTTCGAGCTATGCTGGCCACAAAGTCAAGACAGGGGTAGGCAAGTAATACAGCCATAAATGAAGCGGAAAAAACTCCATCAGCAACACCATTTAGGCCGTACAGGGCAATGATAGCTCCTAGACCATAGCTACCCATATCGCCAAGGAAAAACCATCCTGAAATGATATTAAACACGAGGAACATAGAGCAGGTGAAGAACAGTAACCCTTCGACGGGGCGCCCATATTCTATAAAGAAGACCGTAAAAACCGCCGTCGCAATCCCGGGCACTAAGCCATTGGCGCCGTCGGACATATTAAACGCATTGATAAATCCGACGCAAAAAATGGTCGCAGATGCCCAGGCGATCGCCGGTACCTCGAGTAGTTGATCAATCACTTCTAGGCCGACATTTTCTGGAATAAGGGTTGGCCAAGCCAATAGCAGTAGGCCAAATACTACAAACTTACATAAAAGTCGCAACGCTGGACTCAAAAAATCTGCCTTAATGTCCTCACATAAGCCAAGACAAGCACACAAAAAGACAGCGAACCAAAGTGCAAGGTCTAGATTAGAGCGGACCACGCCGGGGGTGTAGTCGGTTAGTAGCACCATACCCAAAGCATGAGAGCCGAGTAGTAATGTTATAGCTAAACCGCCAAGTCGAGAGGATTCAATAACACTTATACCATGGCTTGAAGCTTGATCTCGGCCCGCTGCTAGGTATGAAAGTAGTCGCATCAAAAGAATGGCGCCTACTCCCATGAGGCCGAATGCCCATAGGGCAATTAAGCACATAATGATTAATTTTAAGTCGTTTTTGTCTAGGGGCCGTGAAAAGGCGGAGTCGTTGTCTTTTGTTAGCATAATGGCCCTTCAGCATGGTTCACAATGGCGGCAAGGTCTACCAGGCCACCATTCTTGCTGATGCACATTAGTGATGTAGATTCAGGGGTTAAAGATTGGTCAGTGTGGGCGCTCGCTTGAGATTTTATAAGAGTACTTTTCCCTGTGGTCGCTATCTTAAATATAGCTATAGCCCCTAACTGCCCCACCGCTAGTGATTTAGCCTTAGATATAGATGACAAAAAGCCTTCATAGTCTTCACTCTGGACAAATTTAGACTTGCTCAGTTGAGCCATAAAATTAAGCCCAATAGATGAGCATAGAACCATCATCAAGGTAATAACCAGATATCTTGAAAACATGTTTGACTTTCTCAAAGCTATTTAACAGTGGGCGCAATAATATCTGAGGCGCCATTAATTCATAGTAGCATAATTAGAACTCAAATTTGCGTAGAAATGCTAATGTATCAAGATTAAAGACGCTTATAATCGATAGCTGCTTAGGGTCATAGCCGATGAGGCTAACGTCATTAACTTTTTAACGGGAGAAGGAAATTCATAGCCCCCAGCATCACGAGCTGCCTGTGCATGACGTTGCTCATCGACGAGCATTTCTTCGACGATAGCCCGACTTTTTAAGTCTTCTTTCGGTAAGTCAGAAAGATGCTTACTTAAATGGGCTGACACTTGATCTTCAGTTGCAGCGACGAACCCTAAGCTTAGTTTGTCATTAATTAGGCCGGCTCCTGCGCCAAGGCTAAAAGACATTGCATACCAAATTGGATTTAGAAGACTAGTCTGGCCACCAAGTTTTTTAATTCGTTCTTCACACCAAGCCAAGTGATCGATTTCCTCTGCGGCTGAATGCTTCATTTGGTCGCGTACTTCAGGCAGTTTTGCGGTTAGCGCTTGACCTTGATAGAGCGCTTGAGCACAGACTTCACCGGTATGATTAACGCGCATCAGACCAATCGTATGGGCGCGATCTTTATCGTTAAGGTTGGTATCTGCGATGGTATCCGCAGGAGATTTTCGCTCAGGGAGAGGCGCGCTGCTAAAGGCCGTGCGTAGACCTTGATCAAGCTGCGTTAAAATTTTGTCGAGCCCTGTTAATTTGCGATCAGTCACGAAACATCATCCAAGTGTCTTCAAGAGTCTATTGTATCCATTTTTAACTTGTTCTTCCTAGCGATAAATATAGGTAGATAAATTAGGGTAAAAAAGACCATGGCCAAGCCCTCTGTGACTATTATGTAGAATGGCCAGGGACCGAAAAAATCCAGCAACGAGCGGTTAACGGGCTTTGCTCATCATATAAAAAAATTAGCGTCCAACCAAAGGTTAATGGGTATCAAGCACAGGATATAGATATTCAGCCACACAAATGTGCGCAAAATGCCCTTTGCTCTGGGGTAGAGTTTAAACGAGAGCAGGTGATGAACCGTCACAACAATCAGACCACAGTGAACAATCCAATATTTAAAGAACCCATAACTGGGGTAGCCACCGTCCGGATCCGGCGTAATTATTGCTTGCAATGTGCCCGACAAGACGAAGAAATAGACGATTTCAAAGCGCCGAGCAGTATTTACGAAGATCATTACAAAGAGGATAAAAACAATCACCGCACCGAGATGCGACTGACTAAACGATGTAAAACCAATATCAGCGCTAAAAAGACGTTATCGCTGAACACATAACTCTCCTTTACTGAATTCGGAATTAGCTATTTTGTTCTCGAGCAATTGCGCGCCAACCAATATCATCGCGCAGATAAACGTCATCCCAATGAATCTTAGAGGCCAGCTCATAGGCGCGAGCCTGAGCCTCAGACACTGTCGCGCCCATCGCGGTTGCACAGAGTACACGCCCGCCACTGGTCACCACATTGCCATCGGTGATGGCAGTGCCAGCATGAAAGATTTTTTGGTCTGCATCAGCAGGCGTATCAGACAAACCCGAAATAACATCACCACCACGATAGCTTCCAGGGTAACCACCTGCGGCTAGTACCACGCCAATAGAGGGCCGAGGATCCCACTGCGTTGTTTGTTGGTTTAGCGTTCCCTCTAAAGCAGCTAAACAGTGGACTACCAAGTCAGATTGTAGACGCAGGAGTATGGGTTGAGTTTCTGGGTCGCCAAAGCGACAGTTGTACTCAATGACCTTAGGAGTGCCGTCGGCCATAATCATTAGCCCTGCATATAAAAAACCGGTGTAGTCATTGCCCTCATCAGCCATACCCTTAACCGTAGGGTAGATTACTTCATCCATAATTCGCTGATAAATCACCTCATCCACTACGGGGGCTGGCGAGTACGCGCCCATACCTCCAGTATTAGGGCCGGTGTCGCCGTTGCCAGCACGTTTATGATCTTGACTGGTAGCCATTGGTAATATATTTTTGCCATCCACCATCACAATAAAGCTGGCTTCTTCGCCATCCAAAAACTCTTCAATCACCACGCGACTGCCGGCCTCACCAAAGGCATTGCCGGCGAGCATGTCGCGCACTGCGTCTTCAGCTTCGGCCATAGTCATGGCGACAATGACACCCTTACCCGCGGCCAAGCCATCGGCTTTAACCACGATGGGTGCGCCAACTTTTTGCAGGTATTCAAGCGCAGCATCAACCTCAGTAAAGTTGCCATAGTTGGCAGTCGGTATTTGTTGGCGTTCAAGAAAGTCTTTGGTAAATGCTTTAGAACCCTCTAGTTGAGCAGCACCGCTAGAGGGCCCGAAAATTGCTAATCCACGTGACTCAAAATAATCAACAATGCCATCTACTAATGGTTGTTCAGGACCAACGATAGTTAGGCCGACGTTATTGTTCTCGGCAAAGTCAGCCAGTGCGGTAAAATCGGCCACCGAGATCGCAACGTTTTCCAGATCGCGCTCCATCGCAGTTCCTGCATTGCCCGGTGCTACATAAACGGTGCTGACACTTGACGATTGAGACGCCTTCCAAGCCAGTGCATGTTCGCGTCCACCAGAGCCGATAACCAGAACATTCATTGTGTAATTTCCAAGCAAAATTTAAGAGCGAAATTATAACAGACTGCACGACTGGGATTATATAATTTGTGGTACGGTGTCGCTAACAAGAGCAATCTAAATCTGCGTCTAAGTCGTAATTTCACACAGGAAAAATTGCCACAGAGGATATATCTTATCGCTGAACTACAGCAATCTAACGCACCTACTATCATGTGGTTTCGCCAAGACCTAAGGCTTGCCGACAACCCAGCACTCTGCGCTGCTTGCGAGCGGGGTGAAATTATTCCCGTATATATTCTCGATGATCAAGGCGCCGAGAGTTGGAAAATGGGTGGCGCTAGCCGCTGGTGGTTACATTATGCGTTGGAAGATCTAAACGATTCTCTCAAGCAAGGATTACAGCTTTTTCAGGGCGATGCACTAACCATCCTTCGTGATCTTGCCGCGCAAACTGGGGCGGCAGCTATCACCTGGAATCGTTGTTATGAGCCTTGGCGTATTACTCGCGACGCCATCCTTAAAACAGCGCTCAAAGACGACGGCCTAGATGTGCAAAGCTTCAATGGCTCGCTGCTGTGGGAACCCTGGCAAGTACTTAAAAAAGACGGCACACCCTACAGAGTATTCACCCCTTATTATCGCCGTGGTTGTCTTTCTGCTGCTGCTCCACGCCGGCCATTGGAGCCACCTGAAGGCATCAACTTAAGTAAAAATAGTGTCCACTCACTACTCCTAAAAGACATGAATTTACTGCCTAAAATTAACTGGGACGAGCAAATGAAAGTACGCTGGGATATCAGTGAAGCTGCCGCCCATGAACGCCTTGATGAGTTTGTTATGGACGAGTTACAAGACTATCGTGAAGGGCGAAATTTCCCAGACAAACAGAACGTGTCACGTCTTTCCCCCTACCTGCATTTTGGTCAAATATCGCCAAACATTGCTTGGCATCGTGCGGCAGAAGCAGGAGCTTTTATTACCAACGAACAAAGTCTAGATACCTTTATGAGTGAATTGGGTTGGCGCGAGTTCTCATACTATTTGCTCTACCATTTTCCTAAGTTACCAACCGACAATTTACAGGTGCGTTTTAATCTTTTCCCTTGGGCAGAGAATGCCGACGCTGATCTAAAAGCCTGGCAACAGGGCAAAACGGGGTACCCACTAGTAGACGCAGGCATGCGCGAGCTATACACCACCGGTTACATGCACAACCGCGTGCGGATGGTGGTGGGTTCTTTTCTTGTGAAAAATTTACTCATACATTGGCACAGTGGCGAGGCTTGGTTTTGGGATTGTCTCGTCGATGCCGACCTTGCCAGCAACAGCGCTGGTTGGCAGTGGATTGCTGGCTGCGGTGCTGACGCCGCACCCTTTTTTAGAATCTTTAACCCCATCACTCAGAGTGAAAAGTTCGACAAGCAGGGCAGCTACATTCGCCGCTATGTGCCAGAGCTTGCTAACATGCCCGAAAAATATATTCATGCGCCCTGGCTCGCACCCTCTGAGGTGCTAACTGCGGCGGGGGTCGACATTGGCGATAACTACCCAGCACCTATAATGGATATTAAAGAATCCAGAGAGCGAGCATTGGCTGCTTTTGCGGTGACTAAAATTCAGCCTAAAGAGGCTTAATGGGTCTCAATTTTTAGCGGAGTAATAACATGTATTTTGGCAGTGACAATCAAACCGGTGCATCTCCGCAGGTGCTAGACATGTTAACCGTGGCTAACAATGAGTATACACATGGTTATGGCGATGACCGCTGGACCAACCAAGCCATAGAGGCCTTAAAAACCCTCTTTGAATGTGACCTAGAGGCCTACTTTGTGGCTACTGGCACTGCTGCAAACTCACTGGCACTGTCGTGCATGGTTCAACCATGGGATGCTATTCTCTGCCATGACAGCGCCCATATTATTCTTGACGAGTCCACTGCCCCAGAGCTATTTACTGGCGGAGCACGAATGGTGCCTATTTCCAATGGCGAGGGCAAGATCAGCCCACAACACCTGAAAGACTATTTCCAAACAATAGGTACTGATTACCCACATAATGTGCGAGCCACCGCTTTAAGTATTACCCAAGCTAGCGAATCAGGACTTGTGTACACGCCAACAGAGATCTCTGCACTTAGTGCTGTTGCCAAAGACAATGGGCTAAGCGTGCACATGGACGGCGCCCGATTTTCCAACGCCGTGGCTTCCCAGCAGTGCACCCCTGCAGAATTGTCATGGAAAGCGGGAGTGGATGTACTCTGCTTAGGCGCCACCAAATGTGGTGCGCTCTGTGCTGAGGTTGTCATATTTTTCAACAAAGAGTTAGCCGCGACCTTTACTCATCGCCGTAAGCGCGGTGGTCATTTATTGTCCAAGGGCCGAGTATTTGGCGCTCAGATGGTGGGTTGGTTACAAGATGACCATTGGCTTGATCTGGCTCAATATGCCAATACTCAGGCCACTCAGTTAGCCAAACAAATTGCGACTTTTGACCGTCTGCAGTTGGTCTGGCCGGTAGAGTCAAACGAACTTTTTGTTATCATGCCCAAAGGGCTGGCAGTGCACTTGCAAGACGCCGGCGCTGAATTCTATGACTGGTACGTTACTACCTTGCCACCCAATATACTGATAGATGAGGATGAGATGTTCGCACGACTAGTCACCTCCTTTGTTACTCAAGATTCCCAGTGCGAAGCTTTTTGTGAGTTAATTCATGATTATTTTGCCGCGCAGTAAAAGCGCTATATAAGTAAAAATACTAATGATCTAATACGTTGATCAATAAAAAGACGAGGAAAAATTGCATATTTTGCGAGGGTTAGAAAAGTATTTGCAGTCAATGGTTGCAAAACCTACTGCCAGCAGAGCCATGGTTCTCTCAGGGTTGTTGGGGTTTTTAGGGGCAACTATTATGTTTGCTGGTGATCTATTGCTCTATGCCCATTGGCGTGAAATGCCTGTGGTTAATGAAGCCATTCTCTCATTGTTACCGGGCAGGAAGGTGGTGCTTTTGGCAACATCTGGCGAGCTGCAAATATCTGGTGTTTTAGGCCCCATAGCAGCAGTTTTTTATCTTTTTGGCGCTTGGCATCTATACATTAAATTAGCATTTTACTCGCCATTTTGGGCCGCTTTAACCGCTATTTCTTTCGCTTTTAGCATAATAATAGCCGGTGCCTACCATGCCTTGTGGGGTATGTATGGGCTTATTGTTCAATTCGCCAATACGCAAGAATCAGCGGCACTAGCGCTACTTGAGGCGGCCGCTAATTACATGACTTTTGTCGCTGACACAGTGACCGTGCCCCTGAGCCTGGCGTGTTCGATTGTCTTGGTGAGAACGCTACTGGCTAAAACCGATTACCCGCGATGGATGGCACTGTTAAACCCGCTGCTTCTTTTGTTTGTGGGTGGGCCAATACTGACTTCAGTAGCGGTAAACATGGCAGTACCCTATGGCGCCCTAACTGTGGGGACTTACTTTAACGTAGTAATGATGATTTTCTTTTTGGCCTCAGTTTATAGCCCCAAGCGAAAAACTTGAGTGCTCAGCGTTAGTTTGGCCGACAATGAAACCTTTGCTCGGCTAAAACATAACAATATAACTAAAAGTGTCTCATTATTGGGTGATTAAAAAATGCTCAATAAAAAGCCCGCACTAAGCGGCCTTTTTATTGAAACAGGGAAAAGGCTTAGTGCCTGAAATGACGCATTCCCGTGAGCACCATCGCCATGCCATGTTCATTTGCTGCTGCAATGACTTCTTCATCTCGCATGGAACCACCGGGCTGAATAATACAGCTAATGCCGGCTGCCCCTGCGTTATCAATGCCATCGCGGAAGGGGAAGAATGCATCAGACGCCATCACTGCGCCGACCACTTCGAGCCCTGCGTGCTCGGCTTTAATGCCGGCAATGCGAGCACTGTTAATACGGCTCATCTGGCCTGCGCCAACGCCAACAGTTTGGTTATTTTTGGCATAAATAATGGCGTTAGACTTGACCATTTTGGCGACCTTCCAAGCAAACAGCATGTCGGTCATCTCGCTGTTTGTTGGCACTCGTTTAGACACCACCTTGAGATCTTGCTCAGTAATCATGCCGTTGTCGCGGTCTTGAATCAGCAGACCGCCATTGACGCGTTTGTAGTCAAAGTCTTGCGGACGCTGCTCACCCCAGGTGCCGCATTCTAGAAGCCTGACGTTTTTCTTCGCGGCCACTACAGCGACGGCATCAGCCGATACTGAGGGGGCAATAATGACTTCAACAAATTGTTTTGCACAAATAGCTTCTGCAGTCTTGGCATCCAACTCACGGTTAAAGGCAATAATGCCGCCGAAGGCCGATTCTGGGTCTGTGGCAAAAGCGAGATCATAGGCAGTGCCGATGTCGACCGCTACTGCCACACCACAGGGGTTGGCGTGTTTAACAATAACGCAGGCCGGTTGATCAAACTGTTTTACGCATTCAAGTGCCGCATCGGTATCAGCAATGTTGTTGAACGAAAGCTCTTTACCTTGCAGTTGTTTTGCGGTGGCCACACTAGCTTCGGTGGGGTTAGCCTCGGTATAGAACGCTGCTTTTTGATGAGGGTTTTCACCGTAGCGCATTTCTTGAGTTTTGAAATACTGCATATTAAAGGTGTCAGAAAAATCACGGACAGTGTTGTCGATATCACGAGCACCAAAGTGATTGGCAATCATGCCGTCATAGCCAGCTGTGTGCTCAAAGGCTTTGACCATGAGCGCATAACGGGTGCCGTAATCAAGTTGCCCTTCATTGGCCTGCATTTCTTCAAGCACGGTTGCGTAATCACCGCTGTTAACCACAATAGCTACGTCTTTATGATTTTTAGCTGCCGAGCGAACCATGGTTGGGCCGCCAATATCAATATTTTCAATGGCGTTAGGCAATGTGCAATCAGGGTCGGCAACGGTCGCTGCAAACGGGTAGAGATTAACAATGACCATATCTATAGGTTTAATCGAGTGCTCTGCCATCACGGCATCATCGGTGCCACGCCGACCTAAAATACCGCCATGCACTTTTGGAT
>Ga0302122_10000777_pt1 | contig 19754 bp, 16 predicted proteins | sample CB21_SCM_MG_FD_203115 | JGI IMG/M metagenome (GOLD analysis project Ga0302122, IMG submission 203115) | Marine microbial communities from Western Arctic Ocean, Canada - CB21_SCM | ecosystem: Environmental > Aquatic > Marine > Oceanic | place: Canada: Western Arctic Ocean | collected 2017-09-28
CGCTTTTTCCGGACCATGTCCGGACAATGGTTTTTTCGGTCCACCTTTTTCGGACTTTTTCTGCGCAAAAGGCGGACCAAAGGTGGACCGTCCAACGTGGTCGGCCCGTAGCGAAAAGGGTGGCCCGTCTTCCTAATCGGGTTGTAACGGCCAATCAGCGTAAGGTCGATCTTGGTCGTTACGTAACGGCAAAGGTCAACCAGCGGTTTCGCCAGTTCCAACATTTTCTGTCCTGAGTGGTGTCCTGAAAAAAAGTCCGGACATGGTCCGGAAAAAGCGGACCATGTCCGGACTTTTTGAAGTGCAAACTGAGAGCTGCAAGCTGCAGATTGTGGAAGTTTCGCAATCGGGTAGTAGTCTCGCAACCAATAATTATGTAGCCGTGAGCAAAAGGCGGACCAAAGGTGGACCATCCAACGTGGTCGGAGCATAGCGAAAGGGATGGACCACCTTCCAAATCGGGGTGGTGTCCCTAATTAGTAATCAGGAGGGCAGCGAGACCTCAATGAATTGTGTTGGGCGCCGTCCAGTTGAGGGAGGAACGGCGTCTCATGGGAGACACCCACAGCAGCCGCGTCGGCGCCCGGGGAACCACTGCCCATATTAGTCGCTATTTGTCTGCTATCAAACCCCTGTCAGCAAACAGACAAGAGATTTGAATACCACGATGCCGGGCGCCGTCGACGATGTTGCACAGTACTACACAAAGTTCTTCCCCCACGGCGTGGCCTGTGCGCTTCTGGGGAGAGCGTGGAGGGGCTCCAGCCAGCTGCACCTCCGGGAGCTCTGCGTGGAGACCAAGGACTCCGCCTACATCAGGTGGCAGAGCGTGTCCTGTCCAGAGGAACTGAGGCAGCTCTTCTGCCGGACCAACGTGGAGAAGTTCCATGTTGGTGCGCTCTTTGGCCAACAGCCGTGTCACAAGAAGAAGGGGCTGAGGATGGCCCCGACTGCGAGGGAGCTGGTCTTTGACATTGACGTGGACGACTACTCCACGTGGGGTGTGGACTCCGGGGACATTGGCTCATGCGACGCAGCGTGGCACATAGCCGCATTCGGAATGATTGTGGTCAGGCACATCATGGAGAAGCACTACGGCTTCAAGAACATGCTGCTCGTCTACAGCGGGAGGCGCGGGGCCCATCTCACCGTGTATGACGCGCGGGCGTGCGAGCTAACGGACGAGGCAAGGGCGGCCATTGCCGGGTACCTATCTCCCTCGGAGAAGCCGGGTCCCACGGGTCGCACCTATTTTGGCAACATGATGACATCTGGGTTCTTCGGGGAGATGTACACCACGCACATCTTGCCGTTCTGGGAGAACATGGGAATCCTATCAAGGCAGGACGGCGGCCTCGGTGCCCTCGACACTCCTCAGGACAAGGAGTACTTTCTGGAGCTGATGGGAGACAACCACGCCCAGAAGACACTTTGCCTCAATGCACTGAGTGCCATGGAGTCGTGGAGGGCGATCTGCAAGTACGCGGAGGATTCCAGGTTCCGGGAGTCGACGGAGCGATGTATTCAAGAAACCGTGCTCACCTACGTGTGGCCCAAGCTGGACGCGGCGGTGAGCAAGCACCGCAACCACCTGAACAAAGCCTGGTTTTCGATGCACCCCAAGACGGGCCGCATTTGCGTTCCGGTGGTTGGCGACCCCTCGCGTTTCAACCCGGCGGAATGCCCCACAGTGGCCGGGGTGGTTGCGGGGGACAAGACGCAGCGCTCGGCCTTCTACAAGGCGGTCTCTGACCTTCAGGGGTTTGTAGAAAGACTCTCCAAGTCACCCACGGAAAGTTGGGTTCCGCCGCGCGTCAAGCTGCCGGAGCTCCCCGTGTACACAATGGTCGGGTCCAAGCGCACGCGCGAGACGGAGGACATTCCGACCGACCCGCTCGCAGACCAGTACATGTTCACAGACAGGTCAAGGCTCTGTTGGCACGTCAACCGTGTGTTCTTCGCGGTGGCCTCTTCTTCCGAGCCATCTAAAGTGTGCATCTACTGGTACACATCTCTATGCACCGACTCCACCAAGGACAGTGTCAACACCGTGTACCCGGGATACAACCCTCCGTTCCGCGACAAGCAGAGCTTCCCCATGACCGAATTTGTCGGCGCGGTGCAAAGGGCCAGCAACATGCCCGAGAGCGAGGTCGCCACCAGCTGCGTGTACACTTGCGTGCTCCTGCACCCGCGGAGCACGGACAAACCCGGGGCCATCGACCGCCTTGACCGCATGCGCGAGCGTCTGCTCGACCCAAACTTCTTGTGCGTCGTAAACTCCTCTTGGGGAGACAACGCGATCTCAAGTGTAGTGTCTCAGATGGCAAAGCCGGTGTGGGAGGTATCCCATCTCTTCATGAACTGAATAACATGTACAGTGTAGGCAACAGCTAGTAGAGATGTCCAACTGGAATGTAGCAGATAACATAGCCACGTTGGTCTGTCTGGACGTATGCGCCAGGGTTGCAGTGATTGGTTACTGCTGGGGATGCTTCAGCCCGTCGACTGAATACGTCTATGGCGGCAGATACTCCAACAGGTGCTACAGGGGGGGGCGCGTGGTCGTTGTGCACGACACCTTGGTGTACCCACCAAGAGGCGACCTACCAAGAGGCTACATCGTGGTGTACGCCGCGGACGCAGAAAACCTGCCACCACTAGAAACCCTGCCCATTGCGAGGCGATAATGTATCTTCCGCTAGCTCATTCTGCTTTCTGAATGTACGTTTAAAACGTGGTATGGATCCCAATAGTCCGTCGCTTTCCGAGCCCCCGCCTCCTGTGGCGGCGGAGTCGCACTCCGCCGCACAGTTAAACCAACACCCGCTCTGGAACCGTGCGGCGGGAAAGGGCGGCATGGCACCCCCTACGGCGCGCGGGGGGAGGGGTCGGGGCCGCGGGAGCTCCGCTCCCGCCCAGGCGGACGAGGACTCTGGTGTTAGGTACGAGCGCATATCCTTGCTTGCCGTGGAGCTTTCGCAAGCCGCGACAGGCGGAGACGGAGCGGACTCTGAAATCGACGTTTCTGAAGACGAGGGTGGGCGCGACGAGCAGGAGCACGACGACGACGACGACGACGAGGACGACGAGGACGACGAGGACAGGCTCAGTGCCATGGCCGGTTCTGACGACGGGTTCAGGCGCAAGAAGCCAAAGGCCGCTGTGGGAACGAGTGCTGCAGACATGGTGGCGGCCACCGCCTTCGGTGGTAGGTCCCGCGCCATGGAGGACAAGTCCGACGTGGAGTCCATGGCGTCGCGCACCAGCTCCAAGCGCAAGCGTGACGCCTACAAGGACGCGTTCCCAGTTCGTGGAGTGAACTGCGTCGGGTGCTCGCTCGTAAATCGCATAGGCCCGGTCAAGAAGTTTGTGAACGCGCACGTTGGTGATATGAGAGAGGACGCTCTCTGGAAGAATGCCGCCCGTGTCTGGGAGAACGAAGTGATGAAGCCGGCGCGACGCGAGGGAGTTGAGGTGGTGGAGTGGCCGTGGAGGTCAATCGCCAATCACTTCAAGTTGCACACCACGAATGCCGTGATCGGGCGCACCAACATGATCCAGTCCTTGATGGCTATGAGGATGCAGGTGGAGGGAAATCTGATCCGCAACGAGCAGGGTGAGCGCACTGTAGACAAGGCGAACGCAGACCTCGCCCTCAAGATTGCGGCGGCGGAGAGCAAGGAGCGTCTTCTCCTTGCACAGTGCATAATGCCGGGGGGTGGAAGGGGTGGAGGTAAGGGAAGCCAGCGCCCGGCGGGCGAAGAATAAGCCCGCGCTATTTAGTCCGATGAGCTAGCAACGTTTGAATTTGAAAAGACATGAACTCCACAGACGTGCTAATTGCACGAGTTGTCAAAGTACTGCGCGCCGTTCCCGCCCAACTGAACGAGGGAAACTACACACATGCAAAACTTCACGATTACGTATATCACTCCACTCTCATTCCTCCGTCGCTTTCGGCGGGGGTGGGGTTGGGTGTATTCTTAGTCATTCTGTCCTGTTGTACAATGTGTAGAGGGAAGTGCCGCAGACCCGACGACTCTATCACATACGAAGGACTCCCATTGATCACCATTAAAACGGAGGGAAGGTGTCGAGATCACCTTCCTAGCTCAAGAGGACACCGTAGCACAACTTAAAGATATCACAATCTCGAAGGAACAGAGGAGTTGGTGACAGTCCCCTCTCCTAGAGAGATTGCGTCGTCAAAGCTTGCAGCCAGAATAACGTTGGAGTAGAGCAGTCCACCAAGGTACGACTTGGCAGTGAGAGATAGACTGCGACGAACACGCTGTCTTAAATGGGTAGTTAGCAACGGGTGATATTCGGCATTGAGTTCGAGTAGGAATTGCTTACAGTGTGTACCAAATCTCAGTGCGCCAGTAGAACTTTGGTGCGGTCCACTGGTATCGGATTTGAACAAAGGTGAAAGTAGAAAAGATCAAGAACGTTCCGAATACAGCAGGGGCGACAAACCAAGGGACTTGCTTCCGCATGTCCTCCGGGAGGTCGTAGATCTGAGACCAAAAGTTACCCAGCACCAGTGCCCATGCCGCTCCGTACGGAAAGAATCCCAGAATATGCGGGAGCATTCTCCAGAGGTAGTTCCTGATCCTGGCTCCCATGTACTGATTCCACTTCTGGTCGTGCATTGTATGGCTGTCCGCGCCTCTTGTCTCCGCGCCTCTTGTCTCCGGTGCCTTGGGCTGTCCTTGCCAGTAGTTGTAGTCGTAGATGGGCTCGTCGTTCTTGTCGTAGCCTTCAAGCTTTGGCCTGGAGTGAACTTCAGTCAGCAGCCCACACCACATGGTGGTAAAGTTTAGAAAGAAGATGCCGACCATCACGTCCACCTGGCGGAGGGCTGTGATCATTCCGATCGCCACCAGCATGAGACTGGCGGACAGAGAGTATTCCAGCCATCGCCTGTGGAGGAGAAGGCTGTGTGAGTGAGCGAAGCAGGGCACGTGTGAGTGAGCGAAGCAGGGCACGTGTTGCATGGGGAGGGAGCAGCGTACCACCAACAGATGGCCTTGTCCAGCATTCTCCAGAGCAGTGTCTTGCTCCAGTTCCAGGGGCTGACGAAGATCCACATCCCGTGGGCGATGGCGGAGAGCAGGAAGAACATGCCCGTGACAGTGTCGATGCGCGGTGCCCACTCAGATTCCACCACCTCGAATGTGTAGCCGTTGCGGCCGGTGCTCTGCCACGCTGGCTTTACGCGGTACAACTGGACCTCCATGGCCTTTCCAGCTCCAGCGGTCCAGGCGAGCGTCGCCCACATGGTGTGCAGGGCGAAGCACAGGAGGTGCAATAGATACAGCCACCTGTCCCTCCGCAGGTGGATTTGGAGGCAGATGCACCACGTGGCCATGAACTTGGTTCCGCACCACGGCCCAAGCCACCGCGAGCAGCAGCAGCAGCAGTTGTAGAAGCAGCAGCCCCACATGTACAGAGTGGCATGATTCTTGTTCACAGATGTTTCCTCTTTTCCGGTGGCATTGCCGCCAATGGGGTCTGTGATGAACTTGGGAAGCAGCGAGCGAACGTGGTGTTCGGGGCCAGGATCGCTGTCTTCAGAGTCGTCGACCGAGAGTCCAACCGGGAGTCCAACCGGGAGTCCGACCGGGAGTCCGACCTCCTCGGTCTGGGGCTTCTGGGCCCCGGCGAGGTCAATGTTGGCAAAGCTGAATTCGGGCATCCTGCTTCACTCTAAAAGTGCTCTGCATGGCTTATTCCACCACTCCTGGACGTTTAGCTAGCCTCCGCTATGCAGTGCCACTGGACGACCAGGTGGGGAAGCACACACAAAGCAGCAGTCATGACCAAGCTCGACGCCGTGAAACAGTCTCCCAAGAGCATCCTCGACAACTCGAAGAACGCTCGCAAGGCGTACGACAAGACCTGGAACTCGGCCGCTCGCGCACCCGTCTTCTGCAAAGTCACCAAGAAGACTTCCGCAGATGGCAAGGTGCACTTCACCCTCGTCTAAATACCATGGATACCGTTTCGCTGCAATGGACTAACTCTTCTGTGTGTGCTCGCAGACCAAGAAGGCGTACCGGACATCCCGGCTGATTGGCGCGCACGCCTACCAGATCGCCGCCTCCGGAGCTGCCATGTACGCGAGCCGAGTTCTTGCCAAGGAGTGCCAGTATCTGAAGATCGATGCAGAGACCGAGAGCTCGCGTGCTCCGTGGCTCCCAAGCATCTCCAAGGGCGCGAAGATGGTGCTGGAGCAGTTTTTGTGTGCTCTGGCACAGGAGGCCGCTTACAAGGGCCATGCCGTTCGCGAGGGCTTTGGCTACTCCAAGCGCCTGAGCAAGACGCACACCAAGCTCGGCTGGGAGGCCACTTTTGACACCAACCGGGCACTTTCCAGCCTGATGCCCAAGTCGGTGCACGTTCTCCCGCTCGCTCCCAAGAAGCGTCTCAAGAAGGGCAAGGCCCCGCCCGCGGAGGACGACGAGGAGTACGCGCCGCCCGAGGGTGACGAGAACGACGACGACGACAAGGCCGAAGCGGAGGGCAACGTTGATGATCTGGCCCCCGAGTAGGGTGTAGTCGGTCGGCACCCGGAACACTTTAGGATAAATTGGTGGTGTATCTTTGACCATAAAAAACTCGGGTAAAGCAAACGCATGTCCAGCACAGCCCCCCTGGCACCGCTTGGGCACCGGTATGACATGGAACAGCAGCCATGGACCAAGCGACGACAACAAAAAGCGCCTACTGAACTGGGGAGGATGCGTAGTAGAAAAGTCGAGGCGCGCGCATAAGAACCGCAAGGTTCCCAAAGCTGCAAAGATTCAGCTTTTACACATTTACTACCCCAAGGACCCTCCGACATGGAAGGACGAAATACCAGTGGCTGTGGACGACAACACGCTCTGGGTGTTCAAGCCGGTGGAGTGGCTGGATGACCTGACCAACAACTGGCTCGAGGGAAACGCCTCTGTATTGTTGACGGAGGAGGAGCGTATCGCGATGGAGAAGATGCTCTGGGTCAAGCCGTGGCTTTTAAGAGTGGAACAGAAGCGAGAGGCCAGGGCGAAGCGCATGAGTCGGGACAGTTGAAATGACTTGGTGTGAACAACATACAAGTGACTTTGTAAAAAAAAAATAACGGCACATGTCATGTGTTTTCTCCCGAGTCCACGCTGGCCGTGTGTGCGAGTTGCGACACCGCAAGTACTAGGTCGCGCAACACAGCATCTTCGTCCCACTCTCCCCTCCTTCTCCTGAGGCCAATCCATCCCGGAAAGTACTGCTCCACGGCTTTGTAGTCTATTCCACCCACTGAACTCTCGACCCTGAGAAGCGCCGCCATACGAAGTAACAACGTCGACTTGCCCGCCTTCGGCCGCTGTGTTTGTTGTGCGCCTTGGTCCGGTTGTTCTGTGATTGTTGGTGCCTCTTCCCTCGCAACAAGCCCTCGTCGGCGCATGTAATCATACCTCGCATTGGAGTGGTCTTGCACTCTTTGCTCTGCGTGGTCGTTCGCATAGGCCAATGCGCTCCCCACAGAGTCGCTCACTACGTTTACTACCTTGGACCCCCCACGAACGGCAGGTCCGACTACCATTAAAAGGAGAACAAGTGTGCCAACGACACACATTCCCGATGTGCACGCCGCTCCGAGGACTCGCAAAGCCGAATTGCTCGGCGAAAGGTGCAGAGACCTGCTTTCCAAGGCAAAATCGGTATCTCTGTGCTGAACGTTGAACTGAGGGAGAAGAGGGATGCCTTTGTTCCGATTCGACGAGTTCTGTCGGCAGCTTATCCACTGGTCGCCCAATGACATTTCTATTCACACCTAACAAGGGCCCTCGACTTCCACCATATCGTGTTGCATTGCAGAGGGTGATAGTAGCGGGTATGTGAATGCCGCTGGATCTTCCAATAGTATGGTCGGGTAGCAGAGATGCCAGAGAGTCAATGGCTCCTACGTTCAGGCTGAACATTGCTCCAACGGAGATGGAGTCTGGGCTGCGGTTTTTGGACTCCCGAGAGAACCAGAGATCCATCCAAGTGGGTGCAAGGAATCTGGTCCAGGAAAACGACACACCACCGAAGGTGAGGCCCGCGCGAGGCGTCTCGCGGATGCTGTTTGCTTCCATGGTGCTGATCGTCGTGGTGCTCTGCATTTTGATTTTCGCACTGCTGTTTTTTTGTTACCGCTTGAACAACAGCGTCAACTACTTCTACGTGGTAGCAGAGCCGTACGTGAATGAGCTCACGGAGAGAGTTATGTCGATTGTTAGACACGTCGACAATTCTTCCGCGGCCTTGGATCATTCAATGACTGCGGTGGAAGCACTGGCGACCCAATCCATCCCCGCTCTCATCGCCACCGTGAATAAAACCACGGAAATGGTCGCACGACTGGACAGGGTTGCGAGGAACCCGGTACTAAAAGTCTCCATGGAATAGCTCTCAAATGGTAAAATGTCTTTAAAGCTCGTTGTAAACTGATTTTATGGGCAAATGTCCCGGGCGCCGATAGCTTTAGCTACATAAAACCTACAGGGGGTTTGTCATGGTCTCAACACACTCCACCTCAACAAGGCAGTCGCGAGCTGCTTTTGTGTGAGACATTTCATGGCGCTGTCTCCGAATGCCTCTGCGGACGCCGTTTTGAGCGTCAGTGCGCGTATGGCCTCTAGGCATCTCGCGTCTCCCAGTTGTTTTACCTCGTCGTCGCTGTGGCGAAGCAGAACATCCACGACTTCCGCCTGTTCCGCGCTTAGAAGTGTGGTGCCTGGAGCAATTTTTCTTGTTCCAAGAGCGCTGCACAACTCCGCGTAAAGTGAAGCCGGACCGTACCACGCAGAAGAATGCCTTAACAACGACGTTCCCACCACTGACCTCAGTATGCGCGCAGTGAGCGTTGCGCAGTGAGCGGGCGAGTGCCGCTTGTCCGGAACCAAAGACGACAACCCTCTGAACGCCCATGAAGCGGTTGCATAACGAACGAGCGAATAGTGCACCCCTATGCTGTCGTCACAGACTTCTCTGCACAACCTGGCTACGTTCGTACCGAACACTGGAACGGCCCTCCAACAGTTGGCGTTGTTCACGAGGTAGTACCTCTCGTTGTTCGTGGAATCCCGCTGCCACCCACTCTTAGACCCAATGTATGTTGCAAAATTGACTGGCTGGTCTGCTCCGACAACACACGGAACCACCAGCTCTACGTGTGTCATAACCGGGCTGGGTTGCAGGTTTGTGACCGCGAATGTGACCAGTTTGTCAAAGAATGTTGGAGGCTCCGATCCAGGCGGACGGTCACGTGGTTCCAGGAAAATTGCAAAGACAACGTCCCCAGACCCATCCTCCAATTGTTGACCTTCTTTAGCTTTCGAAAGTCTCTTAAGATCAACGGAGGCCAGTTGCATGGCTATCTAACATACCATACCAACGCTCGCCACAGGATATGTACCGTCTGCAGACTCCGTTCTACGCGGCGGCGGTGGCTCCAGCCCGCTTCGCGCGCGCCGCTTCCAGGCGCTTCTCCTCCGAGGTCGTCCACTCGGAAGCAATCTTCTTGGCCTGCGAGTTCTCCTTCTTCTCGTCTTCCCTCATCTTCTTGTCGGCCTCGACGGTCGAGAGAATTCCCTCGTCTTGGGCGTAGCGGATCAGGCCAGTGGGAGGCACCACGGAAGTGAACAGCATGTTCTCGGCGTAGGGGCGCAGGATGGACGCCATCATGGAGGCGGTGACGTTCTTCTTGCCAGTCTCCGCCGCGCGAAGCACCACCTGGTTCATGACGGACCGCAGCGCGGAGTCGCAGCGCGCCTGCGTCTCGCGCGCGGTGGAGGCGGGAACGCCCTGCTTGAAGAGGTCGTGACGCTTGGAGAACTCGTCCAGCCCGAACGATGTGGCACCAGGAGTTGCCGGAACAAACCGCATGAGTCGTTTGGCGTCAGCAACGGAGAGCAGAGACGAGATGCTGTCGACTCCGGAGGTCGTGACAGTGTCGCCGGAAAGACGGTCAATGTAGCCGGCGGAGCGCGCGAGGCTGCGGTAGCCAACCAGCTTTGCCTTCTTCTTGCGCTTCATCGCGGAGATCCTGCGCTTGCGGGACGTCTCCCCGTCCTCTTCTTCTTCATCCTCGTCCTCCTCCTCCTCGGGTTCCGACTCCTCCTCCTCGGGTTCCGGCTCCTCCTCCTCGGGTTCCGGCTCCTCCTCCTCGGGTTCCGGCTCCGCCTTCTTGATCTTCTTGGCCTTCTTGGCCTTCTTAGGAGCCGGCACATAAACTTCCTCCTCCTGCGGCTCCGGCTCTGGCTGCGCGGGCTTGGGCGTCTTCGCCTTCTTGGATTTGGGGGCAGGCTGCTCCTCGACGTCCATGTCCTCCTCCTCAGTCTTCTTGGACTTGGCTGACTTGGGCTCGGCTGACTTGGGCATGGCTGACTTGGGGCACGGCTGACTTGGGGCACGGCTGACTTGGGGCACGGCCTTGTGTCGGGCTTTTGTATGTGCTTGGGTGGCGGGTGATCCCACGAGGCTGGTTAGCGAAACAACCAGTTCAACCGTTCTGGGGTATATTGTGTATATTGGTGTATAGGAGACTTTTTGCAACCACCGTATGACGCGACATCACAGACCATACCCCAGTTTTCCAAGGTCCGCTCCGCCCGCCCCGGTCTGCTTCACTATAACGCTCAGGCTATACCCCAGCTCTGAGAGCGCCGCCTTCCTGAGGCCAGTGTCCAGCAACGTCTTGACCGACACTCCCTCCAGCGACAATCCATGAGGGAGCTGCTGTAACACGGAGGCAGCTTCGACGGGCGCTCCCGCGCACGCATCCAGCAGGTCGGTTGTGGATATTCCCAGGATGCCGACGGCGTCCGATCCTGCGATCGCTACCGCGTCGGACGCACTCATCAGGAAGGCGTCCACGACGGCCTCTGCGCCAAAGGCTGCGTTCGCCTCCGCTGCAAATTTGCTGTCCGTGAGGTAGAGACTGTCGAATCCCATCTTGCGGAGGGAAGCAGCGTCTGGAACTCCCATGCGTTTTAGTGTACGCGGGCCGACCCCAGCCACCGCCAGGTTCTCCGCCTTGACGGCGTGGGAGGTGAGCAAGGTGTCGTTCATGTCCTCTTCAGACAGTGCGAGCGCTTTCTCAGCAGATAGCTCGGTGTTGTGGAAAACGCACAACCTCTGCTTGGTGGTAAGAAGCTCGTTGCTCGCTGCGGGTCGCACAGACATTGATGCGGAGGGCTCTTCGTACGCAATCCACCACGGCCTCAAGATGAATATTCGCGTTAGCGGCATAGAGGTCGGACCACTGAGCGGGCCTATATTGTCCGGACATGGTCCGGAAAAAGCGGACCATGTCCGGACTTTTCCATTGGTCCACGGATCTGGCCGTTACACCCCTGATTGGCCGTTACACCCCGATTAGGAAGGCGGTCCACCCTTTTCGCTACGGGCCGACCACGTTGGACGGTCCACCTTTGGTCCGCCTTTTGCTCAGAAAAAGTCCGAAAAAGGTGGACCGAAAAAACCATTGTCCGGACATGGTCCGGAAAAAGCGGACCGTGTGCGGACCTTTTCTGTGATCTCCCCCGGCTTAAGGGTATGGGCTCTGTAGACATAAAAAGCAAAGTCACACCCCCTGCAGAATACACGCACCAACACAACTCCGCCTGTACTCGACTGTCTTGATCTTGACATGAATTCATGACAAGGTTGACACGAATTCGTGACAGCTGGGATGAGAGCAAACGGTGATCAGAGGACAGTTCTGTTGAGGATGCACTGGCATCTACCTGTGCCTTATGCCTCCTACCCTTAAGCCGGGGGAGATCTCAGAAAAGGTCCGCACACGGTCCGCTTTTTCCGGACCATGTCCGGACAATGGTTTTTTCGGTCCACCTTTTTCGGACTTTTTCTGAGCAAAAGGCGGACCAAAGGTGGACCGTCCAACGTGGTCGGCCCGTAGCGAAAAGGGTGGACCGCCTTCCTAATCGGGGCGTAACGGCCAATCAGGGGTGTAACGGCCAGATTGTGGGCGCCGACCAAAAAGTCCGGACACGGTCCGCTTTTTCCTAATCGGGTATAGCTACCAATTAGGGGGTGTAACGGCCGGGTTGCGGGCGCCGACCAAAAGGTCCGCGCATGGTCCGCTTACCCAGGGGCGGTACCCAGGGTCGGTACCCAGGGGCGGTACCCAGGGTCGGTACCCAGGGTCGGCACCCAGGGTCGGTACCCAGGGGCGCCGACAAAAAGGTCCGCGCATGGTCCGCTTACCCAGGGGCGGTACCCAGGGTCGGTACCCAGGGTCGGTACCCAGGGTCGGTACCCAGGGTCGGTACCCAGGGTCGGTACCCAGGGTCGGTACCCAGGTCGATATGCGGCCATAATACAACAACACAACAACAGCGCACACACACGGACACTCGGAAGTTCTAAAAGAACAATGGAAGCGGTCAACGGCCGCGCGGTCTACGGCCACGCGGACAACGGCCACGCGGACAACGGCCAAGAACATGAAGACTACCAAGATTTCCTCAAGCAACATGGATACGTCGTGATAAACACCGCATTCTCGAAGGAATTGGATTCTACACGCGCCTTGTTTGATGCGATGCTGATCGACGCCCCTGAATTCAACAAGCCCGATCTGCTCGACCCATACTGGAAGCCCGTTCTTGGGGGATTTGGGGCACTTGCAAACCCTTCATCCTTCCACCACCCATGGGTGCGAAAGATGCGCGAGATGCTCATGTGCGAAATTTTGGACTACGACGTCCTTCCCGTGGAGGGACGCAATCTGGAACAGGTGTTCGACCGTGTTATGTTCCGCAGAAAAGGTGATACACCCACAGCCGAGTCTGTACACCGCGACGAAGCCGCAACCGCAAAAGAAGGTGACCTCATTTTTGGAGGATGGCTCAACTTGGACAAGACAGACCAAAAACTGCTTTGCTGTCCGGGTACGCACCTCGAAGTCGGTGGGCAGAACAAAGGATTCGCGAAGATTAAGGATGCCAAAGAGATTGAAAAATACCGCGAGTTGATGCGATCTGTACGAGTGCCTCCCGGTCATCTCCTGGTTTTCTACGAGAACATTGTCCATGAGGTAGCCAGCCGCAAAGCCGAGGACGACGTCCGTCGCCTTCATTGTGGATTCCGTGTCACAGAACACACAGATCCCCTTTTTGGGCTTGAGCCGACGCTGAAGTGGATCAACGACCAGGCCGTCCCAAAGATCAAATCGGGCCAGGACCCGGTGCTTTTCCCGAGCAACTACGCCAACTTCTCGGTTATGTGGGACAAGTTGGAGAACTGGTCTATGCGCATGTTTGCTCATCTAGACAAATCGGCATATTATCGACACACGATTAAGAGCAAGAACGACTTGTATAACAACAGAACTTACTGGAGAGTTGCGCCGAAGTTGCCGTCGCTTCGTTCGTTGGGATTGAAGATGCACCCATCCTACGAATACCACGAGGTGGCGCTGATGCTCCCGCAAAAAACGTGGCTGCTCGATAATGGGGAGTGCTCACGCGTTACGTACAACCTCCCGTCCAACGAAGCATGGCAGTTGTACAAAATTAGCAAGGAAGTCACACCCGAAGGGGCATCTGCTCGTCGCCCCAGACCCCACAATGGCAACGACTGCGGTGGCGATTAAATCGAGACAGAGTGAGCAAAAGGCGGACCAAAGGGGGACCGTCCAACGTGGTCGGACCGTAGCGAAAAGGGTGGACCGCCTTCCTAATTGAGTGTAACGGCAAATCAGTGGTGTAACGGCCGGGGTGTCCAACCCGCAAAAAAGTCCGGACATGGTCCGGAAAAAGCGGACCATGTCCGGACTTTTTCCCTTGGTCCACAGATCCGACCGTTACACCCCTGATTGGCCGTTACGCCCCGATTAGGAAGGCGGGCCACCCTTTTCGCTATGGGCCGACCACGTTGGACGGTCCACCTTTGGTCCGCCTTTTGCTCAGAAAAAGTCCGAAAAAGGTGGACCGAAAAAACCATTGTCCGGACATGGTCCGGAAAAAGCGGACCGTGTGCGGACCTTTTTCTGAAATCTCCCCGTGGTGCAACGTAGGAGGCGAGCGGTACTGCTGCAAGCATACCCATCCATTGTAGAACGATGCACTGATCACCGCTTACGCTCATCTCGACTGTCATGAATTCGTGTCAAAGTCATGTCAACATTGTCACGAATTCGTGACAAGATCATGACAGTCATGCAGAGCGAAAGTTGTGATCGGTCGCGCGTGTTACCGAGAATGTGTTGGTTCATTCTATCTCTGCGATGTCCCCACCTCCCTCACTGTGGAGATTTCAGAAAAAGGTCCGGACACGGTCCGCTTTTTCCGGACCATGTCCGGACAATGGTTTTTTCGGTCCACCTTTTTCGGACTTTTTCTGCGCAAAAGGCGGACCAAAGGTGGACCGTCCAACGTGGTCGGCCCGTAGCGAAAAGGGTGGTCCGCCTTCCTAATCGGGGCGTAACGGCCAATCAGGCGTGTAACGGCCAATCAGGCGTGTAACGGCCAATCAGGCGTGTAACGGCCAGGTTGCGCTGTGGACGGACGAAATTCATTTAGTCGGTAGACTTGTAACTGATTTTGTGGGCGGAAGCTTACACAATGTGTAAATTACGATTTTAAAAACACACAGACATCAGTGTCTTCTGTCGCGTCACCTGGGTGCTAACAGTACGGAGTTTTCAACAGCTTCATCACACAGTCGTAAAAGGCTGTCTTCTCCTTTGAAGCGTCGCAGCAGCAAAGTCTCAAGCTCTGTTGTGAACATGTCTGAGTAGAGAACAAGAGGATTGCAAATTTGCCACTGCATTGCGAGGTTGAGGAGCTGTACTCGACGCTCCCACTTAGTAGCAGCTGTGCGAATAAGATTTCTGAATCCGGTATTAGTTTCAAGTGCTCGAGCGTACACCTGGACTCCGCTGCCTCTACTCATTCTCGCCGACCCCTTGGAAGAAGTTTTATTGCTAACCGCTGGGTACATCAAGAACATGAATGCTGTCGTCTTGGCTAGCAACCGCACCTTTGCTTCAGAAACAACGTCCGGCGAGTAGATTCCCTTTCCCTTAACTTCGCTTGGAATGGAAAACAACCCCAATGGGTTTGACCCTTTCTCGCTGTTTTCTTCAAGAAGACTGATGGTAATATTGACGGGGTTCTGTGCCGGTGATCTGCTTTCCAGAATCAAATCCGTTCCTGGTGATAACCACTCCACTGGCACGACGTGATCGCCTGGCGCTTCCGTGGCAGTGGGAACGCTGGTAAAGGACCAGTCTTGGCCGTAGGAACTTCCCATCGTTTCGGTAGCGCGCTGGGTCTGGGACGCAGCAGAATGCTCCTCTCGCTGCAGTTTCAGCCATGCTGTAGTTGCAACGCTTCTGTTGTTGCTAAGATAGTCGCGTATGTTGGGAAGTTTGAGTCGTGGGTTGGAAAACTCCGCCATCCATTTGCCAGTCTCCTCCTCGTCACGCCATCTTTCGAGAATCTGTTTTACCCGTGGAGCAGCAGAGATGGCGGCGACGACGGTACCCCGATGAGCCATTGGACCCGCAAACGCGATAGTTTTCAAGGCTTCCATTTGGTGAGACAGTTGATCAAGTTCGTTGTCCACTGCAATTCTGCTCGCAGCCCAGCGCGCTACCGCTTCGTCTCTGAGCTCCTCCTCTGTCGTCTTTTGCCATGCCGCTTCCGCCGACTCTGCGTCGCCTCCCTCGTCGCCCTCGTCGTCTTCATCATCGTCATCTTCCTCTTCCTCCGCCTCTTCCGCATCCCTTTGTTTCCTCCTCTTCTCCGCCTCTTTCGCATCCCTTTGTTTCCTCCTCTTCTCCGCCGCGGCGCGAGCTCGTTTCCATTTGGCCTTTAGCTTAGACCCTCTCACATAAAAGAGGTCCTTGCCCATCTGCTCCAATTCGTCCGGATTGGGAGCATCTGCACTGCCCGTTGCGGGTGGAACCCTGGACCTGAGAACGAAGATCCGATTCAGTGTGTACTCGGTAATCGCATCCAATGTCCAATCCTGCATGGTGGTGTGGTTGCGAACGGCCGCTCGCAAGCTCAACTTCGGTCTACCCGATGATGGATCCCACCGAAACGAGCTGGGAGCCGATGCTGTGCGGTCTGGACCGGCTGCGTGTTGTGTGTTGAGCAAGAACGCCGGCAGAGCGGATGCCTGCACCTCGTCGTCAGAGTCCTCCTCTGCCAATCCAGCCTCCTGCCTTAGCTTCTCGTCAAATGCGTCTGCTATGTATGGATTGACAAAGTCCGACTTTGCCCTCAGTTCCCGCCGCTTGTCCAGTGGAGCCTTCTCACCAGCTCCCCAAACGAACCACCATGTGCGATACACGCGCTGGCTGCCTTCTCCCCGGGCATCGTCAACACGGATTACCCAGCCATGCGCACACGGGTCAGTTCCCTTCCTTTCTGGAGGGAGCAGCGCAAAAGCCTCTGCAAGGCGCTGGTCTTGTTGTACTTCGACAAGTTGCTTCCATTTGAAAGTGCGCTTACGTTTTTGTGGTGATGTTGCCGGGTACATTACGAGGAAATAATGTAGTTCTGCACTGTCTGCATTCTCGTCTCGCTCACTTGCCCTCCCTACGATACTTGGCATTGATGGGGTTTTAGGAAGCGGTGGATCCTTTCCACGCACACCCGCTGTGTCCTCTGCCATGGTCTCCGGGCCACCTGGTTGTTGGTCTTCCATAACATGATCGGGTTCGGGTTGATGCGCGTCTTCACCTTGTGCCCCACCCTCCTCCGCGACGGGCTCGACTGTTCCTCCCAAAGCACCAGGCGGCCCTGTATCCTGTGGCTCGCCGTCCGATTGCTGTGTTTCTGCGATGTTTGCGAGGTACACCTGCCTACCATGTGTGTTGTCTACCGACGTTGCGATCCCGTTGACATTTCTGAATTTTTCCGGATCGGCAAACTGACCGTTGCCGGCGAGTGTGATGCCGACCGTAGATGCTTTCTTAAGCAATGAAAGCATGACGCCAAGTCTCTTCTCCAAGTACGTGGTTATCATGGTTATCAGCTGGGCGGCGTCACGATTAACGCCTTCAGAGGCCTTGTACAGATTACCCACCTCTTCACGCGATAGCAACCCATCTACCTGGACCTGATTGTGAAGGGCAAGTCGTTGAATGTCAGGCGATTCGACCAAGTCGCTCACCCAGAGGTCCGTCCTGAGAACGGTAATAATACGCAAGTCAATCTTCAATTGTTTTTCACTCGAATGGGACAAGTCGTCTGAATAATTGTAACCCACACGTGCTTGCGCCGGAACGACGATCCCTTCTATAATGTCTTTCGCCTGTAGTCCTTTGCCACCGAGGAGTCCAACGAAGACTCGGTTTTCAGCTGCCCATCCACTTTCAACAAAGTCATTCACTCGAATGGCAAGCACGCCAACTGCTGCCAATTCTCCCAATGTGGGGCTGGTGCTCACATACGACACGACGGCGATGAACGGGCCTTTCTGGGAGTATTCTTGGAGACTCTTAATGTCTGGCGACTCTCCCGTCCTGCTCCTCCTGGACTCAGGGAGTGTGCATGGGGTTGGGGTGGGCCTTTTCGCTTGACGGACCCGCGGAGGCTGAGGAGCCTGGGTGATTTCGTCGACATAGGAGGAGGCGTCCTCGCCACCAAAGGATGGGCGGTGAGTTACAATCGGACCCACGTCCTCTTTCCGCATGTTGCACAGGACTAACAGGAGTTCTTGTTGTTTCGAAACGTTGTATTCCAGTGGTTCTTCGTCGTCTTTGGCCTCGGCGCAGGCTTCATTAAGCATTTCAACGACCAACGTTTCGACCTGGAGATTCCGGTGCACTCTTTCCACCTTAGACCAAAGGGTTTTGGCGTCCACCGCCATGAAGTCGACACTGTGTGCGTTTGTGCATGCCATCTGTACGACGAGTTGAATTAGGTACCCGTTTGAGAGGTATGGCGCGCTTTCCAGGCCCACCTTGATTTCCAGTAGCCTGGGTCGCGGACTGTATGGTTCAAGTATTCCGTCGGGGCTTGCTGTGATTGCGGGATATTCGGGATGAACAGCAAGTCCTACTTGCTTCACAAGGACTCCGTGAGCATTCTCATAAAGTGTTCTTGCGGTGTTTTCCAACTCGCTCCCGACGCGCATGCTCTTCTGCGCATTCGGTGTGGGGTCTGGCAAGGGGCACCCGCGCAGGACATCGTGCGCTTGCTGGCGAGTTCCGAAGGGTGACACTCCAAGCAACATCGGTGCGGTGGATGCAGTGACACGGCCCTTTCTTGCCTCTCGCCACGCATCAGAGCCTTGCACGAGGGCAGCGGTTCCCGCAATGGGGCGCAACGCGACTTCAAGCCGGTGAACGCTGATCACATCCGTCGATCCTCCCCTGGGGAGAGCAATATGCCTCTGGCATACCAGCTTCGCCAGGCCCATCACGTCACCCATACAGTAGTCATGCAGCTCTTGGTGCCGATCATTATTCCGCCACATTGCGGGCGCGTCGGAGCCCTTACCCGCCTTTGCCCCTCCGTTTGCCGCAAGCATGTTTCCCAGGTCGAGCGGGGGTGGGACATTTTTGGCCCGGAGATGAACAAGTGTGTCAAACATCTTTGACAGATGCTTGAACCATCTCGCTTGCGAGGTGTAGTGCTTCTTCAACACTTCCAAGTCGAAATTGACTCCGTTGTGTGCAACGTGAGCATGTGACTGGTCGAACCACTCCAAGAGCGGCTCCAGAGGATCTCCATTCCCGACCCAGATAGCTAGCGTGTCCAATACGACCGGCTTCTGCGTCTCAAGAGATGCTTTAATGTCCAGCTTCGTCGCGCATACAATGCTGATTTCCATATTCCTAAAAGGCGTGCCCTTTTGGATGAGGGTCGTGGTTTCAAGGTCAAAAACAACAAGTACAGGCTTCTCTGTGGACAGAGCGACTCCCACGTTCTCGGACCTCAGGGACAGGTTTTGGAGGTCTGGAATATAAGATCCGGTTTTATCGGACTTAAGCCGAACTGACATCGTGTTCTCTCACAATATACGCATACATATTGTTACATATGTCACACACCAGACAACATAGGAAACGGTGATCAGAGGACAGTTCTGTTGAGGATGCACTGACATCTACCTGTGCCTTCTGCCTCCTACCCTTAAGCCGGGGGAGATCTCAGAAAAGGTCCGCACATGGTCCGCTTTTTCCGGACCATGTCCGGACAATGGTTTTTTCGGTCCACCTTTTTCGGACTTTTTCTGCGCAAAAGGCGGACCAAAGGTGGACCGTCCAACGTGGTCGGCCCGTAGCGAAAAGGGTGGCCCGCCTTCCTAATCGGGGTGTAACGGCCAATCAGGGGTGTAACGGTCGGATCTGTGGACCCACGAAAAAAGTCCGGACACGGTCCGGAAAAAGCGGACCATGTCCGGACTTTTTCCCTTGGTCCACGGATCTGTCCGTTACACTCCTGATTTGCCGTTACATCCCGATTAGGAAGGCGGGCCACCCTTTTCGCTACGGGCCGACCACGTTGGACGGTCCACCTTTGGTCCACCTTTTGCGCAGGAAAAGTCCGAAAAAGGTGGACCGAAAAAACCATTGTCCGGACATGGTCCGGAAAAAGCGGACCATGTCCGGACTTTTTCTGAGATCTCCCCCGGCTTAAGGGTAGGAGGCAGAAGGCACTGGTAGATGCCAGTGCATCCTCAACAGAACTGTCCTCTGATCACCGTTTGCTCTCATCTCCGCTGTCACGAATTCGTGTCAA
>Ga0302122_10000779_pt1 | contig 19751 bp, 12 predicted proteins | sample CB21_SCM_MG_FD_203115 | JGI IMG/M metagenome (GOLD analysis project Ga0302122, IMG submission 203115) | Marine microbial communities from Western Arctic Ocean, Canada - CB21_SCM | ecosystem: Environmental > Aquatic > Marine > Oceanic | place: Canada: Western Arctic Ocean | collected 2017-09-28
TAGATTTCAGGTATTCTGCCGCGTCTCTTTCTGTACCTTCATCACACATTAACAATTGTTCCTGTCCAAATGGTCGTTGCGTTGACTTTATCTTGAGAGGATCTTTAAAGGCACAGTCCGCCGAAATGCTTTCACCAAGGCGGCTGAACAGTGGCTAACATTCCCGTCTCACGAAAAACCCGCACGAAGTTTCCGCCCCATATTTTTTCAATTTCTTCGGCCGAGTAACCCCGCGCCAGCAACGCAGTGGTAACATTCATCGCCTCACTGGCATCAGAAAAACCCTCTATACCACTACCATGATTAAAATCCGTTCCGATCCCGACATGGTCAATACCCACTCGCGCAACGATATAGTCTAGGTGCTCCAGCATGTCATCAACCTTTCCTGGCCCCAGCAGTTCACTGACAGCGACAAGGAATGCTTCCTGCATTTCCACATCGCCTATTTCCCAGTACAACTCAAATGGGTAGTAATAATCTTCTTCGATACCTGCAAACCGACGCGCCGCACGAATCTGGCCATCTAGTATCTTATCGTTAGAATCAAATAGGTACCCTCTAAAAGGCGCTACATGGATCACCCCACCATTGCCTCCAATTCCATCAATTTCTTGGTCAGAAAGGTTTCGAGTCACATCTGAAAGTTGCCTAACGTTGGAATGACTGGCGATGACAGGAGCGCTAGACAGGTCCAAAACCTCAAGCGTTGCAGCTCGTGATAATTGCGATACATCAATGATCCCACCCAACTCATTAATCCGTTTAATCGCAGACCTACCAAGCCCTGAAAGGCCACCGTGCTCCTCAACTGGTTCATGAGTGCCTTGTTCCCTAATGTAAATTGGCCGCGACGAATCAGCAAAATCATTGTGTCCCATATGCGTTAAGGCAAACACCCGAACACCAGCGTCGAAGAAGCTATCCAGCGCCGAAACGTCAGAACCCAGAATCCTTGCATTCTGGAACCCAAGAATGAGTGCACCCTTACCACTTCTGTGAGCACCCATCAGATCTTCTGCCGAACGCGCCAAAATCAAATTATTAGATGGATCCTCTGCCAGTTTTGTTACCGCGGCGAGTTCTTCCTCTGCTTTGGCCCGAGACTCAGCGTAGCCTTTTGCATCTCTTGGTCCCGGACCGACCGCAATCGCCATTACCACCGCATCTACCCCACCGGCCCGCATTTTGTCTGGCGCGACCTGTGAACGGCCATCGGTACCGGCATACCGGGATTCCTTACCCGGAATCTCGATATCCGCATGAGCATCAAGCACCAGAGCGCGCTGGTGAATCTCTTGCACACTTGGGTTTAAAGCTGTTGTTAATGGCTCCATGACATCAGACGCAGGCTCAGCGCAGGAAACGAGTGTGAAAAGCACATACAACATGAAAGTAGAACCGGATTTATAGGTCACTCAATGACTCCGTGTTATTAACCTGACTCTACCATGGCCGACAAGCATCAGCAGTGGGCTCTTTGGACAACATCCCATAGATTCCCGAACGGGTCTTCGAAAATAGCCGCAATTCCATACGGAGTCTCGACCGGCTTTTGGTGGATAGTTAACCCCGCGTGCTCGACCAAGCCCATAAAGGCAACTGCATCAGCTGGCTGAAGAATAAAATCGACGACACCTGCAGATTTTTTTAGCGTCGCTATTTTAGCTTGGGCGGCAGATTCAACAATCTGCAGCTCAACACCAAACGAATCAGAGCCCATAGTCAGGAATCGTTCACCAGTGACCGTAAGCTCATCCGAGGTAACGAACAGCCCTAAAACGCTTCCGAGAAAATGCTGTGCAATGTCTACATCTGAAACCAGGTAGATAGCGTGGGTCATTTTTAGCATCGTTTTACCGTGAGTTGCGGACATATTTTCCATCTGGCTCATGCTGGAATGCTGGCATCCGATCCATTGTAAGCCACCCTGTTTTGAGAAACTTCTGGGAAGACCCTCCTAATTAGATTTGGCATGCTCACGGTTGAGCGACGACCCGCATCCTCATGAAGATGACCGGGAGGCCCCAAGCTTTCGGTTAGCGCAAACCCGTGAGGTGTTTTCGCATACTTGCGCAATACCCACTGAGCCTCTGCCTCTTCCATTTTCTCATAAAAACGCTGTTTGCTTTCATCAAAAATTAAGCGATCTGCTTTACCGCTCTCGATCAGAACAATGGTGCTGACGTTATGCGCATTGTCGCAAGATTTTACCGAAGGCCGTTCCACACCAATTATCGCTGGACTACCGTCTTCTGCGGTTTCCAATACATCGTGAAAACAAACTACGCCAGAAAATTTCAGGCCAGCCAGAGCCTAGGACGCAGGGTAAAGTTTAAGGAAGTCAGTTTCACTCTCAGGTGTGCCTATCAACACAATCTCGCCTTCAGCCGGCAACCTGAAGTCAGAACCTGGATTGGTCGTTGTCTTGTCATGGCTGTCAATGCCAATGACGCTGCAGTTTGTCCGTTGCCTGAGATCAGCCTCCGCAAGCGTTTTACCGACCAGCGCCTCTGGCACGGGTACTTTGAACACATCAAGCCCTTCTGCAACCATTAGCAGGTCAACTCGATGCAAAAGATTAAATAATGCATTGGCACCCAGAGAAGCATAGGACAACGCCATATCACAACCAGCCCGATGCATTGCTGCTAGGTTTTTCTCAAAAGTTGTACGACAGATGATCTGGATGTCGGAGCGAATTAATCGACACAGAATAGTCAGATATATATTGGTTTCATCGACACCCGTCGTAATGATAACCGTTTCTGCCGTCTCAATTCCTGCTAGCTGCAGTACAGACTTATCGCCGGCGGAGCCATGAATGTAGGTCCCTGCCTCGAGCACTCGTTCCTCCCTCTCCTCAATAACACGATATTCAACTCCACGCCGCTTTAAAGCGGCAGCAGTGGCCCGGCCGACTCGCCCACCGCCAATAATAATCACAGGCTTCGACGAGGGTAGCACGGCGTCAGCCTGGAACTTCGCGTCGAATTCCTTGAGTTGATGCCGGGAACCCGCCATTACAAGTAACGTGTTTTCTTGAATCACACTGCCCATCTGGCCAATCTCAAAGTTGCCACGTGCCCAAAAACCGACAATGCTGATACTGGTTAACCGCTGAGCTTCATGGTAATCCTTACCTACGAGAGACGTTCTGCTCGAATCTACTTCGGCAATCAGGAGATCATCGATTTTGCCAATCACATGAGAGATTGTGGCACCGCCCGATACCCGTCTTGCCAAGGATTCAGCCACCAAGCGGCTCAAATCGAGAACTCTGCTACAGCCGGCCAGTTTCAGAATCTGGCGCGAGTCTGCAGACCGAGCTGTCGCAACAACAGGTGTTTTATCGGTAATGCCGCGAACAGTGAACACCACTGAAGTGTTAAAGATATCATCGCGCGTCGTTGCGACTAATGCGGCATGCTCTACTCTCGCTTTCTTCCAGGTTTCCGGATCATTGAGCTCCCCCAGGATTGAATTTATTCCAGCATCAACTAAGCGGGTCACCTGCTCCACTTCAGGCAGGGCAACGACATACGGATAGTTAAAGTGTTCTAGCTTCTCAATAAGAACAGCGGCGACCGGCCCATAGAATGTCAAGATCACGTGGTCATTCATGTCCTTCGGTACACTTCTTGGTATCAGGTTAGCTGCTCTGGATTCCAACCAGGGCTCATAGAAAAGCTCAATGAAAATAAATGGCAACAACACCAACAAGAAGACAATCCCTGACAGCAACACGACGATTGAAAACAGACGTCCTAGATCGGTTACAAAACGTACATCACCATAGCCCAGGGTCGACATCGTCGATAATGTCCAATAAAAACCCGTAACGATAGAATGCTGTTGATCTTCGTAGTCCATTAATAACTGGAAAATCGCCGAGTAAATGGTGATGAAACCAGACAAGGCGAGCACAAATAAAAACAACGTTCTGACGTTACGATGCTTCATCAGTAACGCCAAACGTGTGAAACGCGGCGCAAACTTGATACGCATCCATAAGTGATCTCCATCGCCGTTATGATTGTTACTATTAGACATCCTTTTATCGCCGAAAAACCGAGTACAACAGTTTAACCAATTACTGCAATCAACTGCCTTTCATCGGTAAAGAAAGAAAAACTAGAAATATGGCATTCCCATCCTTGCTCCAGGCTCATAGCCTGAGACGGCTGCTCTCCAATACCTGGAGGGCTTTTCCAAACTTGGCTGTCGTTTTAAATTTATACGGTTTATCGCGCTTGAAGACCGTTGACCGGAACCCACACCGTCGCGCCACTTTTGATGCGACTACCCCGAATCAGCTGGATCAGGCATATGGTCCTTTGGGCGGCGAACAACCTTTACCATTAGCTTGTACGCCAGCACCAACAGGCTTTGCAGCAATCACCGGCGCTACGGAAGTTTGCGAAACCTCCCTGAACTTTGTAAACACAGTCAAAAAAAATCTTAGAACTTCGGGCGCTCTATGTTGGAAGGACGAAATTGAGAGATAAGTGATGAGCGAGGCAGCAGTAGGCAACCACTCAGATTGACATCGACTAATCAATGAAGCATTCCGCAACGCCGAACAGAACCCCTTGATGTACATAATGACTGCAAAAATTGCGGGACCTTTGCGATGAGACCAGCAGCGGCTTTAAAAAGACGACAAAAAAAGCCCGCCTGTTACCAGCCGGGCTTCTGAACCTAGGCTATATTACAAGCCTAAGGTGTGTAGATAAACCTTGAGTTAATTCTACCAACCTCCCTCTAAGAGAAGATTCGTAACGCTTCAGATTAAATACCCACCTTTAATGAAAGATATGACATACGTCCACGCGCATCATGCTGACGAGGGTCATAACTGAAATTGGGAGCGTCCCAGACTTGCGGTGGTTCCTCATCAGTCATATTCAGCATACCCAAGGTGACACGAGCTGTGGCCTCTGAAATCACAAAATCGTAGCTGTACTGGATGTCCCAAGTCATCTGGCTGTCAATACCCTGACTGTATCCAGCAATGGGGTTCGCTTTAGTCGTCTTGTAGCTGGAAATATAGCGAGCAGTCAATGACGCTTTATGATCCCCTCTCGCCCAACGAAAAGCTGTATTGGCTTTGGTTTCCGGCAGAGAGCGTGCAAAGTTGTCGTGGTTAAACAAACCTAAGACATCTGTCGTCTTGCCGTTTATCGGGATCTCGTACTTCAACATATGCGTTGCATTGAATTTGATGCTCATTTCGCCCAGATCTGATTCTGGAAAGAAGTAAGTCGCGCCAACATCAAAACCCTCTGTTTTCACTGCAGCAGCATTGAAGTAGTTCGTGGTTACACCGATGAGGTCGCCATTGATATTTCGTTTTACGTCCGACTGTGCGGGATCAGCTAACACCTTACCCTGAGCATTTTCAATAGTGATCACGTCCTCGTAATCCACCGCCCAGTAATCAAACGTCACATGAAGACTGTCTATAGGATCCCAGATGAGGCCTAAGTTAAGGTTTTCAGCTTGTTCCGGACTAAGATCCTCGTTCGCATTCTGCGCGATCCGGATGAAAACAGCACCACCAACAGGAACACCCGCAGCTGTGTAGTCCTGGATTCCTTGCAAGCCAACGGAACTGGCGTACAGTTGGTGCAAAGAAGGCTCACGGAAAGAGGTACTAGCTGAGGCCCTCAGGACTAGTGTATCTGTTGCCTGAAAGCGAACAGAAACTTTGGGGTCAAAAGTCGAATCGCTGTCGAGATTTTCATAACGACCGGCGAACCTTAATTCTAATGCGTCAGTTGCATCCCATTCCCATTCTGCGAAGGCTCCCCAAGCATTACGTGATTCGCCAACATTAACGCCCCCCCCAAGAAAGAGGAGGTCGGCAAATTTGGTCAGGTTACCGCCGGCGTCAAACTCAACCCGGCTGATATCATTCCTTTTGATTTTTAACTCATCTTTGCGAAACTGTAAACCAGCGGCAAAGTTGGTCACACCCATCTCGCCGTCAATGACGAAGTCGAAGGTGGTGAGGTCTGTATCGGTCGTCGTTTCTTGAAAGACCGAAATGTACTCGATGAGTTCCGCGCTGTTATTACTGGGTACAAACAGATCCCACGCCTGATCTCCATTTGGACCACCAACCCCATTAATCGCATCAGAAAACCGGCTTGTACTCGTATCAGGCTGGATGGCGTGCCCTTCATAGGAACTTGTGGTGAGGGCCGTATTGAAGTGGTAATCGCCAATATCACCGTCAATTTCCAATGACAGGCGTAAATGCTCGTTCTCACGCGGCGCATTGGGCGACGGGAATGACGAGCCAAGCGGACGACCCAACCAAATCAGCGGAACACCAAACGGGTTGCCAGCCTGACCAGGGTTAATAGGAACAGTAAGGTAAGACAGCGCCGGATAACTGGGAGACTGGGGATTATCAAGCACTTCGACTTTCGCCCACATCCCTTCTACATTCGCCGTCCAGCCGTTAGCTAGGTCATGCTGTACGTTGCCGTAAAAATGCGTTCTCTCCTCCTCGTTAATCACATTAAACCGAGGACCGTAAACAAAGCCGCATCGTTCTGTACCATTAGCCTGCGGCTGCAGCACGCCTTTGTTTGCAACGCAGTTTGCATCAGGCACACTGCCAGCAACACCATCCCATGTACCCGCATAAGGGCCAGATGGCACAGTCACTGTAGGCTGTCCTACAAGAAAGCCGAGTAATACGAACGAGTTACCAAGTCCGGAAATAGCTGTCTCGGTCAATTCAGGACGGTCAGCACTACTGAGCGGCGTTCGGTCCAGATACTCTGCAGCGAAGACGATATTGGTGCTATCGTTCGCCCAACCGTGCAAGAGTGTGAAGTGCGTGTCTTCCTGACTATCAGAATCGGTCGCCTGGTACTGAACACCGAACTCTGTACCGACAAAATCTTTTTGCGTGATGTAGTTGACTACCCCAGCCACAGCGTCAGAGCCGTAAATAGACGCGGCACCTTCTTTGAGTATTTCAACGCGTTGCAGCGCACTCGAAGGAATCATGCTGGTATCGACAAAACTCGACCCATCGTTGGCTGTAGCTGCTGCAAGCGTATTTCGACGACCATTCACCAACACGAGTGTTGAACCAAGACCCAGTCCCCGCAAGTTAACGTTACTTGTGCCTTGAGTGGAGCCAGCTGTAAACGAATCCGGTGTGTTTTCTGAACCTGAGTTAACAGTCATATTTCGTGTTATGTCGGCTATAGTCACCGCCGCCATTTCATCGATATAACTTCGACCCAGCACATCAATCGGCGAAGCCCCATCCGTTGCGCTAGACTTAATATATGAACCTGTGGTGACCACTTCTTCGATAATCTTATCTTCTGCTACGGCCATTTGAGACCCTAACCCAAGGATTGCCATCAAATACAAAGCAGACCAAAGCGGGTCATTCTTTTTGTGATAAATCATTTATTTCCTCATAATTATTTGTTGGTGTCCCTTAGGGAACCTTTCATACTGCGGGCAGCGTTATTTTTGATAGTGTAGCGGCTTAAAAAAATGATCAATTTTCCGCGCTACTTATCATTAAGCAAAACCTTTAAGCAAAAAAAACCGCACTCCAAGGAGCGCGGTTTCTTTAACACTTTAGCCTAAAGCAATGCTATTACATGCTATAGGTAAAACCAAACTTAATCATACGACCGAAGCCACTATGGTTATAAGGATCGTAGTTCAGGTCATTTGCAACCTGGGGTGGATCCTCGTCAGTGAAGTTAAGAACGGATAGCGTGAGCGTAACGTCATCAAACATATTGTTAATGTAGTGAGCATCATGCGTCATGTGATCATCAATATTATCAAGCGCAGCCACAGGACTATTAGCATCTTCCATACCATCAATGTAACGCGCCGCATAAGTTACGCGGTGTGCCTCATTGCTCCACTTTGCAATGAACGAAGCCTTAAGCTCAGGCTTTGGCTGAAAGGGCGTGCCTTCATTCAAACGACCGACAAAATCGTCGCCAGGCGCAAGGGTAAACCCATCACCCGTGACAAAGTCGTCCGATTTGTACTCAAGCGTATAGCTACCCTCAAGACCCAGCGTCAACTCACCACCAGCCACCTCGTCAAAGCTGTAGTTCGCGACGATGTCGATACCAGATGTGTCTATATCGGAGCCATTGATGACTGACCGCGTGATTCTTTCTACACCACCAACTGAAGTACCGGTTGGGGTCAACCGTCCTCGAAGCAGGTCGCATGCAGCTGAACCAACGCCGCTACCGCCATCAGCACAGCCGTTGGAACCGTATGCACCAACGATCGCATTGGCATTTTCAAGCTGGAGAGGATCCTCAAAATTGAACGACCAATAGTCTAGAGAAGCATAGAAATTCTCGTTCTGGTAAATCACGCCAAAGTTCGCCGTCAAAGCAGTTTCCGGATCAAGGTCGGGATTACCAACAGTATCTCCAGCCTTGAACGCTAATGCCGCCCCAATGAACTGCAGAGACGTGCTAGTGCCACTCAGATAACTACTCGGCGGGCCTCGGAAGGTCGTTGAAACAGATCCACGCAAACTAAGCTCATCCGTCAGTGTCCAGCTAAACGCCAGCTTCGGGTCGATCGTGTCACCACCATTTTCTGATCCGTAGTCCTCGTACCTGATCGCTAGCTGGACGTCCAAGGTCTCGGTAATCGGCATTGCCAATTCCGCAAATACGCCATAAACGTTCCGATCTGTATTTTCCTCGTCCGTTGCCGCCAGGAAGGCAAGCTGACCCGCGCCACCTAAACCACAATCGAGGGAGGCAACATGACCAAGCGTGACTGACATCGGATTACTAAAGGGACAAGGATTAATGGCACGATTGGCGACATCTTTCACAGAAAAGTCATAAGTGTCTTTCCTATACTGAATACCTGCCGCCCAACCAACTGAACCGCCGCCAAGATCCCAGCTACTGTCACCGGACAAAATGGCTTCGAAAACAAGTGATTCGTTATCGGTGACTGAACCCGTTTCAGCCGTCAGCCAGTTGATCAACTCGCTAGAGTTAGCAACTGAAGCATTGTACTGAGGATTTGTTGCACCGGTAACAGGTGAGAAAGACAAAGCATTCGAAAATGGGTTGTAGTACTCACAGGATCCTACGCCAGCAGCGCCTGTGGCTTGATCACACCCTGCACCACCCAACCCGTCGAAGGCAAATGCCATTCGCTCTATAAACATGTCGCTACCACCGATATCCCTTTCACGCTTCGACCAGCTAAAGCTGGTATCGAAAGAGATACCACTGTCGGTTTCACCCACGAGACCGAAGGAGATTCGCTTGGTCTTAGTTTTGCGATGCGCAGACTCTGGCTGACCATTTCGACCAGCAATACCGAGCATTCTTGACCAACTGCTTGCGCCCTGAACGGAGGCTGGAATCCCTGCTACTTCGTTAAATAAGCCAGGGTTTTGGGCTTTCAGGTCAACAAGACCCGGGTGATTTGCTTCGATGAAACGATCGTTACCAAGCAGAGCCTGAGGAGGATAGGAAGGGGATGTTTTCCACTCTGGAATATCCATGTCGTGGTACAAAGCTTCCGCGTGGAAGCTGATCTTATCGCTGATATCGTAATTAACTTCAGCGAATACTTTGTAGCTTTCCTGCTCTTCTATCAGGTTATCGAAGAACGTGTACTGAAAACGACAAAAACCGCCGGTTGAAGTGCCACCCAGCAGTTCACAGCCTGGATCAGGGGTCGCGCCGCCGAGCAAAGTCCTTCCACCAGCACCATTAGAAATGCCTGGGAAAAAAGTTCCTGGGTTGCCAATACTACTCCAGCCACCTGGCCCGGGATTTTCAGCAAATGGACGTAATGCCCAGTCACGATCACGAATCTGGAGCTCCGAACGCTCTTCGTATTCTCCCGAAATTGCGAAGTGAAGTGCGCCGCTACGCCGGCCGAAAATTGCTGCGACCTTTGTATCACCGTCGGAGTCATCAAGCTCGGTAAAGTTACCGCTCATTTCAAAGCCTTCAAAACTGTCACGAGTGATGAAGTTAACAACACCACCAATGGCATCTGAACCATAAAGCGCTGCTGCACCGTCTTTCAACACCTCAACGCGACCGATCGCAATACTAGGTATTGCCGAAATATCGACACCAATTGTCTCGGTTGAAACGTGACGTTTGCTGTTAATCAGAACCAACGTTCTGGCTGGACCCAAACCACGAAGGTTAATAGCTGTAACCCCTTCTGCTGCCTGAGAGCCTCGGGTGTCAAATTGGTTGGTTTCCCCAATGTTGCCCGAAGTAACCCCAAGGTTCCTAACCATCTCTATGAGTGAAGGACTACCCACGTCTTGTAGGTCAGCTCTGGTCAATACGTCAACTGGTAATGCCGCATCCTCGGGTGTGCCCTTGATAAAGGAGCCGGTGACAACGACTTCCTCTAACTGATCTTCTGCCAGGGCCGCTTGAGACCCAAAACCAAAAATCGTCATGAAATACAAGGCTGGCCAAAGCGCCACCTTTTTTTTGTAATGAAGCATTTATTCCCCCTAATTGTTTGTTGGTGTCCCTAGCGGGACCCTTAAGTCAATAACACTAAGGGGCGCGCATTTCTGCTCGAATGAGCATCAATTGATTTTCACTTCCCCCAAAGTGAAGTTTTCAAAGTAGTCCCAGACTAGGACGGCGTCAATGGCTAATATGTGTTTTTTTAGAAAAACAACAAAGGGAATTAAGACTAAAACAATCAGACTTGACGGTTGTAGGCTGCACCGAAGATTTACAAAGGCCCGGAAGGTTTCGCGCTCAATATTTCTCCCATTCTTAAAAATGATCGCCTTCCTGCTTTAGAATAACCTAGGCGAATGTCGTTTTTTATGGTCGAACTTTTATCAGACTAAATCTGACGTTCATTGATGAGAACATCGTTAGCAGAGGGTAAGGTAAGAACGCCTCACTGACAGGCTTGAATTTCAGAATTCATCAAAAACACTCAGCCTGCGTTAGGAGAAAGCCATCGTTTTCGTATAGATAATTTAACTCATCTAAAAACAGGGCCTTTTGAACTAATTACCGACTGACTCTTCAAACAAAATATCCAACCCAAGGTTCCTAGCAACCGCATCAAGTTGCTTGTCCAAACTTTCAATGTCGACTTCATTAGGAACCTCAACGAGAGCATCCGCGATAAAGTTCAGCTCTCCACTCATCGATGCCGGCCTGACCACGGTTTCCATTTCCACGACATTAATGCCATAGCCAACAAGTTGGCTCGTAACGTCCTGTAATATGCCTGGCCGATCAGGCCCGATAATATCTAACTTCATCTTTTGCGTCGTCTTGCCCGGGGACCCCTGTATTAACGGCCTTATTATAAAAGTGAGCCCCTTAAGGGCTTGAAGGCCTTGGTCTAGTTCCTCGAGACAATCCGAGTTAATGAGAATTCTGACGGTTCCCGAAAAATATCCACCAAGCCCAGACATACGGCTTTCCTGCCAGCTTCCACCATGCCTGGCAACCACATCCGCAATCACTTGGACAATCCCCGGCCGATCATCCCCGATAAAACTAACAATCAAGCTTTCTGGCATATCACTCCAATGGCAGTCTTACTTTTATATATTTATATTAGCGGTCTTGCTTCATGTTAATTACGCCAAAAATATTGATGGGGTCCGCCAAACAGCGTACCAACGATACTATCTTACCTAGATCCATTTTATTAACCGAACCAACTCCTAACGCTTAAACTTTTATGCCCTCGATCATACTTTATAGGTGGTGCGACGAGCACCGTCCTAAAAGAGCACCGGGAAAGCAAAATAAGACTATCAACCCCTAATCGTCTCTTTCAGTATTTTCGCTACTTTAAAAAAGGTTTACTCTATGCGCACTCAAAGCTCAAGCGACCCAGACTCATGGCAACAAATCGACGAATTCTCCTCTCTGAAATCCCAACGGGCAAACTGACCGAAGAACATTTCACCCAAGATGAAATAAAACTGACATCACCCGGCGAGGGTGAGGTTCTTGTCAGAACGCTCATCCTTTCGCAGGATGCCGCTAATCGCGCCTGGATGCAGGGAGCGACATATCGAAGCGCACTCAGTTCGGGGCAGGTCATGTCGAGCGGGGGTATAGGAGAGGTCGTTGAATCAAATAACGAACGTTTTAGCGTTGGACAAATCGTGTCAGGCGATCTCGGCTGGCAGGAATATGCAGTATTACTTGGACACCAATTGGCACTACTAAAAGATCACGACGGCCCACTTAGTCACAGCCTTTCTTTACTCGGTGTCGCTGGATTAACGGCCTATCACGGCCTCATTAATGTCCCGGACATTCATGCGGGGGAAGTGCTCTTAGTCTCTGCTGCGGGCGGTTCAGTCGGCTCGATCGTCGGCCAAATTGGCCGAATCAAGGGCGCAAAAGTTATTGGTATTGCTGGCGGTACGGAAAAATGCCGCTGGGTTGTGGATGAGCTTGGGTTTGATGCCTGCCTCGATTACAAGGATACAAGCGCGCCACTTCGGCACCAGCTTGCCGCGGTCGCCCCCGATGGCGTTGATGTTTACTTCGACAATACCGGCGGAGACATACTCCAAACCGCATTGTTTGCGATGAAAATGAAGGGACGAATCTCCTGCTGCGGCGCTGTCTCCATGTACGATGGCAAAGCCAGCCCAGGCCCATTTGGCGTGCCAGGATTGCTAGTCACCAAGCGATTAAAAATGGAAGGTTTCATCGTCTCTGACTACCGTGACCTAGATAACGATGCCTACCATGACCTTTCACTGTGGGCAAAACAGGGTGAATTAAAGGTGGTCGAAGACATTATCGACGGCCTTGAAAACGCCCCCCGCGGCTTAATTGGTTTGTTAGCAGGTGAGAACCGCGGTAAACGCATGATCCGGGTTGGTGAACCGAGGAACTAGTAAGCTTTACTATAACACCCGGTGACCAAGGCCACTCGGAGTCAAATATTAGGCGATAGGGGCTAGCATCAACGCCGCTTTATACTGCGAGCGACAACCAGAAAAATCACTAAAATGAGCATTGATACAAAAATCACCAACATCGGCCTGCCATAAACCTCACGGAGCCCATTGATACCGATCTGGTAAACCTGCTCGTAACCAATTGGAACAGGTAACACTCCATTTTCCAGCACGTACTGCTCGTAAGCTTGCGACATAACCAGCATACGCTCTGGCATCGCATCTGCCAGGTCCTCGGTCTCACCCGGATCGGAAACGATATTATAAAGGTGCCATTTGCTGTCACCGACCGGCCCCCGGTTCATAACAATCTTATGATCACCTCGGAAAAGAGCTGCATTCCCGCCCACTTCGTAACCAATGGCTTCATCTTCTGCGTACACTCGATCAACATCCCCTCTGATTAACGGCATCAGGTTACGGCCCACTATGGCTTCGACGGGCCGTCCTCCAAAGCGTCCGTCCGGGGCTTTGACGCCAGCCAAGGACAGAATAGTTGGCGTGATATCCGTCACATGGGACAAGGCGTGATTCAGCTCGCCTTTAACAGCAATCGATTGGCCCGCAATAATCAGCGGCACTCGCAAACCACCTTCCCCCGCGTAGAACTTGTAGAAAGCAAGCGGCGAAGCAGAAGCACTAGCAAAACTTGGGCTAATTGAATTAAAACTACCTTTTAACCCCAGCGTTTCATATTCAGATGTATAGCCTTGGCTTTTAACGAAAAACCGCGCCGGCCCGTTAAGTGGGTCAGGCGTCCCACTGACCTCAGAGCCATTGTCAGATGTAAAAACAAAGAGCGTATTGTCATACTGACCCGTCGCCTTTAGATATTCAATCAAGCGGCCAATATGAAAATCCATGGCTGTAACCATTCCACCATAGACCGCCATACGTTTCGCCTCGTAGCGCTTCCTCTCGTCAGGAAGCGCTTCCCAGTCCTCCGTCGTCGACATCTCTACCATTTCGGTCCCTTGACCCACGACCCCCAGCTCTAGTGCTTTTGTAAGCCGATCTTCCCGCAACTGTTCCCAACCAACATCATAAACGCCCATGTACTGGTCGATGAACTCCTGTGGCGCCTGAACGGGAATGTGCACAGCTTGGAAAGGCAAATACGCAAAGAACGGTCGGCCATCTTCAAGGTTGGAATCAATAAACTCGATCGTCTTGTCGATCAAAAAACGAGACGAATAGAAATCTTCCGGCAGCACCATTTCCTCGCCATCTGCAAACCAGTTGGCTTTTTTATAGATCGGAATGTAAGGTTTTTGCTCCCAGTTATCCGCCCCTGTATCCGCCATTGCGACAGTTTTCTCAAAGCCCCGGCGACTGGGTAACTGGTGCCTTTCTTTGCCTAAATGCCATTTACCCGCCATATAAGTATGGTATCCGGATGCTTCCAGCAGACTCGCGACCGTAACGACATTGTTACCAAGAACTCCCTGGTAATTATCAAAACCGCTTTGTTCTGGAGGAATTGCCTCAGGAATGCTTGCTACCCCTGCCCTGTGATTATCCACACCCGTTAACAACATGGCTCGGGAGGGAGCACAGCTTGCCGCCGTATGGTAGTTGGTAAAACTAATACCTTCGCTTGCTAACGCCGTTAGGGAGGGTGTACTGATCTCACTTCCATAAGGGGCAATGTCGGTGAAGCCCAGGTCATCGGCGAGAATCAAGATAATATTTGGCTGTTGAGCCGCCTTGGCCACCACAGCACCCAAAATCAGAAAAAGGAAAGCCAAAAGAAGAAAAGCCAAAGGCTTCGGGGGTCTCGTGGAAGTTCGTTTCACGCGCTGGATTTTTCACAAAGACGAATGGTTGAAACATACAGCAGCGTCGTTACGATAACCTCCACCGCTATCATGCTGCCTGCGAATGCGGCGCCATGAACCAGCCAGGCAATGATACGAAAGGTGGCAGCCAAGCCGAGAAGCATCATGGGCGGATAGAACCAAATGCGCTTGAGAGTCGTCACCCCAATGAGGATCAGCAAACCCATGGTCAGGAAAAAGGCTCCTAGGTCCGCGACTTGGGTACTGCGACCGACGCCCTCAACTAGCGGCATACCGACCCTAGCCGCAGAAGAAGCCGGGTCAATAACCCAACCGACACCCATCGCGACAAATAGAATGCCCGGCAGAAAGGTTACTACCCTTAAGATTTTATTGATCACTCCCATCTCCTCTTAGACTAACGCTACGGTATCAGCCTAGATTACCAACATTCAAATTGATGGTCGCCTCTGCGAGCTCCTCTGGCGCCCGACTTTTCTGGAATGCACTCTTGAGATAGCGTCAGCGGCCCAAGGATAGGCGAACTCTCCATGCTGGCGCTAAAACCAGAGATAAAAAAGCCCCCTCGACCAGCGTTCAAGCAGGAAAACGATAGAGTATCGTTTCAAACTGCAGATCCTTGACCTTATCAAAAGTTTTGTCGATCCAGGCATGCATCATTTGGGGACCACGATCGGAACCCAAATCAAGCTGCCCCGTGTGTGCGGCAGGTATTATCCGATGCAACGTCGCCAGCAGACCCATCTCATACTGCCACCGAAGCCTTGCCGTAGAAATCTCCACACCCGCCTTGCCCAGCTCTTCCTGGTAGTAGTAGAGTAACTCGTTAATCTTTTCCGCCCCTGTTCCTAAGGGTAACGCCGCGCTAAGAAAGTAAGCTAAATCCATCCCGCCGGGCCCTTTGGACATTGTCTGCCAATCGAACAACAGTATTTCGCCTTTAGCATCATCGAAGCAAATATTATCCAGGCGAAAATCGCCGTGCAGTAATGTCGCTGCCTCCTCTCCCAGCTTTTCTGTCAGAGCCTCACCATTGGCGTTCAACCATTCGACCAGCTGAACCTGACGCTCCAACAACCTGTCTTCATTTACTGACTTGAATTTGCCTACAGTTTGCAAAAACATCATTTGAATAATCTTACTGGTAGCTGCCACGGGCGCGATCCAATTCATGCTCTCAAGTTTTTCGCTCCTCCAGAACTGACCGTGAAGTTTTGCCATGGCCGTGAGAACATGTTTTGTGTCTTCTTCGGAGCAGCCAGCCGCCTGATCTCCCAACCGGTAGCCGCTCAGGTCTTCAATAAGCAAAGCATAGCGTCTTGGCGTAAAGCTGATGACCCAACTGGCAATGATAGACAGAAAGGCGATCAACCACATGGGTAGTTTGTTGAGACCTGTCAGCCTTTCCAGGACAACATCCGGATCATCAGCAACATCAAGCGCACTGTAGTAGTGGCAAGGAGTTCGGATACTAATGGTAGATGCTAGGTCTCTATAGAATCTGATTTCTTTCTCATACAAACCCATAGTTTGTCCCAGCGTACGGTTTTTCAACGCAGTAGGGATTTTAAGAACCATCGAGTTTGGCGCGCGACTTCTTCGGTCAGAATATTCCAGCTTGAATATGGCAACCTCACCATTAAACCCTGCTTCTTCACCGATAACGTTGTACGTCAAACTTACTATTTTTTCATCGTCAATAAGGCCACTTTCACGCAACGCCACCGTGAACCAATCCACAGTTATGTCTTTAAGACTAAATGGTACCTCTGGTTGTGTAATCATATTAAGTCCAGTAACTGATTCCCTTAGTGTAGGCTTACGGCATACATATAGACTACTTTCTGCTCAACTCTGCGAGACAAAAAGGCCGCCAGCTTCAAAAGATGAACTTCCTTTATACAAAATTCTGGCAGACACAGGAAGTTACCTCCCTAAACCGCTTACCGTCTCATGGCCCATTACACAGCTGGAGAGATGAGCAATCAGCACTAGAAAATACAGAAAGCACGAGCGAACTGACGCTGGACGGCACCTGGCAGTTCCGTCTGTTCGATAACCCTATGATGGTCCCCGACTCCTGGCCAACAGAACTCATTGACTCTTCAGATATTCAGGTACCCGGTAACTGGCAGACACAGGGATTCGACAAACCGATCTACACAAACGTCAAATACCCATTCCCGGTGGACCCTCCCCGCGTCCCCGAAGCCAATCCAACGGGCTGTTACCTGACGCGCTTTGATTTGTCTGGCCAAAGTCCAACTGGTGAACAAACCCGCATCTGCTTCGATGGCGTCGATAGCGCTTTTTATCTTTGGTGTAACAACCAGTTTGTCGGATATTCACAAGACAGTAGGCTCGCCGCTGAGTTTGACCTTTCGCCTTATCTCCTATCAGGAGAAAACAAAGTTGCCGTTATGGTACTTCGCCTATGTGATGGTAGTTACCTTGAAGACCAGGACATGTGGAATCTTTCAGGAATATTTCGATCGGTCAGACTTCTCCAAAAACCTAGCCAAAGAATTGTTGATGTGAAACTAAGTGCGACGCTTGACGAAAACAACGAGCTTGGCTTATTAGCAACGAAAGTCATCACGCACAACGCGAAAGGTTGCGAGACTCAGGTCAAAATATTCAATTCATCTAACGAATTAATTGCGTCGAAAAGTCTAGCCCTGGGCACAGACTTAATAGATGAAATGGGTCGCTACAGGGACCGGTTGGACACTGTTCTTCACGTACCATCGCCTGACCATTGGAGTGCGGAGACTCCAAATTTATATCGAGTTCTGGTGTTATTACTGAATAAAGACGGCACTCTCGTCGAGGCTGAGGGCTACCATATTGGCTTCAGAACAGTCGAAATCACTGACGGTCAACTCTGCCTAAATGGGAAACCTCTCTTAATCCGTGGTGTGAACAAGCATGAGCATGATCCGAAAACTGGCCATACCGAAAGTCTAGAACTAGTTGAAAGAGACCTGCGCCTTATGAAGCAGCATAACTTCAACGCCGTTCGTTGTTCTCACTATCCACATCAACCGGGCTTTTACGATTTATGTGACCGCCTTGGACTTTACGTCATTGATGAAGCCAATATCGAAACCCATGGTCTGAGCCCAATGAATCGCTTGGCAGATGACCCTGAATGGGCAGGCGCGTTCCTGGAAAGGATTACGCGGATGGTGAATCGTGACTTCAATCATCCATGCATCATCATCTGGTCACTTGGAAATGAATCCGGTTATGGCAGGAACCACGACGCCATGTACAGGTGGGTGAAGAAAACGGACCCAGGACGGCCGATACAATACGAGGGTGGCGGATCGGACACTGATGCGACCGACATTATTTGCCCGATGTACGCGCGAACCGATAGCGACATGCAGACTCCGTTTGAGCATCCCAAGTTCGGCATCATAGAGTGGTCGAAAAAACCAAACGAAGACCGGCCAATAATACTTTGCGAGTACGCGCATGCGATGGGTAACAGCTTAGGTAATTTTAGTGACTACTGGGATGCATTCCGAGCTTATCCCCGACTACAAGGCGGATTTATCTGGGACTGGGTAGACCAAGGTCTGGAATCGAGAACAGAAAATGGGCAGGCGTTCTGGGCGTACGGTGGAGATTTTGGCGACGAAATCAACGATCGTCAGTTCTGTATTAATGGTTTGGTTTTCCCTGACAGGTCTATTCATCCAGCTTTGCTTGAAGCAAAGCGAATGCAACAACCCTTTCAGTTTTCGATTTCGCGCGAACCGGCTTTAACCCTTTCGATCAAGAGTGAGCATCTTTTTCGAAGCACGGACAATGAGCAACTTCACTGGCGGCTGTGGGCCGGGGATTCAACGCTTGACGCCGGCGAGAGCAACCTGACACTTGACTCGGGCGCTTCGGTTCACCTTACTTTGTGCGAGCCCGCCTCTGTCAATCCAAGCACCCTTTACCTAGACGTCTGGATTCAGCAAAAAGCGGACAGCCATTTCGCTGTCAAAAACCACGAGATCGCTCGTCAACAATTTGTAATCACAGCACTTTCAGAAAAGCACCTTAAAGAACTTCCCGAAAAAGACGTAATAACTACTGAGGTTCACAATAAGGCAGATGAGTACCTTGTGCGATGCGGCTCTTCGACCTTCTCTATCAGCAAAGATAACGGGCAGCTAACCAACTGGTCACTCGATGGAACCGAGCAGCTTCAATCACCAATCAGTGACAGCTTTGCTAGAGCGCCCCTTGATAACGATATATGCAGTAGTGAGGTCGATCACCCCTCTCCCGACTCTTGGTTGTCGAAATGGCAGTCAGCAGGACTATTCGATTGGGAGCATCGTTGTCTGGGTCTCTCACTAGACGATTCTTGCAAGCAGCTCACAGCCCGGCACGGCTACTTTGACAACGACCAGTTAATGGTTAGCTCTATCTGGCATTATGTGTTTGACGTGGACGGCACAGTTGAGATCACTATTAGTGTACAAGTCAGTGAATCTGCACCGCCTCTCCCTAGAGTAGGCGCTCTAATTCGCCTGTCACACGACCCTGGTCAGGTATCCTGGTTTGGCCGCGGGCCGCATGAAAATTATCCTGATAGGAAACACAGCGCAGTTTTCGGTCAATGGACTCAGTCGACCACCGAAATGCACACCCCATATATATTCCCTTCAGAAAACGGCCTCCGGAGCGACGTCACCAATGCACGAATTGGCGGCATCCTAATAGAGGGGAATTTTTCCCTAGGTGTCAGTCGTTACAGCGTGAATCAATTGATGGGCGCTCAGCACGAGCACGAATTAATTCCAGAGGACGGACTGTTCATTCACATCGACGGGTTTCATATGGGCGTCGGTGGAGACGATTCATGGACTCCAAGCACTAAACCTAAATACCAGCTAACTTCGTCCAACTACCGTTGGGGTTTTTGCCTAGGCCCTTTAAATTAGCCCGACACCTTGCAGTTCACTGAGGCCGGA
>Ga0302122_10000782_pt1 | contig 19699 bp, 17 predicted proteins | sample CB21_SCM_MG_FD_203115 | JGI IMG/M metagenome (GOLD analysis project Ga0302122, IMG submission 203115) | Marine microbial communities from Western Arctic Ocean, Canada - CB21_SCM | ecosystem: Environmental > Aquatic > Marine > Oceanic | place: Canada: Western Arctic Ocean | collected 2017-09-28
CTGCCACAGCGCCACGACGAACTCCCGAAAATCAATTTCGTTGCTCCCGTTCACGTCGAAGATCGCGAATACGCGCTTGGCGAACCTGTTTCGTTTTAGGTCTAGATGATCGAGCATCTCCCAGAGCTCGATGCTCCCCGAACTATCTTTGTCTATTAACAAAAACTGTTCATGTAAACGCGCCACGTCGTCCTCCTTCAGCCCCAGACCCTCAAAGGTGGCGCGGAGCGGCCGTACTTTCTTGTTCTTGTGGTAGATGCGCTTGAAGTAGCCGTAGTGGTATAAAGTGGAGCGGCACCAGGCCATGAGTTGACTAGGCCAGTCCATGAGCATGGTCTCGACCTTTGCGGCCGCGACCTTTGTGCTGCGGTTTGTGCTACGCAGCGGCGGCGGCGGCCTCGTGGACTGGGCGGCGGCTTCTTTCACTTGCGCCGCGTGGATGGCCTCCTTGCGCTGCTCGAAGCGCCGGTCCTCCTCCCGCAGCGCGGCCTCCGTCTGCGCGTAGGTACTAGCGCGGAGCCGGGCGCCGGCCTCCGCCTGCGCGGCTCCCTCGTCCGCGTCGCGCTTGCGGGTCGCCTGTCGTCGAGCCTCGCGTTCCTGGGCCTGCCTCCGCGCCTCCGCGGCTCGGCGCAGGTCCGCCCCCTCGGGCTCATTCGGCTTGGCGGGCTTTTCGGCGGGCGGCCGGTGCGGTTTGGGTCGAGGCGGTGACCGCACCGGCTCCGGCCCCGGCTGCGTCGTTGGCGGTGTCCTCGCTCGGCCCGCGGCGGCGGGACTTGGTCGAGGCCGCGGCGGCGACCGCGTCGGCGCCGGCTCCGGCTGCGTCGGCTGCGGCGGCCGCCGCGACGGCTCCGGCTGCGTCGGCTGCGGCGGCCGCCGCGACGGCTCCGGCGTTGTGGGCGGCGGTGGCCGCGACGGCGCCGGCTGCGTCTTGGGCGGCGTCTGCACGCGGCCCGCGGTGGAAGTCAGGTACGTGTGGGCCTCATTAATCTGTTTGAAGCGCTCCGTCGCTTCTTCCACGTTCGTGGGGTTGCGGTCGGGGTGGTACATGAGCGCCAGCTTGCGGAACGCTTTTTTGGTTGTTGCCTCGTCCGCATCATCCGTGAGTCCCAACGCTCTGAGGTGCTTCGTCCGGGCGGACGTCGCCATCGCAGACGGCGTGTGCTGCCACTTGGTTGTCAAGGTTCAGGGCTGCCCAAGGTGGCAGCGGCAGCCCGCAGGTGCGCGTTCTGGATCGGTGGCTCGGCAGAGGGCCCGAACCACTTGTCCTAGGCACAAGCAGGGGTGCTTGTTATAACGGCAGAGTGCAGCAGCGCGCAGCGCTCTCAGCCAAAAAAATTCACAGGCGAGAGCGCCGCGAAATTCTCTAGAGCCGAGCGGTGGAGGGACAGATACATCGCGTGGACACGTGTGCGGCTCCGCAAGGAACGGACTCGGTAAAGCTCCAAAACGGGTTTTGCAAAAAACCCGAGCAGCTAGTCGAGCAAAACGCGTCGAGCATCGAGCAACACTGAACGCTGGACCTCACGGGACACTGAGCGTTGTTGCCGCGACTCCTGCGAACGCAAGAGACAGCAACCGCGGCTCCCGCGCAGCTCACTGCTGCCGCTGCTGCTGCCGCTCACGCGCGCCCGCCGCACGCGACGCAACCGCGCCGCACGCATACACCGCGAAGCAGCAGCCATGAGCTACCTCCTCCCCCACCTCCGCACGGGCTGGGCCGTGGACCAGGCCATCCTGAACGAGGAGGACCGCGTCGTGGTCGTCCGGTTCGGCCACGATTATGATCCGGTCTGCATGCAGATGGACGAGGCCCTGTCCAAGATCGCCGATAAAGTAAAGAACTTCTGCGTCGTCTATTTGGTGGACATCACGGAGGTGTCGGACTTCAACACGATGTACGAGCTATATGATCCTTGTACGGTCATGACATTTTTTAGAAACAAGCACATCATGATCGACCTGGGCACGGGCAACAACAACAAGATCAACTGGGCCCTGACGAACACGCAGGAGTTGATTGACCTCATCGAGACCGTGTACCGGGGGGCGCGGAAGGGCCGCGGGCTGGTCGTCTCCCCAAAAGACTACTCGACGAAGTACCGGTATTAATATTGTAAGTTTAAACAAGAACACTACAGGCCCATCGCGCCCCGCGTCTCCGCGGCGACGTCCACGGACGAGTGCTGGCAGACGAGCTCGTACGTCGCGTCGACGGCCTCGCGCTTATCGTGCGAGTGGTCGCCCTGCAAACCGAGGTACTGCAAGGACGTCTCGTCTCGATTTCCGTGGTTCGCCGGGAAGAAGAAGGCCAGCGAGGTCACGTTCGTGAAGGCGCCGGGCGGGTGCACGTGCACGAAGGCCTCGCCGGGCTGGTTGAGCGGGAGCGCGGTCTCGAAGTTCGGCCGCGTGTCCTCCAGCGATCGGAAGTCCAAATCCTCCTTCCCGATGTAGACCTTGACCCTCGCGGGGTGCGTGTCCGGATCACCAGACCCGATGACCATCAGGCGTCGCAGTGACACGGGCGACACGAACGTGAGTTTGACCAGCAGCTCCTCGTCGCCGTCCGAGACCAGGCTTCCCTCCGTGTCCAGGCGCCGCACAAAGGGCCGCAGGACTTTGGCGGCGTCGGACCCGTCCGCGGCGTTTAGCACCTCGGCCCGCTCGATGTGCTGGTACAGGTTCCAGTTGTCGTCGGGGTACTCGTTGTCGTGGCTGTGCGCGCCGGCGCCGGCGCCTTTGCCCATGGTGGATGCGTGCGGTGTGCGGCTGCGCTTCGCTTCGATGGCGCGACGCACAATCTGTCTTGGGACTGCTGAAGACCTCTTGTCCTGTGCTACTCACACAAGGCGGGTGGCGCTCTGAAAATTGTGCTGCGACAGATGCGGATGATACGAGTCGCAGATGCGATCGTCGCGGCGCTTTAAACGCTGTAGAGCTGTCGTGCTAAAGCAGGCTCTGAAATACCCGCACGAATATTCCTATAGTTGTCGCGACTCAGCGCGGCGCGAAGGTTGGGAGTTGCACCGCCCGCTCTGCCTTAACAAAAGGAACTTATCAGTCCACGAACGGGATGGTCACGGTCCGTGGCCGCCGCGCCGGCGGCGCGTCGCAACAATCCGGGGGTGACGCCGGCCGCTTCATGACAACGGGTCGCTTCAGCCAGCCCTCGCCGAGGTCCTGGTAGCTCGTTTTCGCCTCCCTATCCATACGAGCGTCCACGAGCAGCGACTCGTCCACGAGCCGTAGAGTAATCTTGTCGAAATATGTGAGATCCTGGAACGCCAGCCAGGGCACCCACACAGGCTCCAACGTCTTATCGGGCCAGTCGATACGAATGCCCCACTCCGGGTTCGTTTTATTGACGACGCCGACGCGGCCGAGGACGTTCTTCTCCTTATAGTCTAAACGGACCACATCGCCGGCAGCAAATCCGGCGACGGGCTCGTCGGCGTGGCCGCCGCACATTCGTATCGTGAGTGACGGTGCTGGGAGGCGGTGAGGAGGAGGGTGTTGGCAGTGCAGTAGCTGTGCAGTCCTTTTACAAAGGCTACGGCTGTTGCAAGCTATGGAAGGCACCTCGTGGTGATGAATGAGTCCTCGCGTAGCTTTAAGCTTCAGACAGACCTGTGCGCCGCGGTCGGTGCCAGCAAAGTGCAGCACGTGGGCCCAAAGAGGGTTGGAGCAGGGGCTGGCAAGCGGGGACCTTGTTGGCTCGAATCAGCTCCTGTATGCGGTTGGAGAAGCCTCCGAAACACATGGTTCTCGGGCCGCAAATTAGCAAAACCCGTACAATAAAAACCCGTGCAATATATTGCAAGCCGGTACCGCGTCACTCACCCTGCCGGTCCGTGAGTCGTGATTGTGAGTGTTAGGAGCTCTTCTCTTCATGCTCTTGCATTACACGAGTCGTGCGCAAAATCCACTACATTGCACAGCAGCGAAACCATGCTGCTGCTGCTACGCCAGACGCTGCGAGCCGTGCGCGGAGGTGCACGCCCCCTGTCCAGCGCAAGGGCCGAGCCCCAGTTCCTCCACCTCGGCCCCAGCGGCGACTTCTGGATCAGCGCCGAGCAGATCTACGCCGCGAAGCACAACCCGCCCGACTACGTGCGGTCCTTGCCGCTGCCCGTCGGTAAAATTATTCCGGAGGACTGCCCGCTCGAGGCGATCTTAGACATGTACGACACCGAAGCTCTTGATGAAGCGCAGCTGCGCCCGGCGTGGTCCGCGGGCCCGCCGACCGCGGCTTTAGTTGAGCCGGGAGCGTGCCAGCTAACGGACGAGTTCGCGGCGTGCGTCCTGGAAGAAAGAACGTGGGTCTCCCAGGACGCGTTCGTGGCGCGCTTCGCCCTGCCGGACGCCACCAAACCTCTCGGGTTGAGCACGTGCGCTTGTATTATGGCGGGCTTCGGAGACGACGTGCGGCCCTACACGCCCGTGTCGACGAACGCCATGGTCGGCGCCTTCGAGTTGCTCGTTAGAGCGTACCCGAACGGCGCGTTGAGCCAGCGGCTGGCGACCATGGATATTGACGACAGCGTGGCGTTCAAGCACATCAAGTTCAACGTCAAGGCCCAGTACCCCTTCCCGGCCAAGGTGGGCATGCTGGCCGGCGGCACGGGCATCACGCCCATGTTGCAGGCCCTGCACGTGCGGTGCGGTGTCCGAAGGGGTCCGCGTCGATGGCGTGGTGGTGACTCCGTCTACGCCATCGCCGAGATGCGGGATCGTGACGCGCGCAGGCCATCCTGGGGTCGCCCGACGATGCGGCCCGACGATTGGGGGGCGGCTCGACGTCGCAGGTCAGCCTCCTCTACGGCTCGAAGACTGAGAATGCGATACTAGCAAGGGACACGCTGGCGGACTGGGAGGCCGAGGAGCCCTGGCGTTTGAAAGTGACGCACGTGCTGAGCGACGAAGGGGGGGGGTTCATCGGCGAGGACGCCGTGCGCCAACACATGCCCCCGCCCGGAGACGACTGCCTGATCTTCGTCTGCGGGCCGGACCTCATGTACAACGCGCTGTGCGGACCGCGCGGCGACCCCGAGGTGACCGGGTTGCTGAAGGCGCTGGGCTACTCGAGGAAACAGGTGTATAAGTTTTAATAAATTTGCCCCGTCAGTCGTCCAGCAGCTTGTAGGCCTCGTTCATGAAGTCGTCGGAGTTCTCCTTGTAGTCCAGGGCGGCCTCCACCGCCGCTCGAAACACTTTGACCACGTTCGTGCCGTCGGCAGCTGACACGAAGTAGAAGGGGCAGCCCTTGGAGGCGGCGAACTTGAAGTTCTTGCGCGTGACCTGGTAGTCGATGTCGATCTTGTTCGCTACTAAAATGCAGGGGATCGTGTCGCAGGCCTCGCGCATCTCGTCGTACCACGCGCCCAGGTGCTGGTAGGTGGCTTTCCGCGTGACGTCGAAGCACAATATACACGCGTGGGCCCGGTGGTAGTACGCGGGGTGCATCTTGTTGAACCGTTCTTGCCCGGCCGTGTCCCAGATGTCCACTTTCACGTTCCGCCCCTCAATATCTAGTACTTTTCTGAACATCGTTAGGGCATAAGTAGACAGTTGTTGAGGGTTGTACTCGTCCATGAGGAAGCGCTCCACCAGCTTCGTCTTTCCAACGGCCGAGTCGCCCAGCAGGATGATCTTGACGTCCGCCGGCGACATGTCGTTGGGATCGTCATTGATGGTGGGCGCCTCTTTGCTCTCGTCCTCCTTGCCCTCGGCCTTGGTCTCGCTCATGCTGTCGACCCGCAGCGTGGCGCTGTCAGGTGTGGAGCTGGGCTCCTCCGCGCGTGTTGGCGCTGCCGCGGCGAGGGCGTATGGGGCAGACGTTGGCAGCCGTGCGAGACGACGCGCGCACTGGTGCAGGAGACGCACGTTGCGGCGCGCAAGGCAATGGGCAGCTCCATGAATTCGAAGCCCTACAAACCCGCGCAAAATCGTCAGCCGTCGTCGAAATAGGGAGCCTGTAATAGGGTGTCGCCCTCATCAATTCTATCTGTGGTGTAGATGGGTGTACGTATTATGTTTTGTGCGGGTTTTTAATTGCCAAAAAGAGGCTCGAGCTGGTGTAGGCCCGCACATCGATCAAGCAGAGGTGCTAGACGCATTGCTCAGATCCCGCAGCGGTGCGGCGAGCAAGCGTAAAAGCACTAGCGCACCAGCAGAGATGGCCGCCGAGGTCGAGGGCGACGCCACACCGACTCACAGTGATTTCGAGGACACGGACGACGAGCGGCCCGCGGACGACGCGTCCGACGACGACGACGCCGCGCTGGAGGACGATGCGATGGAGGACGACGCCGCGGAGGACGCCGCGGAGGACGCCGCGGAGGACGCCGCCGCCGACGACGGCGCAGGCACCGACGTCGTGGCCGAGTACGAGGCCGCTGCAGCCGTCCCGGGCGCGCCGCGTGCCGCGCACGAGGCGCTGATGGTCTGCCTGCGGGCGGTGCGCGCCGGAACGGGAACTGCGCGGTGGCGCTCGGCCCAAAAGCAGGCCTGGGCGCGCTTCGCAGAGCGCCACGCGCTGACGCCGGACGAGTGGCTCGCGCGCGCGCGCGACCTCGACGACGCGAGCGCCGCCATTCTGGCCCTGGCCACGGCGGCCCTGCCGCGCGAGGCGACGCTGTGGCTGGCCCTCGCGCGGGCCAAGCTGAACGAGACCGTGGCGGCGGGCGCCAAGGTGTTAGATGAGGCGTGCGTTCATGCGGCTAGGGACGCCTCGGGCGGCCTGGGCCGCGTGTTCGACGCGGCGCGGGCGTTGGCCGACGACACGGGCGACGCGGATCGAAGGGACGCCCTCTACGAGCAGGAGCTGTCGGCGCCGCTGCGCGCCGACCAGGCCCAGGCCGTGTTCGACCGAGCGGTGCTCGAGGCGCCTGCGCGCAAAGCCCTGTTCGGCGCCGCCAAGGCGAAGGGCGGCGCAGCGTTCGAAATGCGCCGCAAGCTCGAGACCGCCGTGAAGAACGAGGAACGTTGGCTGGCGTACGTTGCCTTGGAGGAGGACGACGACGCACGCGCGGCGACCGTATGCGAGCGAGCATTAGAACAGTGCTCGACCTCGTCGCGGCTGTGGCGGCGGCGGCTCGCCTTGGCGCGCACGCCGGGCGACGCTCTAGAAGTAGCCAAGCGTGCTGTTGAGGCGCTGCCCGACGATTTCAGATTACGGGAGGCGCACTGCCGGTGCGTGGAGCGGTGCCGGTTAGGACTGGCGACGCTGGACGACGCCTTTGAACGGGCGGCCAAGGCGTGCCCGCCGGAGAAGGCGCCGGCGCTAGCGCTGGGCCGCCTCGCGGCGGAGCGTCGTAGAAAGGACGGCGCGCCCGCAGAGGCGTGGGCCCTCGCCCTGCTGGAGCGCAAGGGCGCGGTTGACAAGGCTGCGTACGCAATAAAAGCCTATGCCATGCGGTTATGTGAGGACCCGAAGCAGGCCTGGCGCGACCTCCTGGCCGACCCGACGATCGGTGCCTCGGCCAAGGCCTGGCGGGACGCGGCGCAGGCGGCGCTGGAGCGGGGCGACGTGGACGAGGCCCGGCGGTTATATCGCCTGCACGCGGCGAAGCGCGCCGAGCGCCTGAAGGCGGCGCACGCGACGCCCGTGCAGCGCAAACACGCCAGCGACGCGGCGACGGCGTGGCTCGTCTTTGAACGCGACGCGGGGTCGCTCGCGGACTTCGACGCCGCCTACGCCAAGGCGGAGGCGTGGGGCGTCTTCGACGGCGCGGCGGCGCCCGCGCGCGTTGCGGCGGCCCAAATCGCCGCCCCGGCGCGAGCGGCGGCCCCGGTCGCCGCCCCGGCGCCCGTGTCAGCGCCTGTGGCCAAGCGGGCGCGCGCGGCGGCCCCGGCGGCGCCGGCCCCCGCGGCTCCGCCGCCCAAGCGCGCGAAGAAGGCAGCGGCCGCATCTGTTCCCGCGCCTGCGGCTCCCGCGGCACCGCATGTAGAACCGGCGGCTGCGGACGCTCCCGCGGACTCTGGAGAGAACGTCGCACCGCCGCCGCGCCCTCGACGCGTCGGTGGTGGCCCGCCGCCGCCGCCGAAGAAGGGGCCGAACGACGACGCGAAGCGCCTGGCGCGGACGGCGTTCCTCGTCGGGCTGAAGGGCGCGACGACCGAGGCCGAGCTCGAACTAGCGTTCGCGCCGTGCGGCGCAATCGCGCAGACGCGGGTGCTGCGGGACAAGCGCTCCGGCACGCCGACGGGGAAGGGCTTCGTGGAGTTCGCGGAGGACGATGGCGCGCGCGGCAAGGCCCTGAAGCTCGGCAAAGAGGAACGGCGCGCGCTCGGCGGCGACAAGCCCGTCAGCGTCTTCGCGTCGAAGTATTTGTGCCCGGCGGCGCCTGTGGCAGCGCCGCCGCGCCCACGGCGCGCGCCATCGGGACCCCTGGTGCCGCGCGCCGTGCGGCGGCCGCAGCAGGCGCGGCGGCCCGGGAGATTGGGCGTCGGCGCGCCCGCGCCGGCGGCGGCCCCGGTCGATGTGCCCGCGGGTGGGCACTCGCAGGACGCGTTTCGGTCGATGTTTCTGGGTGGGGGGAAGTAAGGTGATTTGTTTTGATCTTTCCGTAGTTTTGGGGTGAGTTGTTGGCTCAAATTTTGCCTAAAATCGATGACTGAAATTTTCAAGCGAAGAGTAGTGCGCACGCCGCCGAAGCGTCGTGGTGCGCTTGATTCGTTAGGTTCAAATTGCAGAGACGCGCGCCATGATCCTCAGGTAGCATTTGTGACGCGACTATTGGAGAGGCCAATGCGTGCGTGCCGGTCACCATGGATGCGCGCCAAATGGATTGCTAGAGCAGCGCGTTGAACACATTACTGCCACCATGCAACGTGGAGGCGACCGCGGCGAACCGCGGCGACGCGGCGATCATGACAGAGACTTTGCCTCCGGTTCCCGCCGGCGGCGCGAAGACCTGAGCCGCAGCCGGCGCGACGACAAATCCCGTAGCCGGCGCGACGACAAGTCCCGCAGCCGGCGCGAGGACAGCCGGCGCGACGACAAGAGCCGCTCCCAGCGCGAGGACAAGTCGCGCAGCCGCCGCGACGACAGCCGCCGCGAGGACAGCCGGCGCGGCCGCGAGGACAGCCGCCGCGGCGAGCTGCCGCGGGACCGCAGCCGGCGCGAACCGGAGCGCCGCGCGCCGGAGCGCCGCGCGCCGCCGCGGCGCGCCGCCGACGAGCGACGACGGCCGCCGGACGACGCGAGGCGGCCGCCGGAGCGGCGCCACGAGGACGCCGATCGGCGGCGGCGCGAGCGCGACGTCGACGACCGGCCGCGCAAGCGCCGGAAGGAGGACGACCGGCCCAAAAAACGCAGAAGAAAAGAGGACGAGGACGGCGACGACAAGGACGACTCCCAGGGCCACTACGAGGGCAAGGCCGGCGAGACCATTGACGGGCGGTACGAGATCGTGGGCGAGGCCGGGTTGGGCACGTTTGGTAGGGTTGTGGACTGCGTGGACCTCAAACATGCGGAGAGACGGCGCGTCGCTCTGAAAGTTGTTAGAAGAATAGAACGGTACACGGAATCTGCGGCGGTCGAGGCGGAGATTTTGCGGGACGTCAACGCCACCGCGCGCGCCAACGGCGAGGAGGGCGGGAAGCTGTGCGTCCAGCTCTTCGAGACGTTCGAGTTCCAGGGGCATTATTGTCTGGCGTTCGAGCGGGTGGGGACGTCCCTGTACGACTACCTCAAATCTAATAGTTACCGACCCTTCGCTAGAGACACGGTGCGGCGGATCAGTAGGCAACTTTTGGAGAGTTTGCGGTTTCTCCACACGATGAAGCTGGTGCACACCGACTTGAAGCTAGAGAACGTGTTATTACGGAAGCTCGGCGTGGGGAAACCCCAACCGGACGCGGATGGCAAGTGCCAACTTCCCCAAGAAGAGGCGGACATTGTAGTGATCGATTTCGGCGGCGCGACGTACGACGACGAAAGGAAATCGTCCATCGTGAACACGCGGCAGTACCGGGCGCCCGAGGTCATCCTCAATTTGGGCTGGTCCACGCCCAGTGATCTGTGGAGCGCCGGATGCATCGTGGCCGAACTTGGGAAGGGCGAATTGCTGTTCGCGACGCACTCGAACACGGAGCACCTGGCGCTGATTGAACGAGCCGTAGGGCCGTTTCCTCGAGCCTTGGTGCAGCGGTCGCGGTACGCCACCAAGTACTTCGACGCCGACGCGCGGTCGACGTGGGAGGCCAGTTTGCCGCGCGACGGCCGCGACCACGTGCGGCGCATGACGTCCTTGCGGGAGTACTGCGCGCCGGACATGGAGCTGCACAAGCTCTTAGCGGGTTTATTGACCATCGACCCCGACCGGCGGCTGACCGCGAAGGAGGCCCTCGGCGGCTGTCCGTTCCTGGAGCGGTGCTAGCGGCCCGCTCGTTTTGTAGTAAATGCATATTCGCCCGAGGGCTGTTTTTGTCTTCTGGTTGTCGCGGCGATGGCGTATGGCCCGTATGGCCCCGATCCGATGCGTTGTAGAGTGGGACGGGTTTTACCGCAACAAAAACTCGATCGCATCGCCGCGCTGGTGCAAGCAGTAGTGCAGGCCGAAGCATACGTCGCAGCAGCAGCATCCACTGCTCCATCTCTGTGCCCCGCCGTGAGCCACCAATAAACGCCGGCCGTGTCGCTTGCAAGGCAGCTGCAATACCTCGCAGCAGCACCACTGCTCCCATCCATACGCCATCGCCGCGACAATAGGCCATCGCCGCAATACAAAATGGACCTCCGCAAGGACCCCGCGACCCTCAGCCTGCCGGGCCTCGAGCTGCCCGGCGCCGTCACGGTCGCGATCGCCGACGGGGACGCCCTGAAGAAGCAGATCGCGCAGTACGTCGCCGGCGTCGCCACGGCCTGCGCCAAGGAACGCTTCGTGGTGGCGCTGTCCGGCGGGAGCATGCCGAAACTCCTGGCGGGCCTGTTGGACCTGAGTATCGATTGGGCGAAATGGGACGTCTTCTTCGCCGACGAGCGGTGCGTTTCGAGAGATTCGCCGGACTCCAACGCCAAGGCGTGCGAGGACCACCTCTTCTCCAAAATTAAGGGCGCCAAACCCACAGTGCACCACCTCGACGCGTCTCTCTCTCCGGCCGAGGCCGCGGAGAAGTACGCCGACGAGTTGAATGCCTGCGGGCGGCGCTTCGATTTGTGTTTGTTGGGCATGGGCCCCGACGGCCACACTGCCTCGCTCTTCCCAGAGCACGACCTCTTCCGCAAGCCCGACGGCGCCGTCGCCCGGGCCATTCTGGACTCGCCCAAGCCGCCCGCGGAACGGGTCACGTTCACGCTGGCCACGCTGCAGAACTCGCTTCGCGTCGCGTTCGTCGCCACGGGCGCGTCGAAGACGCCGGTGCTCCAGGAGATCCTCACTCGCAAGGGGGGCAAACTGGACTACGCGCACCCCGTGCCGGCCTACCCCGCGGCCTGGGTGCGGTCGGCGGACGGCGGGGCGGCGTGGTTCCTGGACTCGGCGGCGGGGGCGGGGCTGTAAGGTTGGAGCTATCTCGTGAATTTTTGTCGGTGTTGCTCTATTGACCCTGCGGCGGACACTCTGCATGTAGGCTTCCCTTCGGCGGCGGCGGCGAACTGGAGATTGCGTTGGGTCCCCATTTTCAAGTCGGGCTGCTGGATTTTGGTCGAATTTTGTGTTATATTCATGCGAGCAGTCGTCCACGACTCCTTGGAATTGGATAAAGCACTTCCCGGGACTTCGCGCCGACCCCGGGGGTGACGCCCGTCTCGCCATCATCAGTGCTGTCGTGTGCAAAAGGAGCTTCAAGGACCTTAATAATGCAGAAGCTTCTCATCGCTCTCGCGCTCGCGCCCTGCGTGGCGCTCGTCGCGCCCGGCATCGCTAGGCCGTGCTTGCCGGCGTACGTAAAGCTCAACCGCAGCCTATTTGCCGCAGCCTGGATCTCCGGCTCCTAGCGCGCACCGTCGCAACCCCGGCGCCGCGCGAGGGTGACCGCTGCACCAGCCGGCACGCCTTCGACCAGCGACGGGCGAGTGCCGCCCCGCCGCAGCACACAATTGACAGGCGGGCCGCACTGACGGCAAACGAAGTTGACGCTAAAAAATGCGGCACCGCCGGCCAGCCAGCGATCACCCCGACGCCGTCACCGCGACGGCACGTCACGGGAACGCTGTCGCCGCGGCCGCGCGACGGCTGGCACACTCACCGCACCATCAACGAGAGCTCCGCGCGAGAACGAAACCTAACCCCAAACCCACAGGTCCAGCGCGCTCGCGGCCCGCGACACGGCGAACCCCGGCATCGGCACGGGCCAGGGCCCCTCCCTCCAGTGGGACGGCTCGGACACGACCACGAGCGGCGCCAAAAAGCTCAGCGAGGCCTTGGCGGACGCGGACATCGACCGCAAGAAGGCCATCGAGGAGGCCGAGCGCCGCGCCAAGTGGCAGGAGCAGGCCCGCGAGGAGAAGCTCGCCAAGATCGCCTTCATGAAGGAGATGCCCGACGACACCCCGGCTGGCTCCGTCAGCGACTACATGTACAAGGAGGGCGTCAAGGACCAGCTGGACAAGTTGGATTATGATCTCGTCGGCCTCTTACCGGTGAAGCAGCGCGTGCGCGAGATCGCCGCTTTGTTGGTCCTGGACAAGATGCGCCGCAAGCTCGGCTTCGACACGGCCGTGCCGTCCCTGCACATGTGCTTCACGGGCGCGCCGGGCACGGGCAAGACCACGGTGGCCGTGCGCATGGGCCAGATCCTGGCCAAGATGGGCTACTGCCGCTCCGGCCACGTCGTCGTCGCGACGCGCGACGATTTGGTCGGCCAGTACGTCGGCCACACGGCCCCCAAGACCAAGGAGGTCATCAAGCAGGCCCTGGGCGGCGTCCTCCTCGTGGACGAGGCCTACTACCTCTACAACGCGGCGAACGACCGCGACTACGGCCAGGAGTCCATCGAGATCCTGCTGACCTTTATGGAGAACAACCGCGAGGACCTCGTGGTGGTCCTGGCGGGCTACAAGGACCGCATGGACAAGTTCTTCTCCTTCATCCCGGGTATGTCGTCACGCATCGGCAACCACATCGACTTCCCCAACTACCAGGTCGACGAGCTCTTCGAGATCTCCCAGGTCATGTCGCGCGACCTCGACTACGAGATGTCCGACGAGGCCGGCGCGACCTTCAAGAAGTACATCGAGCGCCGCATGGAGATGCCCTTCTTCTCCAACGCCCGTACGGTGCGCAACGCCATGGACCGCGCGCGCATGAACGCCGCGATCCGCGTCTTCGACGAGGCCATCGGCGGCAAGAACGGCGGCGACGTGGGCGCGGACGAGCTCAAGGCCATCACGAGCAACGACTTCCAGATCATCCTCGACGAGGCCCTCGCGGCGGAGGACGACGCCATCCTCGCTTAGATTGAGAGACGGCGATTGTGTTTTCCCCCCGGCGCCGGCGGGCGCACCCTTTATAAAGAAATAGTTGAGTCAAAGTTCCCTCTTCGCGGCGGCAGGCGTGTTGCGTGTGTCGTGCTGTTGGGACAGGCACTACTCAATTACACACTGCGCGCGGAGACGGCACGCCTCGGAACTACGAAGCGAGGTCCGCGGCCCTGGAGCGCTCCTGAAACGGCACGGCGCCGGAGCGCAAGGCACGCGCCAGGGCCGCGGGGTCTGAGCGCTTATCGCGCCCGTCGGAGCTGATGCGGTGCGACCGCTGCTGCCGGAGCCGCCCGGCGACGTCGCCCGGATTCGGTCCGAGGCCCTCCTGCACATTATTCGCGAGGCAGTACTCGCTCCAGGGCTTCGTCGCGCGAAGCGTGACGGAGCGCCGCTCGCCGGACGTGTTCCACGCCGGGGCTGCCTCCGGGCGACTCGGCCACACGATTGAGTGCTTCCAGGCTCTTGAACGATCGCGCTGATCGCGCGAATCGCCGCTCATCACGTAGACGGATCCGCGCGGCAGCGGCACCTCGACCCGTTCCGTCACGACCCCGGAGCTGCGGAAGAAGCATTTGCACTAGCGCTCGACCTTGTCGCACGGGCAGCGCTCCATGACCAGTAAAAAAGCCCGCCCAAAGCTCACACCGGTCACGGTCTCGCCATAAGTGATCTTCGAGTCGTAGTGCCGCGCGAAGGCCTCTCCATTCCAGGCCACGCCACCGCCGCGGTTCCGCTTCAGCGCGTAGCTCCAGAACAGAGCAAAGTCGGGCATGAGTAGTTCGGGGAAGACGTGGTCGCGGATGCCATTGATGATGCGCCAGAGGTCGGGTGAGAAGCGGTCGTAGCGGGCGCGCGGCGCGCCGGTGAGGTCGCAGCGGCCGTACTTGGTCTCCACCCGCCCGTCCGGCAGCGGGCAGCGCGTGCCCATCGACTCGAAGATGCGTTTTTCTGCCACCTCCGAGAGGAAGCGCGGCGCGACGATCAGGCCCTCGACGCCGCCAAAGTTCCTTATCACTTGGATTTGCGGGTGCTGCGACGGCGGCGCCCGCGGTGGCGGCGTAGCCCGCCGGCGCTGCGGTGCCGCAGTCCGCTGGCGCTTTCGCAGGCCCTCAGTGGGCCACGCCGCCACCGCGGTCCGCTGGCGCTTCCGCGGACTTTCGTCGTCACTGTCCCGCGTCAGGTCGATGGCGTCCGTGGCGTCCGCAGTGACCCGCCGACGTGCCGCTTCGCCGTCGTCCGAGTCGTCCGAGTCGATAGAGATCACGCCCTGGCGCGCGGCCGGCGCGGCCGGCGCTGGTGCGGCTCCGTCGTCGCTTCCGTCGTCGCTATCTACCGAGATTACTTCGCGCGGCGGCCGCGCAGGGGTCTGAGCCGGCGCTGGTACCGCTGCGGGCGCCGCGGGCGCCGGAGGAGCAGCAGGCTCTCCCAGTGCAGGGTCACCGCGGCGGGCCACTCGTGCGTCCGCCAGCTCTTTGAGTAGAGCATTGTCAGACATCGTCAACAAAGCTTAACGGACCACTAATTGGCGTGTGTCGCACCGCGATGCCCAGCCTCTGAAAGTTTGACCTCGACAAGCGTGCGGGTTTTCTTTAAAAAAAAGACGGCTCTTCCCGCACGATCCTTCCTGGGCTCCCCAGGCAGGTACCTGCAGGATCCAACTTAGCGGCACCCCGACCGCCAGCCGCGACGGTTTGGCCGCCGCTGCCCAGGCATAAAATTGCTAGACAGCAGCCAGGCGGGCGGATTGACGTGCATCGTTGCCCCGCGAGCAGGCATTGCCTCGTCGTTTACGGCACTTGATTCGGGCAGCTCTGCGCAAGGGCTGCCTCTGAAACATGAAGCCAGGACCCGTCTTCCTCAACGGCGTCCCGCTGAGCCGGGCCCTCTTCGCCCAGTGGCTCGACGAGCCCTACGGCACGGGCCTAAACGCGGCCGTGGTGGTGGACGTCCACCGGCCGGACGCCGCGGGCTTCGGGGACGCCGCCGCCGCGGCCGACGCGTGGCACGAAATGATAGAGGAGGCCGCCGCGCCGGACGACGACGACGCGCTCGTGGCGGAGGTGCTGCGGGTCGCCGACGCGAACACCGTTGACGGCGCCGTGGACGTGTCGCAACTTATGTCATGCGGAGAGCTCGGGCGACACGTCACGTGCGAGCTGGGCGGCGCCGGCCCGGTGGCCGCGGACTACGTGGAGCGGTGCGCGTTGACCTGGCGGGCGAAACGGGACGCGCCGCGCGGACCCTGGTGGCGCGATCATACCGCTGTCGTGGAGGAGCCTTCGCCCCCAAAGGTCACCGAGGACTCGGCGTCGGAGGAGGAGCAATTCTCGGACGAGGACGAGGGCGCGGCATTAGGGGCGACGAACGCGTTGTCGGCGCGGCTCCGGGCCGTCGAGGACCGGCGGGCGCGCGACGCCGACGCCGAAGCTAGACGACTCTCGGAGGACGTCGCCGCGCTGCGGCGGGCCCGCCGCGCCGCGGACCGGCGCGCCGCCGAAGCCGAGGCGGCGCGCGCCGCCGAGGCGCGAAAACCGACGCTCGACGCGGAGGCGCTGCAACGGCGCGTCGAGGAGTTGGAGCGCCAGCTTGCAGCTCGGGACGCGGTGGTGCAGGAGGCGCCGGCGCCCCAGCGGTCGCGGTCGCGGGCCATCGATTCCGCGCAGGCGGCGTCGCGCGGCGCGTTCAAGGCTCTGGAGCGGAGGGACCGGCCGCGGCGCGCGCCGCCGCCGCCCCAAACCTCGAATAAGGCGGCGACGGCGTTACAACGCGTGACGCGCGGCAATCTGACGCGCCGGCGGACCAGCGCCGTCGCCACGCTGGAAGCCGAGGTCCGCGCGGCCCAGGAGCGCCTAGAAACGGAAGTGCGCGAGGCGCAACGGCGCCTCGCGGCCGCGCGCGAAGCCCTGCCGCAGACGATGCGGCCCGCGCAAGCGGAAGCGCCGGCGCCGGCGCCCTTGCCGAGCGACCCGTTCGCGGGGAACGCCGAGACGTTCGTGCGGGCCGCGCACGCGTTTGTGGGAGACGGCGACCAGGAGCTGACGCTGGAGCAGGACCAGGCGTTGCTCGTGCGGACGGCCCATTTGGCGGACGCGTCGGGGTGGGTCTTCGCCGTCGCGGTCGACGACGGCGAGGGCGAACCGCGGTGCGGCTACGTGCCCATCTCGCACCTTGGGGGCGCGGTCAGTCCGCGCTTCTTTGAGGATGGTGCGTCCGAGGTGTCGTAAGGCTTGTTAGTGAATTTCGTCTGAACGGCGAGAGCGCGCCGATGGCGTGCCCAGGGCCGCTCAGAAGGCGACATATCCGATACGCGAGGTGCCTAACGCGCGCCGTCCGCGCACCACCCCAAGTCCACCCTGGAACGCGTGTGTGTGAGTGTGACTACTTATTTTGACTATCCGGCGCGTGTGTGTGACTCCTTATTGTTGCTAGCCCCACTAGTACGCACCCAAAAAGTGGGGCCCGCACGAAAAACCCGTCTCGAGCTCTCGATTTTGAAACTGAAAGTGCGCAGGCGCTGCCAATATAGCAGCACATCGATAACATCACCGGCAAGAGACTGCACGCATACGCCTTACACGCTGCGCACCAAGTAGCCATACCACCCGCAGCTCAAAGCACTCGCAAAACACAACACACAGCCAAGCCAATGGAGCTCACCACCGAGCACCGCAAGAAGATCAAGAAGATCGTCGCCGCCGCGGACAAGCAGACCATGACCGTCAAGGTCGTGCGCCACACGCTCGAGAAGAGCTTGGGCCTCGAGAAGGACAGTCTCAAGCCGCTGAAGGAAGCGCTCACGGCCTACGTGACGTTGTTGATCGACCCGCCGACGCCCGTCAGAGCGAAGAAGGAGCCGGAGTCGGACGAGGACCCGCGCCTCATCGCGCTGAAGAAGCTCGGGCGCGCGGTGCGCTCGGGGCCGACGCTCCACCGCGGGCTCAAGGACTTGGACGACGACGACGCGCGGGTCGCCGAGCTCAAGAGCCGCTTGGAAGCCAAGGGCTACGAGATCGCCGGCGACGCGCCGACTGCCAAGGAGATCAAGGCGGCGACGCGCAAGCGCGACGCGCAGGAGGACGACGGCCTCGACGCCTCGAACATCATCACGGGCAAGCGGCGCCGCCCGAACGCGACGTACGCCGAGGCGCCGGCGCCGCTCGCGGAGAGCAACGCGGGCGCGCTCGACTCGGACGAGGAGGCCGAGTTCTGCTGAGCGTCCCATACGCCACGCCGGCCCGGGTGGAGTAGATGTGATAATGAACAAGTTTTACTTTATAACCAACAATCGGGGGGCGGGGACGGCACTGCACAGGCGGTCAGTCGAGGCGCCACTCCTCGACGCCGTAGCCGACGAACTTGCCGTCGACGCGCTTGGCGAAGGTGCCTTCGAACTCAAAACCAAGAGCGTCTGCGGCATTCTCCAGCCGTGCCCGCTCCTCTGCCGTCAATCGCCAGCCCCGCGCGCCCGCGGCGTCCCGGACGTACTTCTCCGTCGTCGCGCCGGCGATGGGGATGACGCCGCTCCCGATGATCCAATTGAGGGCGACCTGCGTCACCGTCTTGCCTCGAGACGCACCGACGAGGCGTAGCTCGTCGAGCAACGGCGCCACGCCGCCGCTCGGCACCTTGACCTGGTTTTTCTCGAGGAAGGGAAAGCCGATGAACCCGAGGCCGCCCTTGGCATAATGTTCCAGGGCGCCCGTTCGGGACGCGCCGCCGTCCGTCAGCAAGCCCATGGCCAGGGGATAGTACCCCAAGGTAGTGATGCCCAGCTCCTTGGCGGCGTCCACCGTCGCCTGGTTGTTCCCCTTGTTCCGCGCTAACAAGGAGTAGTGGATCTGGTTCGAGGCGATGGTCAACCCGCGCTTAGCCATGAACGCCGCACACCTCCTCAATAGAGTGGGCCCGTAGTTGGACACGCCTATTTCTTTCACCAAGCCCAACTCCTTGCACTGGGCGAGACCCTCCCAGTACGCTTCATCCTTCACGTCGACGTAGCCCAAGAACCGCCCGGGCTGGACCACGTCCGGCATGTGGATCTGGTAGAGGTCGATTTGGTCCACACCGAGTCGTTTTCTCGAGGCGTCGCACGCATCGACAACCGACTGGGCGTCGCTCCGCCAGGGCGTGGGCGTGAACTTGGTGGCCATGACCGTATTGCTCTGGGTGGTAGACCACTCGGAGCCCTCCGCCAGTAGGTTGGAGAGCACGTCTTCTCCAACCGAAACGTCCGTCTCCATCTCGCGGGTGATGTACTCCGCGCCGTCCGCCAGGGCGTCGGCCAACAGCGTCTCGCCCACGCCCACAGAGTAGCGCTCGGCCGTGTCGAAGAAGGTCAGGCCCTCCTCTAACGCAGCGGTCGCGACGGCAGCTCTCGCTTCCTCCGTGCCGACCTTGCCGTCTAATCGATCACCAGGTGAAAAGCCCTTCTTCTCCTTCTCGGGCGTCCAGGAGATGGTGCCCAAGGCGACGGCGGGCACCACCAGGGAGCCGATTTTAGCCGTGTCCTCGTAGATGTCCGCTTGCTCCGACGTGAACGGCAGGCGGTCGCCCAGCACCCGCCGCTTCTGCGCGATGCGCTCCGGGACGGAGAGGATGTTGTTTTTCGTCACCGCGGGCGCGGCGGCGGGCGCCAGGGCGCGCGCGGTCGAGGCACACAGGGCAAGGAGGAGCGCGGTGTGTGACATGGCTGCTTCAGTGCTCCGCGTTATCGCTTTTTTGGAGAGCTCTGCTTTCACGCGCGTGTGTGAATATGCAGTCAGCTTGATATTCCAGCAGCGCAATGCCTAAGACTTGTCAGAGGCGCAGCGAACGAGATAGCCTCAGTGTGTTTGTTGACTCAGCCAACTAAAAACGTTGTGTCTCACGAAGAAAATCAACTACGCCGTAGACGCTTGAGCCGGCCCTAGGCGTCTTCTCTAAGTGTGTTCTGATAGCTAGGAAGACAGACAAGCCGCCTCGCAAGCCACCTCGCACCAAAACCAAATCGCAAATACCAACCCTCGACCTCAAACCTGAACAGCAGCCCTGCGCGACCTCCCGCCGACGCATAGCCCCCGCTACGGACCGCTCCGACGCGCAGGGCTAGTGGAGCTTGTAGCACTCGCATTTTTTTGCCTGGCCGAGGCGGCTAAAGGAGGGCACTTAAAACGGCCCCAGGCGCTTGAGGGGCAGCCCAAGGAGAGAGAAGATGGCGCGCGCGCTGGCCCTCGTGGCGGCGCTGGCGCAGCTCCACGGCGCCGCCGCCGCGGCTGCGGTGGCCGTCGACGACCGACC
>Ga0302122_10000784_pt1 | contig 19673 bp, 10 predicted proteins | sample CB21_SCM_MG_FD_203115 | JGI IMG/M metagenome (GOLD analysis project Ga0302122, IMG submission 203115) | Marine microbial communities from Western Arctic Ocean, Canada - CB21_SCM | ecosystem: Environmental > Aquatic > Marine > Oceanic | place: Canada: Western Arctic Ocean | collected 2017-09-28
TGCTGAGGCCGTCCATCGAACACCCGGCGTTGCGCCGGCTGGCAGTCGGCGCCGAGGTCTCGCTCGGCGACCGCGCCATCCGGCGCCTCTCGGCGGCACCGTCGGCCTTCTACGTCCGAAACCTGCTCAGGCCGAACGACTGCGAGGCGCTTATGAACATGGCGCAAGCAGCGGCCATGGAGCAAGCGCAGACTCAAACCGGAACGGCCGCCCGGACACTTTCCGACGTGGCGTGGTTCCCGCCGCCGCCGGCCTTGACGAATGATGTGGCCAATATGTTTTTCAGCCCGGAGGCGCTCGAACGGCCCGGCGGCGGCTGCGAGGACCTGCAGGTGCTGCGGTACGCCGACGGCGGGGCCTACTCCATGCACCACGATGGAAATGCTCGCGCGTTGACCGTGCTCTATTACTTGAATGGCGTCGGCGAAACCTGGTTCCCCTTGGCGGACGCGCCACCGCCGCAAAACCGCAAGGAGGCCCTGGACCGCGCCGCAAGGCTCGACCCGGAGACCGATGGCGTGCGCACAATAACGCCCGCTGCCGGTGACGCGCTCGTGTTCTTCTCGCTGAACGGCGACGGCTCGAACGACTGGTCCGCCGTCCACGCGGCCCTGCCGTCGACCGGCGAAAAGTGGGTGGCGAACCACTGGTTCCGCGTCGGGGGGCTGGGCGAGCCCACGCCTGACGAAGCTGACTAAGCTCGTCGGTGGCGTGCTGGACGACGCCCGACGCCGTTGACGCAACATAGTTAGTAAATTGATGTTTGTGTGATCATAGCTTCAACTTACGACGGGACCGATGGTTAAAACTTACAGTTACGATCACACTAATGCCCCCCTCGCCGACGCCTGCTCGGCGTGCATCGCCACCTCCTGGAGCGTCCCGAGCCGCTGTTCCCCGAGCTGCGCGCACATGGCCTCGAAGTCGCCGGCGCATTTGCACGCGTGGAGCGCGCGCACGAAGTGCGCGTAGGGGTCCTCGTCGTCGATGGGCGACTGGTAGCTGTAGCAGTCGTCGTCGTCATCGTCGTCGTTCAGCCAGGCCTCGGCCGCGTCGAACTCGGCCAGGCGCGAGCGGATGCCCGCGAGCTGCGCCGAGCCCATGCCGCTCGCGACGGCCTCGCGGTCGTCGTCGTCGTCCTCCTCCTCCTCGACCCACTCGTCCTCGGCCGACGCGACCGCGAGCTCGTCGTCGTCGTCCTCCTCCTCGGCGCCCTCGGGACGCTCGTCCGCCTTAATTTTGGCGACGACGTCCACTAGTGCAGCGAGCATCGTCGGCCGCGCCTGGGCGACGCGCGGCGGGCCCGGCTCCAGCGCCAGCACGGCCGAGAGGGCCAGCGCGGCCAGTTTCCGCGAGAGGGTCCCCTTGCACTCCGGCGCCAATTCCAGCCACTTCGTGAGGAGGAGCGTGGCCTGGGCCGGGGTGATCTTCTCCCTGTCGTCCAACGCAGCTAGAGCGAGGCGCGCGTCGTAAATTAAGAGGGAGTTCCACACGTCCAGCAAAGACGCGCCCAACCGCGGCCGCCAGACCGCGTCCGGACTTAAACCGACGACGCCGTCGGGCGTCGTGCCGATCTCGTCCGCGCGGGGCGGTCCCAGGGCCCGCTCCAGCGCCACACACACCAAAGGAGCGCACCGCGTCCGCGCGTAGTCGTCGACCGCCCCGCGGCAGTTGTGCAGAATCGACATTAAGATGTGCGTGGCCTTCCGGCAGTCCTCCTCGCTCCCGCGGCGCATGTGGTCCGGCCACAGAATTCGCTCCGGCACGCTAATGAGCGCTTCCAACCGATGAGACGCCAGGAACTGCTCCGTGTCCCGCGACACGAAGTTGTCCAGCGGCGGTATCAACTCGGCAATGTAATCGTAGGCGAAGGCCGAGAACGCCGTGATCAGCCGGTCGAAGACGGCCCACAGGCCCGGGGAGAAGGGCGCCCGGCCGTGGTACGTGAGGTAACTGACGACCTCCACACCGTTCTCGAAGTACTCCAGGAAGTCCCCCGACGCCTCGAAGACGCGGTGGAGCACCGGGAGTAAAAAAGGTTCGAGCTGGGCGTAGACGTTGTTTTCGTTGTCGTCCAAGGAAGCGAGAGTGGCCGCCATGGCCTCGACGCACTGCACCGCCGCCATGGAGGCCTCCTCGTCGTCCTCCTCCCCGGCGTAGGCGTGGAAGGCCTCCGCCAAGCGCTGCGCCAGGGCCACGGCGTACGGCGCCACGTCCTTGCCGTACCGATCCACCACGATCTCCAGCGCCTGCACGACGTCGTCCGACGCCGCCTCCCGCATGACCTTAAAGCACGACTCTAACAGAGTTCCCAGGTGGGGCCTCAGTAACTGATCAAAACCACCCACGTCACTCGCGAGCAAGTGACGCACCAAAGCCGTCGCTTCCACGCGCACCGGTAGATCCGCGTCGTCAAGAGACCGTAACAACGCCGCGCACACGCGCGGCGCGACGCTGATATCGGCGACGCCCGCGTGCTCCGCGAACCGTTGTAACGTCCAGCAGGCCCGGCATCTTAAAATTCCGAAGGACTGCTGGCCCTCGAGTTCTGGCAAAACGTGGGTCGCTAGGATGGCCGCGATGGCCGGCGCTACATTGGCTCGGGATTGCAGTTCGTCGGCGATTGCGCCTAACGCACATAAAGCCCCGTCCTTCTGCCGCGCACTTTCCAGGGAAGGGTGCTGCTGGTACGCCTCCAGCACGAGGTTTAAGCGCTGCAACAATGGCTCCAACACGGCCTTGCCCTTGCACCGCACCAAATCTCCGACCAAGGCGGTTGCCGCGGCTCTAGGTTCGAAGAAGTCCTCGAGCGGGTCGTGGGCCCGCCGCACGTGCTCCTGGGGGTCATCTCTGAATCTTCTCACATCCTGGGGCGTCGCACAGAGCGTGGGCAGGGCGCATTCGAAAAGCACGAACTCCAGGTTGGGTCTCAGTAATTTGTACAGCGAAGCCACTTCGACCGCGGAGCACACGTACGTAAAGGCCAATTGGCGCACCCGCCGACTGACCCACCGGCCTTGCGCCGACGCCGCCAATAGCCCGAGCATGGAGTTCAACAACAACGGCGCCACGTCGCTCGCGAACTTCCGCGCGAACGGCCGGGCCCCGTCCTCGGCGAACTTGGGCCGGCCGTACCGCGTTAAAAAGCGCGTGGCGATCTGGGCCGCCCACTTCTTGAGCTTCCAGGCCGGCTGGGTCTCGACCTGGTCGTCTTCCTCGGGGTGCTCGGATGATGGCGCCGGCGCGTCCGACTCCAAAATAATGCGCACGTCCTCGAACCAGCCTAGGACCATGGTCTCGTCCGTCAACGCGACGCGCGGTAGGGCGAACTGCGTGCAGCTCCAGAAAATCTTCAAAATCAATTTGGCGAGAGCCGCGGCGTCCGCGTGCTGGCCCGTAGACGGGAGAACGGTCTGTAAAAGTCCCCTTAGTAAGGGAAAGGCCTGCTGCACCAGCTGCTCGAGGGGGCCTCTTGTGGTCGCGTCGTTGCCCGTCGGATTCGAGGCATCAAACGACTTGTACTCGTACCGCTTCGCGACTTTTCTCAACGCGAGTAGCGCGTTGTGCACCGACACGGGGTCCGGCTTCGCGTGGACTACCCGCAACAGAGAGGGTAGTAGGTCGGGCCACCGCTGTGGAAAGTCTCGCGTCGCGAGCTCGTTCACGGCCTCCGCCAGCGTGTCTCGCACCACGCCGGTCACGTCGCTCCGCATGAGGGCGTCCAGGACCGCCGTCCGCGCTTGCATGCGGTCCGGCTCCTGCCCAAAGACCGCGTCCTCGCCCCACCGCTTTTTTATGAGGTTCTTGACCGTGATCGCCGCCGCCTGGCGCGCGTCTTCTCTTACAGGTGCCGCCGCCACCTGAATTAATAAAAATATGGCGCCCCGCAAGGACGTCAGGTGCGCGATCTGCTCCTCGGCGAGCTTGCGCGTGGCCGCGTCGGCGCTAAACGTGTGCACGAGCGTGTTGACCACGGCCTCGGGCGTGGGCGTGGCCATGCTTGTGTTGGGTGCAATCGATACGTGTCGTTGCACAGTCGTCGAGCTAGGAACCACTGGGCGTCTGGGGCGCAGTGCGAGACTAGAGAAGTGCTCGCTCGTGCTGCAAACGCGTTATGCACAGTGCGATGAGCGTAGCGAATGTTGCGGCTTGCAACACTATGTCGCAATAGCTTTGTGCGCTTCGCGCTCTGCAAGCTATGGAATGGCAGCCTCGCCAGCGCTCAGGCCAAAACCCGTGCACAAAACAAAACCCGTGCATTACGCCAAAGGACCAAAGCCTTCCAAAAATTTCCCAGCTTTCTTCTCGACGGATCGCAGACGGAGACCAGCCCTGCGAGGACGCGTACAGCAGCATTGTATCTCCGATTTCCTGACTTTGGCTTTACCATCACATCCAACAGTCGGCTCACGCGACGTCGACGTAACCAGAGCGGTCCGCCCGTCTACAATTCGCCCGGTCATTGCCACGCTCGAAAACAGTTGCGCGAGACGACGCCGAGGTAGCAAATACCTGTGCTAGGCTGCACTGCTCGCTCGAGATAGCCACGACCAAGGCTCGGCGGGAGGATATAGCCACGACCACGGCTCGGCGGGAGCAAACCGGAGGCCGCGACGGCGCTGACGACGCCGCGGCCGGCGCCCGCGACGCCGCCACGGCTGGCGCCCGCGACAACACCGCGGCCGGCGCCCGCGACGCCGCGGCCGCCCCGAAATGCGCCGGCAAGCAGGCCCGCTCGATCTCCCGGACGGTCAAGGACGCCGCGACGTTCGCGTCGTTTACGCTCATCGCCCTGTTGCTATGTATTGTAGTGTTCCCCCTCCGCTTCATTTGTGGGAAAAAGTACCTAAAGAACTCACTGTCCATCATGAACAATTGGAGCGCGCGCCTCGATTCTTCTGCCGGGTTTCTCAGTTGAGCAAAAATGCTCTTGCTAACTCAGAACGCACTCGTTATATGATCCAAAGTCTCCCAACGCTTCAATTATGGCCGCGATCGCACGCCGCCTCTCCAGCTCGGCCAGAAGCAGCTCGTTGACGAGTTCTTTTAGTGGGTTTCCTTTAGCACTCCGTCTCAGTAGTGAGCCGCTACTCTCGCCGGCCCTCCTCGGTGACCGCAGACCGAGCACTCCTCGCCAACCGGAGACCAGCAAGTTAAACGCGCTCCTCGCGCGGCCAGCGATGCCGCGCCGCGCGTCGACGTACGCCGATACGGAGAAGGCGAATAGCGGAGAGCTCGAACACAGCGGCGGTTCGACGGGGAAGAAGTCGTTCCAACACGCTCTCACAGTGTCAGTGCCCCCCTGCACTCATGCGTGCCAACGCCGACGTCACGGACAGTGGGGAGTTTCCGGTCTAAGGCGCGCCGCGATTTTTGCATTGCACACTCCGTTCTCCTCGGCAATCGCCTCTAAGAACACTCCCAAAATAGACTATTGGTTGTAGGCGCGGGGACGCGCGGAGCCGCGGCGTGGGGACTAGTCGCCGGTGCCGGCTCCCGGGCCTCAGGTGTAAGCGGTCGGTCGGTTCGCGGACGTCTCGTACGTAGCCTGGCCCGGAACACATCAAAGCGCTAACTAGTAAAACCCGATACCAAATGAGCAGAAAACCCGTCATAGCATTCAGCACATTGCTGCCTCTGTATCACGCGGACCCAGCGTTCTCCCGCGTAACAGCCGTGGGAAGACCTCGTGACAAGGGATCCGGGTGGCCAAAGACCAACTCTCCGGCCCCCGGCACTGCTAGACCCTCAGCAAGCCCAGCTGCAAAAACCGAGCAAAACACGCCATGCTGCGCCTGCTCGCCATCGGCGCAGCAGCGCTCGCAAGTGCAGCCCCGCGCAACGACGGCAAGTCCGACGAGCCTCTCTCCCAGGAGGCCGAGGCCTACTACGACCCCGCGGCGCAGACCTTTGCGTTGTACACGCTCCTGGGCGTGGCGACGAACGCCAGTACAGCCGACATCAAGCAGGCGTTTGTCACAGGCATGAGCGACTTGGAAAAGAAGCTCCGGAAGAAGGATAAGAAGTGGCCCAAGGGCCAGCTGTACGGCCTGATCTACACATCTTTAGATGCTGACGAGGACGGCTTATTGAGCGTGGACGAAGCGGCCAGCCTCGTGGAGGCGCTGGGGCTTGAGCTCCATGGGGAGGACGACGGTTATGATGTAGAGGCGGTCGCGACGTTCCGCACGCGGACCTGCGCCAGCAAAGGGGCATTTTTTTCGTCCAAAGAACACTTGATGGCCGTGGCGACCTACAACTCCTTACGCGCGGCGCGCGTGTTGTTGGGGGACGACGAGCTGCGAAGTAAATACGACGCCGAGGAGCGAATGAAAGCAAGGGAGTACGCCCTCGACGTCGACGACGACGGCACGCGCATGGCTTATGTTAAGCGCAAGGCCTTTGGCTTCATGGGCGTCGCGCTCTACGGGGGCATCATGGCCTGGACAGTGGTGGTCATTTTCGCCTGTCTCACGTACGCGGTGGCGCGCGCCCTCTCGACGATCCCCCGCGCGCCGGCCGTATGTAGACGCATTGCGACCCTGTGCACGACCGTGCTCCACTGCTTAAACCCGGGCTGGTCCACGGTGGGAACTTTGGCCATCTGCGCCCCGGGCACGGCCGCCACGGCCGTGCTGAGCGCCTGCGCCGTGTTCCTCTTCCTGTTCAGTCTGGTCGCGCAGACGCCCGTATGGGTCCAGCGGGGGCTCTGCACCTTGCTTAGCGCCATCGTACTCGCGTGGCTCGTCCCGGCGCTCAAGGGCGTCCTTGCGCGCCCGCGCCAGGCCACGCGACGGTTGTGGGCGTGGGTGCGCGGTGTGGCAGGCGGCACCGGGGACCTCGTGAAGACCATTGTGCCCTGGGTGCTGTGGTCCGGCGCCCTGTCCCTGGTCTCCTCGCAACTGGAAACGCATTTGCTCACCATCATGGCCGGTGGCGTCGCGCTCGTTTTGGCCATTCGGCCCCTGCGGTCGCGCGCGTTCCGGTACCTCGGCCAGGCCCTGGCGGACCAGGGCGTCACGTCCCAACCCAACGACGCGCCGAAGATCCTCGAGGCCCTGCAGCGGCTCGCGTCGCTGCCCCTCGAGCGCTTCGTGCCCGTCGCCCTCCTGGACGACCTGCAAGTCAAGGCGAAGCTCGACGCCGCCGGCTTCTCGCGCCGCGACGGCGCGGCGACGCCGAGCCGCGCGGAGCTCGAGGGCGCCTACGACGACGCGTTCGGCGCCTGCACAGTGTGCTTCGCGGCCTTCGAGGCCAGCGACGAGTGCGTGCGCCTGCTGTGCGGCCACGTCTTCCACCGGGACTGCGTGATCCAGTGGACGAACACGCGCACGGAGTCGGGGCGCGTGCCGACGTGCCCCCAGTGCACCTGTGACATGTGAGTAACTTGAGTATACCCTGGTGCGCCTCCCGTATTCTTCGCCGATCCGAGAGGCTGGCGGTAGGAGCTGGCGAGTCATGACGCGCGCGGCCGTTCGTGCGTGATGTCCAGGATTTATTTTTGCCTGAAGTCGTCGACGCGGATCCCCGGTGGGCGAGCGCGTACAATTCCGAGCCTGGGGAGTGATGCATGGAGTCCTAGAGTCCTGGAATCGTGGCGGGCGGCTAGATAGGCTAACTACCTGTACGTCCGAGTCTCGGCATCCCGCAGCGCTGCATCCCAACTCGTCGATTTACGCCTCTGCCGCTAGGACAGGCTGCCTCCGGCGCTGCGCGACGCAGGACAGGTTCTCCCAAGGCAGCCATGCCGCCGCAGAGAGAGTCGTACGCGCCGAAGCGGGGCATTCATCCGCCCTACGCCACGGGCCAGGTCGCGGGCCCCGGCCCGAAGGACAACACGGTCGTGCTGCCGGGCGCGCCGGGCAGCCACTTATTGAAACGGACGATGATCAAGGACTGCATCGGCCGGTGCCGCGCCACCGCCTACGACCTCCCCAAGGACGTCATGCACGTCTTCGGGTACGACCAGGAGAAGGACAAGGCGGGCGCCGGCGACTGCATCGGCGGGTGGGATCAGTTCACGCCGAGTGCGCCGGCGTCGTCCCAGCGGAGCTTCGTGAAGACGAACTATGAGGCCCTCAAGGCCGGGTGCATCACGGCCAAGAGCCAACGGGACTACCAGATTTCTCACCCGGACATCTACGGCGCGCAGCAGCAGCCCGGAAGAATGCCTACACTAAAAAACAAGGTGCCGTTCGACGGGCCGTACGGCTACGCGGCCGCCAGCAGGGAAGAGAAGCTAACCCAGGTGATTGAAGGTGAGTTCATGGGCAAAGGCGACGACGAGGCCGATTACCCGGACATCAAGGCCGTCCACAAGGCGAACAAACTACCGCTGCCCAAACCCACTTTGGCGTCGGCGGGCAAGGACGTGCGCAACAAGGTGGAGCCCGAACCGAAGACGCACTTCTGCATGAAGCGGTTCAAGAACATCAAGTCCCGGCTCTAGGGTGTCTTAAGTTCCACCTACATATGCGCGTCTACATGTTGGAGATTCTAGCTGGAACACCCCGGGGTTACGCGAACAGCTCCTCCGCGCGCCCGCGGCAGTCGCCCCGCGGTCCGTAGCCGTACCGCGTCGCCGCGGATGCCAGCTCCGCCATTTTTTCCGGGGACAGCGCTCCTTCCAGATCGCCCCAGCTCACGTTCGCGTGCTTGCGGTGGTGGGGGATGCGCGGCCCGTCCGCGCACGCGCCCCTTAAACATCTTTTGGGGTCGAAGATGCCCCGGTTCGCGATCCAGTGCGACCAGGCCCTCGTCAGGGTGTTGGCCGTATCGAGGCCCGCGTGGAACGAATCTGAGGAAGAGAGGCACTCGCGCTCGTCCTGCTCGCCGTCGTGGGCCATCTCCACCAGGTCACACAAAGCCGCCCCGCTCAGGTCGTCCTCGATGCGAGACCGGGCGTCGGCGAAGCGCTCGATCCGGCCGTTCCAGCCGAGCCATATATTCGTCAGGAACAGCAACCACCTCTCTTTCCGCTTGCGGTCCTTTTCACCGTTGATGTTCTTTGGCAAGCGATAGACCGAGCGCTCCAACTGCGTCGCGCCAGTATCCACGTCCTCGGGCGGCGGCGGTGGCAGGGCCAACGCCCGCGCAGCGAAGGCGAGCGTGGACCGTTTGTGCGTAGATAAAGCCGCGACGTTGCCGACAGGACACCGGATGAGATGGAGGACCTTCCGGAACCGGACGTCCAGATCGCGGACGGCCGTCGCCGCCGGCGGCACGGGGTACGGCCGGTGGATCGAGTCGCGCACCGCGTACAGCCAGCACACGGACCCGTCCCGGCCCAGCCGCTCGTGCTCCACGCGCAGCCCCGCGTCCCGCAAGCGCAGAGACGCGTGCCACGAACCGGCCCCGCCTAATGACGTGACCAGCAGCGGCAGGCGGACCTTGCGCGAATAGATGTTTTTCTTGCTCCGGCCGCACGCCGGCGGCACCATTTTTAGGGTAGCATCTCGCAAAAAGCGGCAGTGCCTTGAGGACGGCGGCGGCGCCAGCGTCGCGTTCGCTACGCTGGGCTTCCGCGGCCTTCTGTAGACCCCGCGGGGCACGCTCGACTTGAACGCGCGCGTGAAGTAGCGCAGGTTCGTGGAGAAGGCGCCGATGATGATCATCGCCGCCAAAAAGAGGAGCGCGCTCGAGTGCGTCGTGGCCACGAAGCCGCTGCCGTTCCGCCGACGCAGCAGCGTCGGCGTCCGCAAGGACGGGAGGGCTTCGCGCATCATCGCTTTATGTGCTGGGCGCGCACGCGGGTTAACCCGTGTCAACTGTAGGTAGGACTGGCTGGAGCCGCTGCAGGAGTGGCAGCAGGCAGCAGCGCGATGACAGCACGTATCAAGGGCAAGACGTTACGTCACTAGCGCCAGGCGATCCATGGGTCCGTGTGCGTGCTGCGGACAGTTATTGCCGTGCGTGTATCGAGCTCGTGTGAAAACCCGTCTTGTTGTGAGCCCTTCCCTTCCCTGCGAACTCTCGCCCCGACGAATTTAGGGCCTTCTGGCTGGCACGCTTCGCAATTTTGGCCATCCGTGCTTGCCAATGCCTCAAATTTCGACTCAGGCATTTCAAAACTGCAGAGCCGTAGAGCTCACAATCCACTGCTATATTGTACAATAGCTTCGATACGTGCAGCAATAGCGCATTAATCAATACGTTTTATTACGCATCGTTGCAGCAAGTAGACGCGCTCTCTGGTTTAAATAACAAATAGCCATGGAGGTCGCATCCACTGCACAGCCGCCGCCGCCGCCGGTCTCAAAGCCCGCGACGCCGGCACCAGTCAGCACCGCCTCGTCCCCCGAGAAGCCCAGCCACGGCCCGCTGCAGCAGCTGAAGGACCTCGTCGCGGGCGCCGACGCCGCCGCCGCGCAGCACTTGGCCACGGAGCTCAAAGCTTTGGTCAAGCAGTGCGAGCAGCGGGTGATAGACCAGCGCAAGGCCCAGTCGGAGAGCAACCTGGGCGCCATGCGCTGGAGCGGGGACGCGACGTGCCTCCAGCCGCGCGGCAAAATGACGTTACGGGTGGGCGAGACGGCCATTGTCGTGTGCAATCCCAAGGACGGGGCGGTCAAGGGCGAGTTCCCCTTCGCGACCATGACGGCGGTGCTCACACTACCGCCGACGGAGAAGAGCGCGCCGACGGAAGCGGCGACCGTCCTGCTGGCTGCAGCCGTCTCGGCGCCCAGGCCCCCGGGCAAGATCACGGCCAAGCTCATGCAGGACGCCTTCAAAAAAGCGTCCCTGTCGCTGACGGTGAACGACAAATACTCCAAATCCACTCCATGTAACGACGGCATGCTCGCATCAAAAGCCGCGGCCCTGCTCTCGACTTTGGCGCGCGTCCCGGACCGCTCCTTCCTCCGCAAGGGCCAGGACCCGGCCTGCTTCAAGAGCACGGTATCAAACTTGCCGTACGTGAAGGCGTCCCTCGGCGCGTCGCAGGGCAACTTACATTTGGCGGACCTCGGGATCATCTTCCTCAAGCCCCTGGTCTTCCTGCCGTGCGAATGTATAGCGTCCATCGAGTGCGGGCGCGCGGGCGCGGGCAACTGCTCGTCCTTCGACCTCGTTGTCGAGATGGAGCGGCCCTGGGACATTAGTGATGACGACAAGCCGGCCAAGCCGCCGGCCTTCGAGTTCTCGAACATTCGCAAGGACGAGCTGGAGGGCGTGCAGAAGTTCGTGCGGGACGTGCTGCTCCCGGCGCGCGCGGTGAAGCGCAAGGAGGCCGCCGCGAAGGCGGGCGCGCCGGCCGCCGAAGTTGATGGCGACTCGGAGGAGGACGACGCGGACTACGAGGCGCTGGGCTCGGAGGACTCGTCGTCGTCGTCCGAGGACGACTCGTCGCTGGAGGACTCCGAGGCGGGCGACGACCGCGGCGACGAGACGGACTCGCACGACGAGCGCGAGCCCGCGTCGCCCTCCGAGCCCGCGGCGAAGAAGCTGCGGGCGGGCTCGCAGTAGTTTCCGTCGGCGGCGGCGTAAGGGGATGTGTACATTACTCCTAGTGACGAACTTCGCGGCTGCACGTGCGGGTCGAAAAAAAGTTCAATTTTTTTCAGCCCAATTTCTGGCATCAGCTCGATAGTGACAGGTTGCGCCGGACCGCCTCTAGAAGTGAGGTGGGTTGCCACTAGCTCTGATTACCCCTGGTCGGGCACGATTGGGCGTGCGCGGAATTCTATGAAGATCCTGATCTCAGATCTCAGAGCTCCAAAAATTTGGCAGGAGTTGGCAGGAGTGCAGGAGTGTTGCCCGTGTCGGCGCAGCACCAGCCCCATTTTTTTCAGCTGCCCAAGGCATCGACATCGACACCGCAAGCAACATGCAGTCGGCGGCCTCCTACATGGCCCAGGGCGTGGCAGTCGGCGTGGTGCAGACCGGCGCGCGCATGGTGGAGTCCGCCTCGGGCATGGTGGACGTGGCGCTGCCCAAGGACCCGCTCGAGGCGTTCGTGGGCGTGTCCAGCCTAGTCGTGAAGCAGAAGGTCGACAAGATGGAGGCCGCCGCGAATCTCGCGGCGGCGGCGGTCGGGCTTGGCGGGCTCGGAAACATCGCCGAGCAGGCAAACACGTACAACGTCTACAGCAACACGGGCGGCCTGGCGTTCAAGGCCCGGGAGCGGTCAGAGCACTGCCCGTCCGGCAATCCAAACTGGTGCGACGGGCGCGCGCTGTGCGCGCCGAACCACTCGCTGCAGCTGCTCTTCTCCAAGCCCGGGATCATCACGAAGGGGGCGGACATGATGCTGATCGACCGACCCTGCTACTGTGGCCAGTGCTGCGCGTGCTTCGATTGCTGCCTGCACAAAGCGGAACTGTACTCTGCCGGGCCGGACGGCGCGGCGGCCGTCGATCCCGCATTGCTCGTGGCGTCCGTGCGGCAGCCCATCGGCGGGGGCGGGTTCTCGCCCACGCTCGAGGTCATGGACCGCGAGGGGGCGAACATCGCCACGGTGACGGGCCCGTGCTGCTGCGTCGGCGGCAACTGCTTCGACAACACGTTCACGATCGTAGACGCGCAGGGCGCCGAGATCGGCCAGATTCTGAAGAAGAAGCCGGACGACTTCCAGGACGCCCTCAAGCAGGGGCTTACGGACGCCGACAACTTCACGCTGTCGGTGAAGCCCGACCTCGATTCAAAGGTGAAGGCGGCCCTGATGACAAGTCTCCTCATGCTCGATTATGAGTTCTTTGAAGGCGAGGGCGACGTCACGGTCAATGCCCTGGAGGGCTCCTGCTCGTACAAGTGCTGCGTCATGTACTGTTTTGGGGCCTCGTGCCCCTGCAAGTGTACCTGCGGCGGCGGCCGGGAGCACCACTAATCACCCACCCCCCTCTCGCCCCCATTAATGGCATTATTCGCGGTCATTCTTCGCTTAAGCATGTAGTCATCAGTATTTACCTCCTCATCGACACGAATTTATCTACGAATTCATGGGCTATGTGAAACAGCTTAGACGGAACTAAGCACCCACGTGCCACGCGCGGATGAGGCCGTCCGTGTAGCCCGAGTAGAGCACGGCGCCGTCGGCGGACCAGCAGATACTGGTGCAGTAGGGCGCCGTGGCATTCTTCCCCATCGCAGGGAATTCTGGCTTCAGCTCGTCGACGACGACCTTGGACTCGAGGTCCCAGATCTTGATCGCCAGGGTGGTGGCGGCGCAGAGCCAGTAGCGGTTCGGGCTGAAGGTGAGGGAGTGGATGATGTCGCCCGCGTCCAGCGAGTAGAGGCGCTTGCCCTCGTTGAGGTCCCAGAGCATGGCGGTGCCGTCCTTGCCGCCGGACGCGCAGAGCGAGCCGTCGGGCGACACGGTGACCGTGTTCAGGTAGCCCGCGTGGCCGTAGAGGTTCGTGCGCAGCTTGCAGTTCGTCAGGGACCAGACCTTGACGAGCTTGTCCCAGCCGCAGGAGACGATCACGGGCGCCTGCACGGACGGCGAGAAGCGCACGCAGGAGACCCACTCCGTGTGGCCCTCGTCGGAGATGGTGTACTTGCACTCGCCGAGCGTGTTCCACAGCTTGACGGTCTTGTCGCGGGCGCCACTGACGATCTGCCGGTTGTCCGTCGAGAACGCGACCGAGAGCACGTCCTTGGAGTGGCCCACGAAGCGGCGCGTGGTCTTGCCCGTGGCGAGCTCCCAGAGGCGCAGCGTGCCGTCCCACGAGCCCGAGAGGCAGAACTGGCCGTCGCTCGAGATGACGACGTCGCTCACGAAGTGCGAGTGGCCCTTGAGCGCGCGGCGCGGGAAGCCGTAGGCTTCGCCGTCGCCGCCGGCGTTCGTCAGCGTCCAGACCAGGCAGGTCTTGTCGCGGGACGCGCTGATGATCATGGAGGGGTCCTCGGACGTCGTGGCGAGGGCCGTGACCCAGTCGCTGTGGCCCTTGAGCACGCCGCGGAGCGTGAGTGCCTCAGACATGGTGTTGATGTGGTTTAGCGCAGCGGATGAGCTGAGCTGAGATGTGGTTTAGCGCAGCGGATTAGCTGAGCAGAGGCTGTTTGTTATCTGAAAGGCGATTCGATAAAATCGCCGTCACGGGTTTTAGCCCCGCAGCAAATCATCCCTGCGCGTCCAGCATTCCGTTTGCTGCATATGTGCAATTCTCCGAAGGCTGAAAACGTGCAAACGCGAATCCAAGATATTGCACGGGTTTTCTAGCGTGCGGGTCATGCAAAACGAGTAAAGCCAAAGAGCCGAGCATCGCCATATTAAGCGTGCCAGAGAGCAACATCAAGCAGAGAGTAGCGCGCCCGGGCCCCGCCGGAGCCATGAGTCGACCCGCGACCGCTGCCGGCAGCAGCAGGATGGCTGCCAACCCCATGCCTGGGAGGTCTCCCACGCGAGCTGACGCAGCGCTGTCTTGAATTCTTACCACTGGATACCGTGTCCACAGCTTCGAAGCAAGTCTCACATGCGATGCGCTCAGCAGCGCATTTCGCGTTGACACGCGGTCGCTGGCATCCCGTCGCGTTTGTTGCTACTAAAGGACTAGAGGCAGCTCGAAAACAGTTGTCCGATTCGACGAGTTTGCAATTTCGGGCGGCCTGGGCGCTCGCGCCGGGCGAGGCATTCCTGGCGTGTTCGTTGTGGAAGCTCCCGGGAGAAGATGCTTTCCACGAAGAATATAGACGCCAAAAACGGTTTCTCTGGTGCGTCGCACACCGTTTGGTCCAGGTCCTCAAAGTAATTATTGCGTTTGAGCTCACGTATAGTGTCTTGCATTCCATGAGAGACCGGCCCATCGAAGAGCTGGACCGCGGAGACATGCCGAGGAGACCGCTGTACATTTTCGATGAGTGGCTGCGACGCATGAACGCATGGCCTTACTATCCCGTCTCAGACCATCGATGTGGCTTTATGACTTTGGATCATAGCACTCGCCGCGGCTCTCGGATGATCGCTCAAGGCTTGGAAAGGTGGGCGGATCCAAAGCTTGCGGCGCACTTCGCCAACCAGCTCCTTTGTTGTGCACTGATGGACGACATTGACGGTAACGGTGAAGACCCCAGGCGGTACGTGATGGACTTCGCAAGTTTCTGGGCGCGAGATTGGGCCGACCGCGACAAGACTGGCCTTTTCGTCGCGGAAGCAGGGCGCATCCAGGATGAGCATAGGAAGTATTACGAAGAGAACTTGTCCTGAAGAGGACTCTTCGTGAATTTCAAGCCAGGACTAGGGGCGGGAGGGGTAATTTATTTGTATGTACTCGATATGAGTGTATAACCTTAAAGGGGAATAGGGGTAAGGGCCACTCACCGGTCCGCCGCCGTCGCCGCCAGCACGAGCCGCTCGATGGCGTCGAAGGAGAAGTTCGCCAGGTCGAAAGTGACGTCGTCGAGGAAGGGCGGCGCGGCGTCGAAGGCCGAGCGCGCCGCGTCGCGCGGCGCGTGCCGCCGCGCGTAGAGGGCCGCGGCGCGCTGGAGCAGCTCGAGCAAGCGGTTGGCCACGTCGGAGCGCGTCGTCGACGGCACCGACGCTAAGAGAGCCCGCGCGTCGTCCGGGTCCGCCGCTTCCGCCCGCGCCCGTGCCAACAAGAGTTGTCGCAAGCGCGCCACCCACCGGCACAGGTCCACGGCCACGTGAAGCTCGTCGACGACGCGGCGCAGGCGCGCCATCGCGGAGTCGCCGTCCTCGGCCGCGTCCACGGCCTCCGCGGACGCGGACCGCGAGGGCGGCGGCGGCAGGCCGCTCTCGTCGTCGCCGCCGACGCGCTCAAAGTCCACGAAGAAGCCCAGTTCGTCGTGGTGCCACTTCCAGACCGAGGCGGGGTCGACCGCCGTCGACCCGTCCCAGTACTGCGTCCGGAGCAGCTCCGACAGGCGGCGGTGGTGCGCCCGGAGCGTCGCGGCCCGGTGGTCGTCGTGCGATGCCTTAAAGGCCTCCGCCGCGATCGTCGTTAATGCGTGTGCCGCCGCGGCCGCGCCCCCGGCGCAGGGCGGCCACAGTAGGGCCTCGTCGTAGGCGTCCCGGGCGGCGAGGGCCTCGCCCTCGGCCCCGGGGAAGTGCTCGCCGCGCTGGCACTCCGCTAGTAAAGACGTGCCGCGCCCGTCCCCGTTATTATCCCTACGCTCGTTCCGGCCGCAGACGACGCCCGCCGCCGCCGCCGCGAGGCGCCGCCGCGGCGCGTCGGCGTCGTGCGCCGTTTCTGCCGAAGTCTCCAGGCGCGGCGGATCTAACCGCCATAAATGGGCCGCTGTCAAGGCTTCAAGTTCCGCCTGGCCCAAGGACCGCCCGCCGCCCGCCGCCGGCGCGTCCGCGCCGGCGTCCGCGCGCCAGGCTAGACCCGCCCCCAACAGGGTCGTCGCGTCCGCGAAGGGCTTGGGGAAGCACGGCGATGGGGCCCGATCACCAAGAGGCACCGCCCGGATCAACACGCCCGCGCCGCGCTCGGCGCGGCACGCCCGCGCGGCGGCGACTAATGACGCAATGCACGGGGCCTGGCGCAACGCCGTCGCATACACGGCGTCGGCCCCGCCGCAGATCAAGGCGTCGGCCGCCGTCGCGCGCCGCCGCGCGAGCTTGGCGCCGCCGCAGCCGTCGCCCGGCGGGCCGTCCAAAATGGCCGCCACGGACGCGTGCGTCGACGCCCGCGCGGCCGCGGCTTCGGAACGCTCCGGCGCGCCCCACAGCCAGAGCGTCTCGATGGTCGACGGCAGGCTTTTTGCTATGGCCTCGCACACGCTCGTGGCCCGCGGCGGGCTCACGGACGGCGCGAAGCGCACACATAATTGGGTGCACCCGAAGCGCGTGATCAGGCTCAAAGCCGTCGCGCTCGCCTCCTCTGGGTCCACGCCCACGTAGACGCAGACCGTGGGAATGCACGCGACGTGGCGCGCGCGGCACCGTGCTGATAACGCAGCGCACGCGGCCAAGTCCGTGCCGGGGTCCGGGTCGCAGTCCACGTAGCCGTCGCCCCCGTCGCACGAGTGCCAGGGCAGGGCCGGGTCCGCCTCCGGGACAACGGGCTCCGGCGCGCGCGAAAACCACCCGCCCGCGGGCTTTGCCTCCGCGACCTCCTCCACGAGGCCCCGCCCGACCTTGCGCTCCAATTGGTCGCACCCCTTATCGTCCGCCAAGACAAACAACGCGTTGCACCGCCAGCTCGCGAGCCGCCGCGCGTCGTCGTCGACCTGCGCGTTCCTCGGTGCACTCGCCCCGCGGCAGTCGAGGCAGGCCGCTCGTACGAACGCGTCCGGGCCGTCGTCCACCGCTAACGCTGGTAATCTGAACGCCGGCAAGGCGTCGCCGCCGTCCTTACCGCAGGACGCGTGGAAGCGCAATAATTGCGCGAGCGTCGAGGCGCCGTGCTTCAGGCCGGCGGCGTCGTGGCCCACGACGGCCGCCACGCCGCCTCGCACCAAAACGCGGTAGCCCTCGGGCCCGCCCGTCGTCCCGGCGCATATTCTGAGCGACACCGCATGTCGCTCGGCGGCCGGCACGACGCGCACACCGAAGCGCGCGCCCACCTCCACCCGCAAGGTTCGGAGCGCCGCGTCGAAGCGCGCGTCGTCAAGCGCCGCGTGGATTCCGACCGATATCTCCGCGCCCCGGAACTCGAGCTCGGGCGCGCCCCGCAGTAACCGGCACCGGCGCGGCGGCGGCCACACGAGGGGGGCCCGACACCGCGCCGCGCCCTGCTCCTCGTGGTCTCCAGATTGCTCGGGCGAGGGCGGCGGCGTGAGCGTCTTCCCAGCCTTGGTTGGATTTGCGACCGCCAGCTCGGCTTGCAAGGCCTCGGCCTTGGCCAGGTCCGCGGGCGCTTTGCCCGCGTCGGGGCCGTCCGAAATGCGCAGCGCCGCGTCGGCGCCGCCCCCGAGTAACAAGGCTACGCACGGCGCGTGGCCCGCGCGCGCCGCCTCGTGCAAGGGCGTGACCCCGTCGTCGTTCACCGCGTTGACGTCACAACCCGCCGCCAACAAGGCCGCCAGCGGGCCCTCCTGCCCGAAGGACGCCGCCCAGTGCAGGGGCGCGTCGCCGCCGAAGGTCGCGGCGTCCGACAGGCGCGGGACCGGGCCCAGCAAAGCCAGGAGCTTCGTTACGCGCCCGGCATCACCTAAAGCGACCTGCTGCATGAGCTCGGCGTGCGCCGCCGCGCGGCACGCGGAGCCCTCCTCCAGCCACGCCACGGGCTTGGCCGCTTTTGGCATCGCGCCGACCCGGAGCAACGCGCGCACGGCGTCCACCTTCTGACACGCGCAGGCCTTCTCCAGTAACGACTCATCGGCGTCGTTCCGCGCCGCGCCCAGGACCTCGGCCAGGTCCTCGCCCGGGGCCAGCTTCTCCTTCAACATGCCGGCGGCCGAGGCCACGATGTCGGCCCGGCCGTACTCGGCGGCGGCGAAGAGGACGCGGTACTCCTCGGGCGGGCCCTCCGCGTCCGGTTGCGCGGGCGGCTCGTCCTCGTCGGCGTAGCGGCCCCGCGCGTCCTCGGCCATCGTGCTGTTGCTAGGTGTCGGCTAGCCTGTGAGCGTCGGCTAGCCTGCAGGAGGCAGCGTCGTTGCCGGCGGTTCAGCGGCGGACAAAGATGTATGGACCTCGGCTCTTCCGGTGGTCCAAGTCAGCGGAAGGAGGCACCGTCCGCTCTAGATGAGCGCTCGTTTTTTTGGAAAACCCGTGCACTAAGTTAGTGCACGCAAATAAAGGCGTTGCATGGCGGGCGTTGCATGGAGGGCGTGCGTGTCGTAGTAAGGGTGGTTGGGCTATCTACATGCTTATTTTTATTTTCAACCGGCCATGTTCGCGCTGCCGACGCTGCCGGCGGTCTCCCCCCCACCGGTCGAAAAGACCCCCTCCCAATCTAAACTAATATATTTCCTATATATATGACTGATTCAAATACTTACACAGCGGATTTATCGACGCAGAAGCAGGATGTCGGCGACGTTCGTGACCTCCGTCGGCAGGGTGAAGGCGGTTGCGGCCTGGTTGCCGGTGGCGCGCACCAAGCGAAAGCCATAATGACCGAGGTTATTCCGGTAATATGATAAATCGGGGCTGACACCGTGCTTGCCAAGGGCAGTGCGTAGTTTGCCAGACGCCACGATTTCAATGCGCCCGGGCGGCCCGGCGTCGAAGGCGAGTCCGGAACTCCCTTCCCCGATGATGGCCACGCGCGCGCAAGAACTTCGCCGCCTCATTCTGCGCGACTGGCAGCCCCTCGGCGCGCGCAATGTCTTGCCCAAGGCGCTGGGCATGACTCAGAGGCTTCGGAGATGTTTTGGAGCGGACTCCGACGAGCATCTTATGAAGCGAAGCCTTGGTCATGCCCAAGTAATGCGCCAACGCGTACTCCCTGAGCCCCAAGAGGAAGTCGAGGCGCAGGACGTTGTACGTGTGGTGCATTGGTACGAGCGTCGGCTCGGCGTACTTCGTTTCCTTCTCCACGTACTCGTCCACCAGAGCATTGAAGATCACTTTGGTCCGCCAATACAAACCGTCGGCATGTCCCGTTTCTTCCTGCGTCAGCCATCCCTTTCGGTGCAAGAAATCGAAGTAAGTTTTTCTGGTTATTACTGCGTCGGCGTACTCGCTGAGCGTTTTCTTCCGGTCGTCCGATACGTTCCCTAAGTACAGCGACGCGTAATGGTCGAAGCGCGTGCCGGTGTAATCAACGAGTTTGACCGGCAAGCCCGCGGGCTTCATGCACGTCGTGTCGCAGCGCAGCGAATAGAGC
>Ga0302122_10000785_pt1 | contig 19669 bp, 12 predicted proteins | sample CB21_SCM_MG_FD_203115 | JGI IMG/M metagenome (GOLD analysis project Ga0302122, IMG submission 203115) | Marine microbial communities from Western Arctic Ocean, Canada - CB21_SCM | ecosystem: Environmental > Aquatic > Marine > Oceanic | place: Canada: Western Arctic Ocean | collected 2017-09-28
AGGCCGGCGCCTCGGCGGCGTCGTCGGACCCCGAGCCATTGCCGCGGTCGCGCGGCCGGCCGCCCGCGCACCGCTCGAGGCTCAGCTCGCGCCGGCTCGGCGTGCCCAGGAGCAGCAGATCCCAGCAGACGAGGACGTTCCGCGGCGGCATCGGCGTCGCGGCGAAGAGGGCCAGGACCCAGTTCGAGACGATCGGCATCAGGTCCAGGTCCTCGGCGCGGAGAAGCGCCGCGAGGCGCGGCGCGTACGCCGGCAGCACGGCGCCGCCGACGGCCACGAGCTCCCGCAGCCCGCGGAAGTCCGGCGCGTAGAGCGGCGCCACGAGCGCCACGAGCCCGCGGAACGCCAGGGCGCCCCGCGCGTCGACGGTCGTCGCCCGCGGGTCGCGGTCCGCGTCGAAGACGCGCAGCAGCGTCGAGCCGAGGAAATTCAGGCCCTGGCAGTAGCCCTGGTCCGGCGGCGCCGTGCGCGCGAAGTGCGTCAGAAGCCGCCGCAGCCGCTTCGCGCCCGCCCCGCAGTCCTCGGTCGCGTCGTCGGCGTCGGCAGTGCCGGTCAGCGTGCGCGGCACGTCCAACGCGATCTCGCGGGGAATATTCTCGGCGATGCTGCCGTCGTCCGACCGCCGGCGCGCGCGCGCCCAGCGCGGCTCGTCGTCTTTCGATCGCGACGAGCCGTCGCTCGATCGCGACGAGCCGTCGACGAGACGATTCGAACGAGTCGAATCGTTGGCCGGCGCGGGATCGGTTATCCGCGGTGCCGCCTCAGCCGCGGCCGCCATCATGCGCGCCCACACATCGCGACGCACCGCCGGCGGGAGGCCGTCCTGGGAAGCGCAGAGGTGCACGCATTTTTTCCGCCAGCGCTTCCGGCGCCGCAGCGCTGCGGACGTGACGCACCTCGCTGGGAATTCGTCCAGGAGCGCGCGCCACTGCTCGACGGGTGCCATTCAAGCTTTAGCTTTACCGCCGAGGCATCCAAGCTATACGGCTGGCGCCACGCATACGATTTGAAGGCGAATACAAGGATAAGTTGGAACTTTCTCTTCGTCAGCCTAAGCCTTCAAATGGACTGGCAAAAAAAGAGACGAGTTGTGGCATATTCAAAACCCGTACTGAAATTGGTTGCTAAAATTGTTGCTGATGTTTGCTCAGATGTAGTCTACACAGTAATTAATACGCGCCTCTGGAACCATCGCTCCCGACGCCCGACGTATCGCAGCCTGACGGGTTTCCTTCCGCGCCGGCTTGACTACTTGACTTCAGGACGCTTGGGACCTGTAGACGCAAGCAGCCGTGCAAGCAACTGTGCCTTTCCAAAGCGACCGCTTCGCCCTCTCACTGCGTTGCTGCCGCAAGAAGATATCGCGGTTGTATCACCGGTCTCTGGCATTTCGCCCAAGGCCAGCCTAACAAGCCATACCGCACGCCTCAATGCGACGGTATACAGCCATGCTCTTGCTGGCCCGGACCGCGCGGGCGTTCCTGCGGCCAGCCACGCGGACGGCGCTGCGCCGCCCGGCGCCGGCCTGGTCGACGACCGCGCGCGCCGCGACCATCCCGGAGCTCGAGCAGGAGATCAGCGCCCAGGGCTCGAAAGTGAAGGCCTTGAAGACGGGTGATGGGGACGCCGACACCATCAAGGCGGAGGTCGCCGTCTTACTCAAACTCAAGCAGGACATCACGGCGTTGGACCCAACGCACGCGTCGGCCATCGTCGCCAAGAAGAAGAAAACGGAGTCCGCGACGGAGCCCGCCGCGCCGGCCACCAACGCGACGGCGGCCTACGACGAGCTCCGGTCCGCGCGCCTCGCCAAGGCGGGCGCCATGCGGGCCGCGGGCGTCGAGCCCTTCGCGTACGCCTTCGCCGCGACGCACTCGGCGGCCGACGCGCAGGAGCAGTGGGCCGCGCTGGCGCCCGGCGCGGAGGCCGAGGGCGAGCGGCTCGCCGTGCGGGGCCGCGTCGTCGCGAAGCGCGTCTTCGGCAAGAAGCTGGCCTTCCTGAGCCTCCGCGACGCGTCAGGCGAGATCCAGCTCTTCCTCGAGAAGAAGCGCGTCAACGCCAACGAGGACGCGGCCAAGACCTTCAAGAACCTCGTGGACTGGGTCGACGCCGGCGACATCGTCGGCGCGCGCGGCACGGCCCGGCGCACGGACAAGGGCGAGCTCTCGGTGTACGTCGACGACTGGGAGATGCTCACCAAGGCCCTGGCGCCGCTGCCGGACAAGTTCCGCGGCCTCACGGACGTGCAGACGCGCTACCGGAAGCGCGAGCTCGACCTCATCGCGAACCCCGACGTGCGCCGCACCTTCGAGCTGCGCGCGCGCGCCACGTCGCAGATCCGGCGCTTCCTCGACGACCGCGGCTTCCTCGAGCTCGAGACGCCGACGCTGCACGCGCAGCCTGGCGGCGCCGAGGCCAAGCCCTTCGAGACGAAGCACATGGCGACGGGCCTCGACCTCACGCTGCGCATCGCGACGGAGCTCCACCTCAAGCGGCTCGTCGTCGGCGGCTTCGAGCGCGTCTACGAGCTCGGGCGCGTCTTCCGCAACGAGGGCGTCTCGACGCGGCACAACCCCGAGTTCACGTCCGTCGAGGTCTACGAGGCCTACGCGGACTACGAGAGCATGATGGAGCTCACCGAGAGCCTCGTCGAAGGCCTCGCGACGGCGCTTGTCGGGTCCACGACGCTGCCCTACGGCGACGAGCGCATCGACGTCGCGCGGCCCTGGCGCCGCGCGACGATGCGCGACCTCGTCGGCGAGGCCACGGGCGCCGACTTCGGGGCGCTCCAGGCGGCGGGCGACATCGCGGGCGCGCGCGCGGCGCTCGCTGCGGCGGGCGTCCCCGAGGCGCTCTGCGCCAAGGGCGGGTCCGTGGGCGAGCTCCTCAACGTCGGCTTCGAGGAGCTCTGCGAGGACACGCTGCGGCAGCCGACGTTCGTCGTCGACTACCCCGTCGAGGTCTCGCCGCTCGCCAAGCCGCACCGGTCCGAGCCGGGCCTCGTCGAGCGCTTCGAGCTCTTCGTCGTGGGCCGCGAGCTCGCGAACGCCTTCTCGGAGCTCACGGACCCCGTCGACCAGCGCGCGCGCTTCGAGGCGCAGGCGGCAAAGAAGGCCGCGGGCGACGAGGAGGCGTGCGGCGTCGACGAGGACTTCCTCGGCGCGCTCGAGCACGGCCTGCCGCCGACCGCCGGCCTGGGCATCGGCGTCGACCGCCTCGTCATGCTCCTCGCAGACGCGCCGTCGATCCGCGACGTCATCGCCTTCCCGCTCCTCAAGCCGGATGCGTGAGCGGATAGGGGCGACCTAAGTGGACTACTACGGACGACTAGAAGTACACAACAACACGGACGACGTGCCCACCGCACGAGTCCTCCCAAGAACCGGGGGGCGCCTCCCTAGCACCGCTTGTCGGACTCGGGCGCCAGCCTCGAAGGGCCGAAAGGGGAGGCCGGCGAGCGGGCGGGGTCTTCCGCCAGCTACAACTAGAAGCAAACTCCAAGTTCGGAGTCCCCCTCCTCAGGTTTAAAAGATTCCAGAAAATACCCGTTTTAGATATGGATTGGGATTTGATTTGATCCCCCTACGCTTCCCAGGCGCGCGCCTCCCAAAACCCGAATTGACTATAGTGATTCCACATTTTGGTTTGATTTACGGCCGCAGGGGATGAGTGTTACCCCCATGGTCCGAGGCAGCCCAGGCGGATTGTCGGATATCACATAGTATTTGGTGCCTGCGCCCGCGGGACGACCGGCAGCGATCAGTACGCTGCCTCCGGTCAAACAGCATGGCATCGACCGCGACGATCCCAGACAAGGAGACCTGCACCGGCAGCTTGTGGCCTCCCGGACGCGCGCCGCGGCCGACGGCCGACGGTATTGTATGCGTTTTAAAAAACCGGCAGGCCTCCGCGGACGCGCGCGTGCGGTTCACGGCCGTATGCGTTGACGCGAGCGCACGCGTCGCTGCGTGCGACGAGCGCGGCGCGCTCCTGATCGTTGACGCAGGCGCCAATCGGTTCGAGCGCGTGTCGACGCTGGACGCGCAGGCTACAGCGTTGGCGTGGGTCGACGGCCGCCTCGCCTGCGCCGTCTGCCACCCGCGGGCTCCGCGGCTCGTCGCCATCGACGCCACGACGGGTGCGGTCGTCTCCGAGATTGCCGCCGCGCACGACCCCGGAACTTCGATCGCCACCCTGGAGGCCCACGACCGCCTCGTTGTCACCGCGGCGCGCGACGCGGCTCGTTTTTGGACCGTAGACGGCGACTGGCTGCGGCAAAGCGCGTTCGAACCCGGAGCCGAGGTCGCCGCGGCGGCGTTTGGGCCCGATAGGGACGCCATCGTTCTAGATCGCACCGGAGTCGTGCACGTCGTCGATCCGTCCACCGGCCAGGCGAAGGCGCAGCTCTCGCCGAGGCAGAACGGCACCGCGCCGTCTCGCGGCGTCTGGTGCTGTGTCACGGCGCTCGCTGGGGGCGCAGTCGTGGCCGGTGGGCCGCTTATAGCTGAATGGGCCGCCCCCGGCTCCGGCGAAGGAACTTTCGACAGGCTATCTTCGCCGCCGCCGCGCGCGCGCTCGGTCGTGGCGCTCCTTCGGGCCGGGTCCGATCTGTTGGCGCTCGGCGAAGACGGTCGGCTCAACGCTCTCGACATGAGCAAACCCAGCGCCGCCGCGGCTATACTCTCACTAGCACCGCGCGCCGTCGTCATCGCGGCGGCCGCAGCCGGGGCATCCGTCGCGGTCGCCACCGCCGACAGCGAACTATTGTTGCTCGACCTGGCCGTCGCGCGGTGCCGCCGGCCAGCCGTGCCGACGCCTCTGCAGCGGTATTTTCCGCCGGAACCCGAGCTGCCGCCGTCCGCGCCCGCACCCGCGCCGGCGCCGTGGGATTTTAAAGGCCCGCCCGCGCTCCCGCCGCCGCCGCCACGGTGGGCGACCCCGCGCCGCGGCGCGCCGCCCCTCCACCGAGTCGCACGACCGCGCGACGCCGACGACTTGACGCCCGCGCGCCTCCGGCGGCTCCTCGGCGAGCAGGGGGAGTTTCCTGCCGAGCACCGATCGCTGGCGTGGCGCGCGCTGCTGGACCTTCCGGAGAAGCAGGCGGCGTTCGACGCGCTCCGATTTGGCGACGAGAAAAGGGGCGCTGCAGTCGACGCGGCCGAGAGGGCGGCGGCCGCGTGTCGAAAACGTGCTGCCAAGTTACCGAGAAGCAACGCGGCGACGGCGCTCGTCGAGTGCTGCGGCGCGCTCGGGCGCTGGTGCCCGGCGCTCGCAGACGCCGACTGGCTACCGGCGGCCGTCTACCCGTTCGCGCGCGCGTTCGAGGGCGACGCACTGTGCACCTTCGAGACGGTCGTGTGTCTCTTTGGCAAGTGGGCGCGCGGTTGGCTCGCGTGCTGGCCCGAGCCGCCGCTGCCGGCGCTGGACGCGGCCGAGCGGCTCCTCCAGAACTACGACGCCGAGGTCGCCGCGCACTTGGGTGCCCTGGGCTGCACGCCGACGGACTGGGCCTGGCCGATCCTGCGGTCGTTCCTGTCGGAGTGCCTCAAAAAGCAGGACTGGCTCCGGCTCTGGGACCACGTCCTGGCGCGGCCCGACCGCGCCCACCGGCTCCTGCTCGCGCCCGTCGCCGTCGCGGCCGCGGCGCGGGGGCCCATGCTCGCGTGCGAGAGCGTCCACGACGTCGTTCGCCTCGTCCGGTCGCCCCTGACCTGCGGCGCACTGGTCTGGCCCGAGATGCGGGCGCTCGAACGGCGGTGCGCGGCGGACCCGCTGCTGGCGCGCCTCGCGCGGGCCGAGCCCGACGGCGCGAAGACGACGGGCCCGGCGGCGCTGGCGCGCGGTCTCGCGAGCATCGCGGGCGCCGCGAACGCGGCAAACGACCGCTTTCCGGTTCCACTGCCGCGGGGCGACGTCGCCGCGTACCCGCGACTCGCCTACGAACCGCGACAGGCGACGGACATCGCCCGCGCGGAGTTCGGCCGCGTCGCCGCCGAACACCACGCCTCCCGCGACCGGCGCCTCGCCGAGAACGCCGAGGCCTGGGCGGCGGGAAAAACGGAAGATACCGCGAAGAAACTTTTGGCGGACCAGGAGGCGGCCGCGCGCGCTGAGGAAGCCGCCCTGGCCCGCCAGCTCGCCGAAAACGCAAAAGCCGAGCGCGCAAAGGCGATAACGGCCGAACGAGCCCGGGCGAGGCGCCTAGCCGCTTGTGACCGCGCCGAGGCCGCTGCGAAGAGCGCCGAGGCCGCCGCCGCGCGCCGGAAGAAAGCCCAGGGCGCGCGCGCCGTCGCGGCGATGCAGAGCGCATCCCTGCGCGCGGAACGGGAGGCCGAAGAGGCTGAGCTCGAGGACGCCGTGGCGCGGCGCGAGCGCGAGGCTCTAGAGCGCGTCGAGGCCGCGAAGGCGGCGCTGGTCGAGAACTCGCTCGTGCTCGCCGATTCCAACGCCGACGACTTTTCCACAGCCTCGGCGCCGCCGCTCCTCCTCCCTGATACCGAGCCGCTCGACGAGGCGATCGCGCGGGCCCGGTCCGCGGTAGAGGAGCTCCGGGAGTAGTAAGGTGGCCTCTTGTAATTCAACCGAATCCCAATTCAATTCCAAACCAATTCAAACCAATTCAATTAGGGTACGTCGTGCGAAGCTCGTCGTGAGTAGTATATGAATTTCGGCGTTTATTACATCAGAATGAAAGTTCACGGGAAAACCCGCTCACTGACATTCAGAAGTAAAGTAACAAACGCCGAAACTCAAATATATGGGGATGAAAATCGTCGGTTTTTTTCGGTCGATTTTGGGGGGCATAACAAAAAGTAGTACTTTTATGAATATTTAAATAAATCTTGTGTTATTGGAATATATATATGAAATAGAATAGTGTTACCATCAAAACGCTTCACTGCGTTCATCGTTTGGATGATGACACTATTCTATTCAATATGATCTATTAAGTAACGCTTATATAATAATTGGGGACGAGCATAGCGTTGCTATGTCGCAAATCAGCAAAGCTGATAGTTGACAGGGTCAACATTTCACACAATCTGAATGCAACTATGAGAAACCCTGCATTTGCATTTTTGAATATTGTGAATTCTGAATGCACTACTTTTTGTTATGCCCCCCAAATCGACCGAAAAAAACCGACGATTTTCATCCCCATATATTTGAGTTTCGGCGTTTGTTACTTCTGAATGTCAGTGAGCGGGTTTTCCCGTGAACTTTCATTCTGATGTAATAAACGCCGAAATTCATATACTACTCGCCCCCTAGAGCACGGGTTTTCACCTAGAGCACGGGTTTTCAAAGCCAAACATAAGCTCACTGCATTACACATTGGCATACACTTGCCAATGATGCTTGCATTCCTTGTGATGGCTGCGACCAATGCGTACGACACCCCCACAGCAGCGCTGGCACGGCGCCGGGCGCTGCGTGCCACCGGTCTCGCCGGGTGCTGGCTCGTGGCACCGCCGGCGCGCGCGGCGCTGTCCGATTACAAGACGGAGCTCTTTGTCGAGTCGGGCTGCGGCCGGAGGGGGCCGCTGGGCGCGTGCCTCGACACGCGGAAAGCCGCGCCGCGCGATACCACGGCTGCCGACGAGGCGCAGGCGGCGCGGGCGGGCGCACAAAAGGCGTCGGTGCAGAAAGCACAGATGGAGCAGGAACTCGACTCGCCGCTCGTCGCCGAGCTGAGGCAACGGACCGAGGCGAACGCCGAGAAGAACGCGCGCCAGGTGGAGTTGCCAACCGTGTAGAAATCAACTAGCGAGGCGGGCGGTCGTCAACCGCCACGCCATCGCGCAGACGCCGTGACGGGGTCACCGTCGCGTCGATGGCGCGGAGCGCCTTGAAATTTGATTTCTGCACAGGCTGCAGATGTTCCAGAACAGCCAGAGCGGCGAGTTCGGCCCGTTCTCGCGGTTCATTCCCGTCGCCAAAAACGACGGCAAATACGTGCTGGTCCTGGCGGGGGAGTACGAGGATTTGAAAAAACAGAAGAAGGTCGCGAAGCAGAAGTTCCTCAACGACGCCGACGCGCGGCCGTACGAGGCGCGCGCGGCCGCCGTCACCGAGTCGAACGCCCGCGCCAAGGCCGCGGGCGCCGCGGGCGGGGACGACTAATAAACGAGACGATTCTTATCTACTTGAACGCGGCGGCGCCCGGCCGCGGCGTTCCTACGCGAAGCGGACGGCGGCGCCGGGGTTGAGGCGGAAGCCGTGGCGCTCGGCGCGCGCCCACCAGCCGTCGAGCGAGTCGACGTTGATGGGCCCGGTCTCGTGCTCGCCGCGGTCCTCGCGCGCGTGCACGATCGCGGCGGCGAGGCACGCGGGCACGGTGCCCCGGACGTCGTGGCAGAACGTGAGGTCCGTGTCCTTGGCGTCGTAGCAGAGCGCGGCCCCGTTCACGTAGGCGTACCCGGCCGACGGCCGCGGCACGAGGTGCGGCACCGCGTAGTCGACCACGAGCGCGTCGTGGCGCACGGCGCGGTGAATGGTGGACTCGAACGCGAGCTTACCGAGGAGCCAGACGTCGGGCCGCATCGCAGAGGCCTCGTCGTAGGTGTGCGCGCGCCGCAGCCGCGCGCCCGCGGCGCCCGCCTGGCGCACGAGGTCGGCGAAGCGGTCCGGCGCCGTCGTCAGGCAGATGACCTCGTGGCCGCGGCGCGCGAGCGCGATGGCGAGCGCGCGCCCGATCTTGGCCGTGGCGCCCGTGACGCACACCGTGTCCGCGGGCAGCGTCTTCCGCCGCACCGTCTCGAGCACGGCGGCCGCGGTCAGCGCGTTGCCGTGGACGATCTTCACGGCGTAGCCGCGCGCCTCGCAGCGCGCGCGCACGGCCTCGCCGCCGCCGTTGAGCCACTCGGCCTTGTTCAGCGCCGCGAGGCCCACGTACTTGACGCCCGCGCGCTCCGCGGCGTCGACGGCGGCCTCGAGCTTGCGCTGGATCGCGGGCCGCTCGCCCTTGTTGAGATAGAAGCGCGCGGCTACCGGCAGGCACCACGTCGCGGCCTGCGTGCCGCGGTACTGGTAGCGCTGCATGACCGTCGCCGGCAGGAGCAGCTGCGCGAGGCGCGCCCAGACGTAGCACAGCGGCCAGAGCAGCGTCGCGACCCAGCCCGTCGCGTGCGTGACCGAGCAGAGGAAGGGCGACACGAAGGGCACGTGCGTGACCATGGAGGGCACGTCGTGGCCGTGCGCGAGGAAGATGACCTCCGTCGCGCGGCGCGCGCGCGCGCGGTCCGTGACATCGCGGTGGAGCGCCTGGGACGTGGGGTGGGCCGTGCCGAAGAGGTGGTCCCAGATGGGGCAGAAGAGGCAGTAGTTCCACTTGTACTTGGAGTGGTGCAGCGAGTGGTAGCACGACGTGTAGACGTAGTACTTGAGCGGGCCCCACTGGGCCCAGCGCGGCACGCACTCGAAGTTGCAGTGGCCCGCGCAGTTCATGACGTCGAACCACACGAAGTAGAGCGGGATGAGCTCCAGGCTGAAGCGGCCGCCCCAGGCCGGCACGAGGAAGGCCAGCGAGAAGTTCGCCAGGTAGGCCAGGCTCTCGTGGAGCGGGTGCGACGTGCCCGAGACGGCCTCGGTCACGACGCTCGCGTGGTGGTGGCCGTGCGAGCGCCGGTAGGCCCAGTCGCCGTGGAGCCACACGTGGAAGGCGTAGTAGACGGGCTCGACGCACGAGTAGTGCGCCGCGAAGAGGGCCAGGACCGACCGCGCGTCGCACGGCCCGACGCGGTCCGGCCCGAGCCACGGCGTCACCAGGTCCACGAGCACGAAGGCCAGCGGCGACAGGATCACGGGCCCGTCCCAGTCGAGCTCGCGCTCGAGCTGCGACGCGGGCGGGTTCTTGCGGTGGATGCGCCGCGGCTCGGCGAACGCGTCCCACTTGGAGAGCGCCACGAACGCGTGGTTCACGAGGTAGCGGAGGAGCGTGGCCTTGGCGAGGGCGGGGACGAGGTGCGCGCCGGCGCCCGTCGCCCGCGACAGCAGGTACGTGAACGCGTAGATGGCGTACTTGGGGTCGACGGTCCAGCGCGCGGCGGGCGCCGGCGGCGCGAGGCCCGCCTTGGCCACGTCCGCCACGAGCGGCGACTGCAGCTCCTTGAGCGAGGGCGGGCGTTGGCCTCCCCTGCCCATGCTGCGATTTGTTGCTGCTGCGGCAGAGAGTTGACCAAGTAGTCAGAGAGAGCTTATTGAATCTGCGCTGTTCCAGCGATATGCGATTTGCACGTCGTCGGCGCACAAGGTGGCGCAATTGGTTTGCTGCGGCTGATGCGGCACGCTCTAAATTAATGAACTGCGCGACAAAATCACGTGTTACAGCTCGTACGCAGCAGCTCCGCTTAGCTCAGCAGTCGCCCTTTGCGGAGCGGCCCGCAGTACGCATCGTGGGACACATCAGCAGGAAAAGAACACTGGGGAGAGTAGACAGAGCAATACAAAAAAATAAATAAAACCCGGCATGTTGAGGTTCAATTCAATCACAGTTCGCCAGTCTGCCCCCTGATTTCCCCCTGATTTCACCTACTATCCCAGGCCTCCATGAGTAGGGGCCTCGGGTCTTCATCGCGGTGATCGCGGCTCCCGATCGCCGCGGTCGGCGCGTTGCCTTCAAGTTCAACTTTGGACAGCCTGTGTCGAACAAGCGCTCGAGCTTTCGTGCGCAGGGGAGAAGCCACGAGACAACGCGGCGACCCCGTGCCCCGATACATATCTTCGTCTGCTTAGGCTAGAAATTCATGCGCGACCGTCGACTGTGACCACTGGCCAGCATCTACGCATACTATTTCAAAGGAGGACCTAAAGCGGCGGGGCCTGTGCTGTCGAGGCGGCTAGGTTCGTTTTGCGGCTGGTTTTTAACGCCCTTACTAAGACTGGCATTGATCAATGCGCCGCCGCGCACTGGCACAGCTGCCGGGCCCTACTGGCAGCAGCTGTGCGGCGGTGCGAGCGATGGACCAATGCGACCCGTTGGCCACGGCCCCACCAGAAAGGTAGGTACAGAAACCCCCGCTTACACCGCCGCGACGAACGAAAGAAGGGCGACTAGCGCGCCGCCACCATCTCGCCGCCCGCCGCGGGCACGAGCATGTCGTCGGGCACGCGCGTCGTGGCGCCGTCGAGCCAGGGCCACTCGTCCGAGCGGCGCGCCTCGAAGGTCGCGATGGAGTCGGTCTTGAGCAGCGTGAGCCCGATGTCGTCGAGCCCGTTGAGGAGGTTGTGCTTGCGGAACGGGTCCACGTCGAAGCCGAAGGCGGCCCCGCCGCCGGCGATGGCCACGGTCTGCGCCGCGAGGTCGACCGTGACCTCGCCGCCGGCCGCCGCGTGCGCGAGCAGCGCCTCGACCTCGGCGCGCGCGAGCGTGATGGGCAGCATGCCGTTCTTGAAGCAGTTGTTGAAGAAAATATCGGCGAAGGACGTCGAGATGATGCAGCGCACGCCGAGGTCGTTGATGGACCACGGCGCGTGCTCGCGCGACGAGCCGCAGCCGAAGTTGTCGCCCGCGATGATGATCTCCGCCGCGCCGTCCTTCCAGGGCGCCCGGTTGAGCACGAAGTCCTCGCGCAGCACCGCGACGGCCGGGTCGCCCGTCGTCGCGACGTCGACGGCGTTCACGTAGCGGAGCTCGGCGAAGGCCGCGAAGCCCAGGCCCGACCGCTTGATGGTCTTGAGGAACTCCTTGGGGATGATCATGTCTGTGTCGATGTTCTCGATGTCGAGCGGCGCGGCGAGGCCCGTGAGCGTCGTGAACGGCGGGATGCCGGCGCTCTCGCCGCCCGAGCCCGAGCCCGCGTTCACGACGGCGCCGGCCGACGGCACGGCCTGCTCGCGGAAGGCGTCGTACGTCGGCGTCTCCGCCGGCGCGGCGGCCGTCGCGTCGTGCGCGTCGAAGTCCAGGACGAGCTCGCGCACGTCCGCGAGGCGGCCCGTGATGGCCGCGGCCGCGGCCATCACGGGCGACATGAGGTGCGTGCGCCCGCCGGGGCCCTGGCGGCCCTCGAAGTTGCGGTTCGACGTGGACGCGCAGCGCTCCTCGGGCTGGAGCTTGTCGGGGTTCATTGCCAGGCACATGGAGCAGCCCGGCTCGCGCCACTGGAAGCCCGCCGCCACCAGGATCTTGTCCAGGCCCTCCTCCTCGGCCTGCTCCTTCACCAGGCCTGACCCGGGCACGACCATGGCGTCGATGATGTTCGGCGCGACGCTCCGGCCCGCAGCGACGGCCGCGACCGCGCGCATGTCCTCGATGCGGCCGTTCGTGCAGGAGCCGATGAAGACGCGGTCCACGGGCACGTCCATGAGCTTCGTGCCCGGCTCCAGGCCCATGTAGGCCAGCGAGCGCCGCATCGCCGCCGCGCGCTGCTCGGAGGGCGCGTCCGCGGGGTCCGGCACGGCGCCGTCGATCGCCGCCGTGTCCTGGGGGGACGTGCCCCAGGTCACGGTCGGCGCGATGTCCGCCGCGTCGATGACCACGGTCTCGTCGAAGGCCGCGCCCGCGTCGCTGCCCAGCGTCTCCCAGTACGCGACGGCGCGGTCCCACTCGGCGCCCGTCGGGCACATGGGCCGGCCCTTGAGGTAGGCGTAGGTGACGGAGTCGGGCGCGATGAGGCCCGCGCGCGCGCCGGCCTCGATGGCCATGTTCGAGACGGACATGCGCGCCTCCATCGAGAGGCCCCGGATGGCCTCGCCGGCGAACTCGATGGCGCAGCCCGTGCCGCCGGCCGTGCCGATGCGGCCGCAGACGTGCAGGACCACGTCCTTGCTGGTCACGCCCGGGCCCAGGGGCCCGTCGACGCGCACGAGCATGTTCTTCGCCTTCTTCTGCGGGAGCGTCTGCGTCGCGAGCACGTGCTCGACCTCCGAGGTCCCGATGCCGAAGGCCAGGGCCCCGAAGGCGCCGTGCGTCGCCGTGTGCGAGTCGCCGCAGACGCACGTCGTGCCCGGCAGCGTGAAGCCCTGCTCGGGGCCGATGATGTGCACGATGCCCTGGCGCTTGTCGGCCATGCCGAAGTACTTCACGCCGAAGTCCTTCACGTTGGTCTCCAACGCCTGGACCTGCGTCCGCGACGCCACGTCGGCGAGGAAGGCCTCCACGGCCTCGCTGCCCGCGTGGAACGCGTCGCGGCTCGACGTCGGCACGTTGTGGTCGACCGTCGCGAGCGTGCAGTCGGGCCGGCGCACCTCGCGGCCGGCCAGCCGCAGGCCCTCGAAGGCCTGGGGCGACGTGACCTCGTGGATCAGGTGGCGGTCGATGTAGATGAGCGCCGCGCCCGTCTCGTCCTCGGGCTCGACCAGGTGGTCGGTCCAGATCTTGTCGAAGAGCGTGCGCGCGGCCGCCAGCCGGGGCCCGCCGCGGGGCGCGCGGTGCGGCGACGGCGCGAAGCCGTAACCGCTGCCGAGCGCGAGGCAGAGGACCGTCTTCTGCATATTCACTTTACAGGTAAGGCTCTTCTTCTAGGGGCCGTGCGTCTCGCAGCCGAGTCCGTGCGTCTCGCAGCCGAGTTGCGTCGGACGATTTCAGACTACGTGCCCGACTTGCGGCGCAGCTGCAAAATTATAGAAGACCGCTCTACTTGCAGGGGTAATGTCGCTAAAAAGAAGACGAAGGGTCTAAAGTGACTGGCATGAAAGGAGGGGTCTTTTACGCAGGCTGCCCCGACGACTAAAATACAACGCAAAAAACCCGCGCATAAAACCCGCGCGTAAAACCCGTCAAGCTATGCAAATTTTCCAGTGCTAGGCATTGCAACAAATCCGCGGTCCGAACTCGGCAGCAGGGAAGGTACTCGAAAACTGCACGCGAGACGTACATGGAGGACCCGGTGCGCGCCCCGACGCTGTGTCGGGACGAGTTCGCCCGGCGGGGGTTCGTCGTGCTGCGCACGCCCCTCATAAGCCGCGCCTACTGCGAGCTCCTCAACGCCCGGTTGGAAAAACTGCTGCGGGGCGAGTACGACGCGGGAGGCGCCCCGGACAAGGCGCCCAAGTTCCGGGCGGAAGCGCGGACGAAGCCCGGCAAGACGCCCCCACCCCTCGGCGGGCCGTCGTCCCGGACGCTGCAGGTGATCAACTGCTGGAAGGCGGACACCGCCTTTGCCGCGCTCGTACGGTCGCCCACGCTCGGGCGGGCCGTGGCGGAGGTCATGGGGTGGCGCGGGGCCCGGGTCGCGAACGACCAGGCGTGGGGCAAGCCGCCCGGCGCCGCCGCGCTCACGTTCCACCGCGACTCGCCGTATTTCGACTTCGTGCCGGCCGCCGTCGCGACCGTCTGGATCGCGCTCGACGACATGACCGAGGAGCTGGGCCCGCTGGAGTACATCGTGGGGTCGCACGCGTGGGGCGACGGCCGGGTGGGCTCGGCCGAGCATTTCTTCGATAGCCGCGACCCGATGGCGCTGTTGCACGACGCGGCGCGGCGCGAGGGGATCGCCGAGCCGGAGGCGTCGCTGGTGGTCGAGAGGCTCGACGTGAACGCCGGCGGAGGAGGGATACATGACGGGAGGGTCTGGCACGGCAGCGGCAGGAATCGGTCGCGCACGCAGCCGCGGCGAGGCCTCGGCATCCACTTCGTGCCCGCCGACGCGCGATTCCGAGACGCCGAGAACGGCTACGCGACGCTCGCTCACCGTTTCCGCGACCCGTCGGGGGGCAACGCGCTCTCCGACCAAGCTTTTCCAGTGACGTGGACGGACGGTGTGAAAGTTTGATGTGAAAGTCCCCGGACCGCTACTAAGTTGTGTTTGTTGTATGTGCGTCTCAGAGTGCGTGGGGCATGGGCTGATTCGAGAGCATACAGAGCCTGAGTAAGCCTGAGCGTCTCTATGAGCGTTGTAGCGCCAGCGCGAGTCTACGCGACGGCCTTAGAGAGAGGCGCTTAGTATTGTGGCTATCCCCCCTGAAACCCGTCCGACTGTAACCACCGGTGTCTATGGCCCAGGGCTCAATGTCCATCTATTGATCTAGTACTAATCTGTAACCGAGCGTGCTCGTCAGGCAGCTTCCTAGGCTAGCACAGACCCGGTGAAACCCGGGCGTTAAACTAGTACCACTGGCACCGGGCGTCTAGGAGAGGGCACGATGTCCAACTATTTGACCTTTGTAGAGTTACTCTGCAGCCGAGTGCGCTCGTCAGGCAGCTTCCAAACAGCGTTGCTCACGTCACGTGTTAGCACGGGACACCCCGGGCCGTGACAGCTCCCCGCGACGTTCAAGTTAGGACGTTAGGAAACCCCGGTCCTTCAAGATACCCGCACGCAGCATCCTTCGTATTAATGCTCGCGGGGGGTAACTCCCCCAACTCTTCCCCACCTGGGCCAGGCGTCCGTGTCCCAAAACCCGAATTGACTATCGATATCATATATTTCGATATCATAATCATAATTAAAAGTTTGACTAGGACTAGAGGAGCGCCAATAGTACAACAGTGTAGACTCAAATATTAGAGAGTGGGAAGATACATGCTAGGGTAGGAAGGGCCAGAGGGTTTCTCTCTCTCTACGAGGATACCGCAGTACGTCCATACCGTAGGTATCATACTGCGCCGGTAGCAGGTACCTACGGTACCAGGTACCGCAGTACGGCTGCACCACTGTCGCAATGTGCATTTAGTCCACCGCACACAGCCATTGCCTATAAGGCATTGGCCGGGAATGCGACCTACAAAGCTCGTACACATGCGTCTTTTGCAGTCAGGCATGACTTATTACAAGTAAGCGTTTCAATTGGTCACTATTGCCCTCGGGACGAACGTTTTGTAGCGCAACGCAAGCCCTGTCCCGATGATGAACCGCATGATGGTTGTTGCTTTCATGGCCGGAGGGATCATGCTATTGCTCATTCAGAGGATGCTTACGGAAACGGCGCCGCATCGGCTGCGTTCCAACCTCGCGCAATCTTCCCGGGTCGATCCCCCTCGGTTTCGCCCTTCCCGGGTTGAGCCCTCTCGGTTTCGAGCTCAGCCCGAGGCGACCACCGCGGTCCCGGCGTCGGCGCCAAGGCAGTGCGTGCAGCTTGGCACGAGCCTTCTGGTCGAGTACGCAGACGCTGTCGGCGACGCCACGGCCCCGGCAGTCCCGCGGGCCTGGCCCGCGAGCACGCCCAAGCTGATGGTCGGCGAGGATTACGACCCACCATTCCGAGTCAAGTGTAAAGGGGACCGCGTTTGCGTGGCGGCGGTGGAGAGCTGCCGAAGGCGGGCGGGCTGCACCGGTGCGGTACTTAATGCGAAGCAAACTGTCGCCACGCTGAAATTGGAGCCAAAATGGGCGCGTGATCCACCGTCCCTGCCATCCTGGTGGCGACGAAAGGCGTGCGTGCTCCTACGCATGCGAGCGTTCGGCGAAGGAGCCGCGTCACGATGGACGCGCACAGCCGCCGTCCATGAGCGTTAAGTGGAGAGCGTGGCTCTGCCACCCGCCCGGCAAAGAATAGCTCGTATGGCTCGCCAAGAGCGCCGCGCTTTGCAACGCGGGCCAGCTCACGCGGACACTCTCATACGACACCGTGACGGCAGCAAAGATAGCAGCTGGCGGGCCCGACGAACTTCTCGGCACACGCCACGGGCCCGAGGCCACCGCACTCCGATGGACACACGAAGGCAAGTGCGCCTACGCTGGCACCTTCCGCGTCACCGCTGGCATCTATCACCTTCAAGTTGCGCACCTCCGCGAGGGATACGGTGGTCTTGCAGAGGATCAGCCAATCTGGCCGCACAGTCCCGGCGTCAGGCTTGGAAACTAGAAGACCCTTTGCAAGCCCAATCCCGTAGGCCACTCAATTTTGACTTCCCCCTTGGGCGCGCGGGCCTCTTTGTCGACGTGACTGGCGCCCCCGCAGTCGATGAAGTCAATCTACCCTACTGCGACGCGTTCCCAGCCACAGAGGCCGCAGCGAGAATTCACGACGGACGTTTTGTGCACGAAACTGGCGGCGACCCTTTTGGAGGTGCTCTTAGTCGTGTTCCAGGCCCAGGTCCTGCGAAGGCGACTGATGTCTGGCCGTTCAAGGCATTCGCGGATCGCACCCTTGCGTGGCCCGCACTTTCTCCACCGGTGCGCGTGCACTGGACCAAAACATTTAATATTTTGCCTTTTAAGTTACCCGCACCAATGCACTTCGGTTAGCTTGGTTGTAAATGCATGACAATGTGTACCCTGCTTTCCTTGGCTACTAGCTCGACGCCATCGCAGACGCTGCGCGCTGCCGCCGCCGCTCAGAAGGAGCTGCCCCTGCGGTGATTGAGCTGTCCGTAGCACCCAGTGGGCGGGCAGCAATGCTACGCATCCTCACGTGCGCCGTCGCGGCCGCTACCGCACGACGGAACGGTGCACGCTCCACCAAAGGAGGACAGAACGTCCGCAAGCAGCGCCGGTCGTCGCTCGTCGCCATCGAGAACGCGTACAATCTAAGCAAGGCATCCGCGGGCCGGGAAGCCATCGACGAAGCGGTGATGTTCGTCGCAAACGAGGAACGCGCCGGCATGACGCTCGGCGCGCGGGCCGCCGACGTGGTCGCGGGTCTCCTGCGGGCAAAGCAGACGGCGCCCGGCGCCGACGAGGTCGCGCCGCTGCTCCAACCTGGCCGCGAAGACTGCGTTATTACGAAAAAAATGTTGCGGGAGGACGGCGTGTACTTGTATCGAGGAGACGACGCAGTAGTAGCCTGTGCGGAAATCAAAATTTACTTGTTCGCTTTTTCGCATCATCCACACGGCATCCGCCGCGCTCCCTCTGAAAGGGTAGCCGACAGTCGTTTCCCAGAGATGAGGTAGTTTGAAACATTGGTTGATTCCTACGCAGGTAGTACCGTATTCGCACGACTGCTGGATCCTGCGCGCGCGGTATCACACCGCGCCCGGCTGCGAACCGAAGACGGCGGGAGTCGGCCGCGCCGCCGGCGCGCCGCCCGTCTGGGCCTGGGCCTGGACCGTACAAGACGCCACCCAGGGCAAGTGCTCCTTGCCGGATACGCGCGACCCCGCGCGTGCCGCGGCGAGCTATCTGCGCCTCACGCGCAAGCGACCGCGGTCCGGCGGGAAGCTCACGCTCGTCCTCCTCGGCCTGTCGTACATGGGCCAGCCCTTCATTGCCCTGGGCTGCAAGGCTGCGCGGTACCTGGACGGCGACGCGTCGAAGGTGCGCACGCGCATCAAAACAGCCCAAGAGGAGCCGCAGTGGCGTCCGATACAGACGGTGCGGTCCGAACCCAACGCGACGCGACCGGCGGTCTGCACCGGCTTCGTGCGAAATGACGTGCCGAAGTGGTACCCCGCTGCGACGCACCCCAATCAACGACCGCCCGTGCAGCGGCCGCTCACGTCTCGGACAGCGCGCGAATTTCACGGTGCCTTCGACGTCTGCTCGACGGCGTGGTGCGCGATGTGACCAATTCCTCGTAGGTGCACCGCGGACGGCGGCATCTACGAATTTCCAGGAAATCCAGGTCTCCGGGTGTGCTACAAATATCAGTTCGGGAAGCTAAGCGACCAGGGCCTGAGGGCGCCCTGTGGGATCCCGCTGAAGAACGCGGACATCCTGTTGACGTACCGGTCGAAGAGCGAAACCCTCAAGTCCTCCGCACTCCTCCGCTCGGAGCAGGCCCGGGGGCTGCACGTGGAATCCGTCGACGGCGTCTACCAAGACGCGCTCGTGTCTCAGCTGAAGAACGCGTTCCGGCGAAAAAATCTGGCACCTCCCACGCGCGACTATCCGCGCGCCACGCCCCAGAAATGCTCCGCGCACGACGTGCACTTCGCCCAGCCCGGCGTGCCGGACTACGCCGCCGACGCGTGGCTCGCGTGGTTGGCTTCGGGTCTTGCTTGAGAGATGGGTAACAAATCATTGGGCCGTTGCAACTGCCAACAGCGGCCGCCGGGGCCCTTACTATCTCCTGTGGCCGTCTCGGGCCGCACAGGACCCCACATGGGCCACTTCCGAGTCGGACTCCCCAGGCTAAATAAGGATTCAGGAGGTGCGCCAGGTCGTATGAGGTTCAAGCTCGTTTACAGAGCTGGATATGTGAATACGTCAAGTTCTCGGTCTGGGAGGAACGATATGGGCCGACTGGCTAGTTTCCGGACGCACTGGACAACCAGACTTCCTCCCGGAACCCCGGGCTAGTGGCCTGGCCGGGCTGGCGGCCCGGCTGGAGGCAACCGAGTTTAGCCGTAACCTGAGGGAGCCTTTGAGTCTAAACTGTCATGTGTGCCCGCTTAACTAACTCTCGAGATCAGAGAGCAGCTTGAAGTTCGTTTTCGATCGAGCCCTATCCATGAATTAAAATTAAAGCAGTCGCCGGCCTATCCGGGTAGTATCCCCACTCTCTCGCACAATACGCGTCCTCCGTACCGGGCCTTGATTTGCAATCGGTTACTTATTTGCTATTGATGTGGTCCTTGGGCTTAGCCTGAGTGTCCTCCGTCCTCGATTTCTAATTCAAGTTCAAGTTTATTTATTTATCTACTTCCTCCACCCAGACCCACTTGAGCGCTAATTTAGACGCCCAATAGCGTCCAGAAGAACCCAGCAGAAGTAGAAGCGCGTTCGTGGAAGTCTGAGGGGGGTCTATGGCTGCCTATAACTACCTTTACTTCAACTTGAGGTTGCCATGGGGGTACGTTGAAGCTCGCTGACTGTGGGGGTGCGGGTTTAGGAGCCCCAGAGGGCTG
>Ga0302122_10000788_pt1 | contig 19644 bp, 18 predicted proteins | sample CB21_SCM_MG_FD_203115 | JGI IMG/M metagenome (GOLD analysis project Ga0302122, IMG submission 203115) | Marine microbial communities from Western Arctic Ocean, Canada - CB21_SCM | ecosystem: Environmental > Aquatic > Marine > Oceanic | place: Canada: Western Arctic Ocean | collected 2017-09-28
CCGCCATCTCTCTTATCGCGCTGCTATATTTCTTCGCCGTGAACGTCAGCACGCGATACCTGGTAATGTTCTGTCACATGAAAAAGTTCGAGACGGGCGGAGCCTACTACTACGTCGTCGTCGATCGAATACTATTCAGTCTCGCCGTTTCCAACATTATACTAGCCGTGTACTGCGTCGCACAAAATCTCTATGGCTACGCTGCTCTCGTGGCCCCGCTACCCTGTGTCGTGTATCAATTCTACATTTTCGCTGCGGACGCCTTCGCGGCGCCGACGCGATCATGCGCGCTCGACGAGGCTGTCGACGTTGACATTTCTTCTTCGGCCGCGACTTTCGACGCGGGCTACTACCTCCAGCCCGCGCTGAAGCATGCGCGGGAAATAAGTCCTACCACGTAAATCTACTTCTCGATACATAATCGTCTTTGCTTAGAGCTAGTTGGGAAGTGGCTACCGAAAATAACATGTCCTAACTTAGTCCCCTCACAGATGCGGCGGCCGCGGCCTGGCGACCCGCCTCGCGCGCGTCATTCTCGCGCGGGAAGACGAGCTCAACGCTCGCCTGTGCGCCGTCGTGGTTCGTCAGGGCGAGGGTGCTCATCGTGATGCTCGCGCTTCCGCGCTCGAGAAAATCAATGCCTAGGAGCGCCTCGAACTCGACACGCGGGGGCAGCCGCAGGACGTCGAATCCCGCGTGGAACAAAACGCCGCCCACAGAAATCTCGCAGTAATGCACGCGGCCGCAGCCGTCCGTGCTCCCGCCGATGCCACCGACGCGCCGCGAAAACGATTCATCGACGAGCTCCGACAGGCCGCAGCGGTCCGCCGCCTCGACGCCGAGGGCGCTCCTTTCCGCGCCCGTGTCCATGAGCGCCAATAGTCTCACGCCGTTGATATCCAGTGGCACGAGACGCAGTGTGTGCGACCGGAGCATGCCGGCGATTAGGCCCTTTTGCAAATTCGTCGGCACGTCGGCGGCCCAGTCGTGTTTTTCGCGGAGCGCCGCCGCCCGGGCCTTGGCGGCGGCGGCGTCGTCGCGCGGCGCCGCGTGGGCCGCGAGCTTGTTTCGTGCGCCGACGAGTTGCGTGCGGAACGCGGCGAGCGCCGGGGATGCGTCACCTCCGCCCGCATCAGACATCTTCGCGTGAACGGTCGGCGCAGCCGCGCGGACTAAATGACCAAACGCGGCGGCGTCGAGGCCGTCTCCATTGTCTGGCGCCGCTTTGAACTGCTCAAAGACGGCTCGCAGCTCTCCCTGCTCCGCCTGGGTCGAGGCGCCGGCGCCCATCTTGCGCTATGCTGCCGTTGTTTTGGTCGCCGCGGCGAGCTATACAACTGTTATTTCGGTCGCCGCGGCGAGCGGCACGCGGCGGCGTCGGCCGGCCCGCACTGCAGTCGTCGACGCGGTGTGCGCCGCGGAGGCCAGGGCCACGTCCGAGACAAAGAACGCTGCAACGAGCGTTCCCAGATCTCCAGGCTCCAGGAAAGCAAATGCCTGATTCAGCGCCGCGTTGCGCGTCCAGCGGCTCGTCCACTTCTTGATGAGGCCGCTGTGCGGCGAGCTGACGACGCCGGCGTCCCGCAGGAGCCTCAGATCGATGCCCTCGAGAAAATCTACGACCTCGCGGAGCTCGTCGTAGCCGAGGAAATCGAAGAGCGACCGCGGTGTGCCCGGAGAGTCCGGAGCGTCGGCAGTCGCGTCGGCGTGCGCGGCAGTCGCGTCGGCTTGCGTGTCAGTCGCGTTGGCTTGCGTAGCCGCCGCGTGCGCTGTCGCGTCGGCGTGCGTGGCTGCCCCTGCAGTCTCTAGAGTGTTAGCCTGCACTGTGGCGCACGCGTCGGTGGGAGCGGCCGCTGCCGCGCTGCGGGTCTCCGTCTTGCTTCTGGAGCTGCCCGATGCAGCCAGATGCGCCGTGCGCGGCGTGCTGCCCAAGAGCCAGGCTCGCAGGCAGCTCTCGCAGCCAAGCACAGCGCTCTTGTGCACAGCGCCCGCAGGGGTAGATAAGCGAGAGGCCTGGGACGGAGACCCTCTCTGAATGGTTCGAGAGACGAATCCTATTTTCGGGTTCGGGTTTTATACGGGTTTTTCAAGCCGATCAACCGTCCATACAGCTGTAGGCTGCAAAGGTGTAGAGATAGCTGTCGTTCGAACATCACACACGAAGCCACAGCATAGCTGAGGAGCTGCCCAGCACGCCTCGCAGCCGTGCCCGCCAAAGCCAATGGCCGAGTGGGCCGACGAGGAACAGGAAGAGGCCCGGGGCTCGGCGATGGAGGTCCTGGGGAACGGGCTCGCGGTCGCCCAGCACTACGAGGACGCGCAGGCGACCCACTTCGCCTTCAACAGCCTAGCCACGAACCACGCGCCCTTCAGCGCCAAGCGCTTCGGGAAAGAAAAACGGAGTTTCGACGACTGGAGCGCGCCGCCCGTGTACGCCCTGGACGAGAACGAGGACAAGCCCACGCTCTTTATAACTAATTTGGCGTGGACCATCACATCGGAAGCTTTATTTGCGAAGCTGGGCGGCATCGGGTCCGTCGTCGCGTGCGAGGTCAAGCGCAACGGCAAGGGCCAGTCCAAGGGCTTCGCGCTGGCCACGTTCCAGTCCGAGGAGGCCTCCCAGCGGGCCATCGCCGAGTTCCACGGCGTGGTCCTCGAGGGCCGCCGGCTCTCCGTGAGGCCGGACGCGGCGGAGAGGGACCGGCCGCGCGAGCCGAAGAGCACGAAAATCGCGCCTTCCGCGCGGGTCTTCGTGGGCAACGTGCCCTTCGCAACGACGCAGGAGGAGTTCGCGCGCGTCTTCGAGGACGCGGCGGTGGGCGCGCGGCGCGCGGCCTTGGCCGTGGACGCGTCGGGCCAGTCGCGCGGCTATGGGCTCGTGCGGTTCAAGAACGCGGAGGCCGCGGCGGAGGCGCTCGGCGCGCTCCAGGGCCTCGAAATCGGCGGCCGGCCCGTGCGCTGCAAGGCCGACGAGCGGCCCGACGACGACTGCGCGCGCGCGGCCGCCGCCGCCGCCGCGGCGCGCACGCGGCTCGACGGGATTCCCTCGTGAAGTTTGTTTTTTACTATGGTAATTGGTGTGTTTTTACTCACGACCCGCCGCCGCGGCCCAGGGGACACTTGTTCTATTTTACTCATGACTCCTCCGCCGCGGGGGAACTTCTTTCGAAACGCTCCGCAAGTTCGTCTGCGTCGCAGATCACGCAGCCCGAGGGCCGCAGCACTGCGAGCTCGACGTCCGTCGCGACGGCGTCGCTCCGGTCCGCCGGCGGCGACGACGCCGCGGCCGCGATGGCCGCCGCGTAGGCCGCGTCGGTGGCGCCATCGACATCAGCACAGGCCGCTGCCGCGTCCTCCAGTTCCGTAATTGTAGAATCGCCCGGCGCGGCGCCCGCCGTCGCGACGCCGCCCACACCATACGCCTCGTACGCGCCGCTCGGATCCGTACGGAAAAGGCGCGGTTCGCTCGAGCCCTCGTCGAAGCCGCCGATGAGGAACGCCGCGCCGTAGGGCCGGCCCCCTGCGCGCTGCGTCGCCGCGCGCGCGAGCCGGCCGAGGTGCCGCGCGCACGCCTCGACGGGCGGCGCCTCGCCCCAGGTCTGGCGGTGCCGTCTGCAAAAGTCGCGCAGGGCCGCCAGGAGCTGCAGCGCGTCCGGCACTAGACCGCAGGCGACGCAGGCGATGCCGTCGTCGACGCGATGCACGCGCTCGCGCCACCGCGCCTCGAGCAGCGCGCCGGGCACGGAGCGCGCGTGCGCCGAGCGCACGGCGGCCAGCGCGACGCCGTCGGGCGCGACGGCGCCCGCCGCGAACGAGCCGCGCGCCACGTTCTTCTCAGCGTACTCGACCTGGTAGATGCGGCCCTCCGGCGAGAAGAGGCAGCCGCGGTCGTAGAGGCGCCGCTGGCGCTCCGAAGTTGCTGAGGTCTTGGCGGGTGAGCCGCCGCGGCTCCGCGGGGCGGCCAGCGCGCAGGCGGCCAGCACGGCGAGGAGTGAGAAGCGCATTGTTAGTGCTGTCCGCTACCAGTGGTACTGCTGCTGATAAATCACTAGAAACCGCACAGAAAGGGCAGATTGTTGTCAGCTATGCTGCGTATCGGTACGTGAAACTTTGGCTCGTTTTGCACTTCGAAAAACCCGCGCGCGCAAAAAAAACCCGTCGGCTGACACATTTCAGCTTTTGAGCTAGTCAACCTGGTCGTGCTGTGGTCTAACATGCTGTGTGCTGACCGTATGCCTATATGAGAGTGCGTGTACGTTACTGAGCCTTCAGGACTGGGCTGCGACCGCTCCGACGAGAACTCAGGCCCAAAATGCTCTTGATATCTCCCAGGCTGTTATTAGGGTACAAACCGGGATCGGACTGGGTCGCTCAGCCATCGTCGCCCCATGAGGGCGCTAAAAAAGTCGACAGCATCATCGCAAGCTTCGGTCTGGTATCGCTGCGGCGCGTGACGAACGCGCTCAGCGGCTGGCGGGCAGCGTCCGCACCAACCGATGGCTTGCCGCACCTGGAACGGCTCCCATGCGATTTGGCGTGGCACGCTGCAGGATACTTAACCGCGCGTGAGCTCCTCCGCTGCGGTGAGGCGAACCGCGCACACGCAGAGGTGTGCCTTCGCTCACCGCAACCTTGGGATGCGCTGCGGCGACGCAGCAGTCGCGCTGCCGGCGTCACGCTCATACCGCGAAAAGACGAAGACGAGCCGCCGGCGCGCCTGTTTTTCGCCGACGCTCGGTCAATGCCGGGCCGGGTGGCCGCCGAAGCCGCGGAAGACCCCTGCGTGCTCGTGGTCGACGGAAGGGCGTACGAATTAACCGCGTTCCTGGACCAGCACCCCGGCGGCGGCGAGCTGCTGACGGAGTTCGCCGGAAAGGACGCGTCGCTGGCCTTCGCCGAGGTCGGCCACAGCTTCTACGCGCGGTCGATGCTCGACGCGTACGAGGTAGACGCTGCGTGCGTAGAGCGCTTCGTGGGCGGGAGCCTCACACGGCAGCAGAACCGCCCCGCGCGCGACGAACGGAAGACGCTGCTGAGGTACGGCTTCGCGCAAAACCGCATGCGAGGGACCGATAGGTAGTTTTGTAACACAACAATATAGTAGACCAGACGCGACTAGATTGCCACGACCTCCAAATCCACGACCAGCACCCGGTGGTCCGACGGTGCGTGGCCCTTGGTGCCCTCCACCAAGTCGCAGCCCAGCACAAACGCGCCCCGCGGCCGCAGGCCCGGGCCGCGCGCGAGGATACGGTCGGGGCGCGCCGCGTCCAAATTCATGGTCTCCGGGTTCGGGAACGTCGCGCCGGCGTCGAGCGGCCGCGCGCGCGCCCACGCGTCGACGAAGGGCGGCCCTTCTAGCACCAACGGCGCCTCGGCCGCGCAGGGCCCGCCCACCGTGCGCAGGATCTCCGCCTCTAGGGTCAGCGCGTCGAGGGGCCACTCGTAGTCCGGATACGTGTTCAAATCACCCAACAACACCTGGCCCAGGACTTGTTCGCGCCCCCACAACCCGTCGAGCCACGGCCGCAGGATCGTCGAGACGCTGTCGCACTGCTGGCGCCGGTCGTACGACAGGTGCGCTGCGACGGCTCTAACCCTGCCAAACGGCGTCTCCACCAGCACGCCGAGCGCCGTGCGCGGGTTCCGATCCGAAGACCGCGACGACGGCGGCATCGGCGCGAGCGAGTCCTCCTCCCGCGGCAGGGGGAATCGCGATAAAACACCGACGCCCTCCTCGGCCCAGCCCGGCGGTTTGGCGCCGCCGGCGCCGCCGCCCGTGCCCGGCACGTAGCGGCTATAGGGAAACGCGAGGCCCCTCGCGTTGCAGGCCTCCTGCAGCTGGTCGACCCAGCGCGGCTTTCCGCGCACTTCTTGCAGTGCGACGACGTCGACGTCCGCGTCCTTGAGCAGCCGCGCGAGGGCCGCGCGCCGTGTCGGCCACGAGTCGGCCGCGGGCTGCCAGAGGTTCAGCGACGCGACGCGGAGCGTGTTGTGCGCCTTTGCGGCCGGCACCGCGTCGCAGAACGCGTTTTCTTGGTAGGCGTCGCGGGCCGCGCCCGGCACGTCGATGGCCGCCTGGCGCGCCGCCTCGTCGTGCATGGCGTCGACGCGCGCCACGAGCAGGTCCGTGGCCCTGCGCCGCGTCGTCCCATCAATCACCTCGCCGCCGGCCACCGCCCCCTTCGCTGCAAGTGCCGCGACGGCGCGCGCCGGCCGCAGCTTCTCGGATGGTTGAGGCGGCGGCGCGGCCCGATTCTTGCGGGCCCGCACGCGCGTTTGCGCCTGGCCGTAGGCCCGCGCGAGCTCCTTCCGCAGCGCGGCAGCGCTGGCCTCCACCGCGCGCCGCGTCGCGCTCCGGTCGTCGAGGGGGTGCACGTACTGCGGGCGCGCCTCCTCGACCTCGAGCGCAGCCAGCTGCGCTGCGACGTCCAGCACCTCGACCTCCTCAAGCGACGGGAACAGCACCGCGCGCCCGGCCCAGACGCTGATGAGAGAGAAACCGATGACCGCCGCTGCGCCCCTAAGGTTGCGCGTGCGCGTTTGCAGGTGCTTGGCGTGCTTGTCGTCTGAATCCGGTACTGATGCTCCGCTGTACGCTGGTATTGGTTGGCGGCGGTGCTGCATGACGGATACGTATCCGTGCGCGTGATGGATAGCAGCCAGCGCCTTGCTCTAAGCTTTGAAATAAAACCCGTGTAAACCCGTCAAAACGTTAAGTGAGACCTAGCTGCATTTATGGTCATCACTGGATAATAACTGGAACACATCATCAGCACAGCTTAGTAATGAAATTCCGCCCGTGCATCGATCTCCACAACGGCCAGGTCAAGCAGATCGTCGGCGGCACCCTGCGCGACGGCGCGGACGCCGCCGCGCCCGCCGAGAACTTCGTGAGCGACCTGAGCGCGCAGCACTACGCCGAGATGTACCACCGCGACAATTTACAGGGCGGCCACGTCATCAAGCTCGGCCCGGGCAACGAGGAGGCCGCCATCGCGGCGCTCGCGGCCTACCCCGGCGGGCTGCAGATCGGCGGCGGCGTGACGGCGGCGAACGCGGCCGAGTGGCTGGCGCGCGGCGCGTCGCACGTCATCGTGACGTCGTGGCTCTTCGACGGGCCGGCGCTGTCGCGGGGCCGCCTCGACGAGCTTGTAAAGGTCGCGGGCCGGGAGCGCGTCGTGCTCGACCTGAGCTGCCGGAAGCGCGACGGCGACTACTACGTCGTGACGGACCGGTGGCAGACCTTCACGGACTTGAAGGTCGACCGGGCGACACTCGAGGACCTGGGGCGCTACTGCGCGGAGTTCCTCGTGCACGGGGTCGACGTGGAGGGCACGCGCGTTGGGATAGACGACGCGCTCGTCACGCTCCTGGGCGAGTGCTCGCCCGTGCCCGTGACGTACGCGGGCGGCGCGGCGGCGCTGGGCGACCTCGACCGCGTCAAGGCCCTGGGCAAGGGCCGCGTCGACCTGACGATCGGCTCGGCCCTCGATATTTTCGGCGGCGACATCCCGTTCGCCGAAGTCCTCGCCTGGCAGGCGCGCGAGGACGCCTCCGAGGCGGGTCGCTAATTCTGCACTTAATTATACGTAACACTACCTTCGCGTCCTCGCTCCTAGGCCGAAGACCGCCACTTAGCCGCGCCGAGCGCGCCGAGCGACGTCCGCCGGGAGTCGTTGCCCCAGCGACCGTCGCCGCGCGCCAGTAATGCGGCACCGCGCCAGACGAGGTCCTGGCGGGCGTCGCTGTCCGCGGGAATGACCTCGACCGTCGACCGGCAATGTTTCCCACTGGGTAACAGCCCGCGCCGGATGCGGCGGCCGAAGCCTCGAACGGCCGTCCCGCCGCCGGCGAGCACGATCGCCGACGCGTCGCCGCCGGCGCGGGCCGCGGCCGCGCGGATGAGCCGCATGACGCCGGTTGGCTCAGCGAAGAGCGCCTCAACGCACTCGAAGCGAGCGCTTGACAGACCGTCCTCCGTCGCACAAAACTCCAGCTCTTCTGCGCTAGGCGGAACAATCGACGGGCTAACGTGGCGGCAGTATGCAATCGATCGCACCGCGCGCTCCGCGTCATTTAAGTCTTCGAGGCCCTGGGCTTGTCGTGCCAGCGCGGCGGCCACGCCGTCGAAGCCAATATATCGTAACCGCGTATGCACGTGCGAATGGACGGTGTGCGCCCCCTCTCGAACCGACCCTGGCACGCCGTCGCGGTCCACGGGCACTGCGCAACTTTCAGTCGCTCCGACATCGAGTACGACGCACGGCAGTGACGCGCCCGCGCCCGCAACCGCGCAGATCGTCGCGTCATCGACTCGAGCCCGCGTGGCGCCCGCGCTCAGGAGCGCCGCTAGCAGTCGCCCTATGGTGGACTCACTGGCGAGGGGCGGGGAGACCAGGCAGAGTGAAAGCCCCTCGATATTTCCGAGGCCCACAGCGGCGACGGCGCCCACGACCCGCGCAACTACGGCGGCTGCGTCGTCGCGTGCTCGCCTCGCCGCTGGCGTCTGGAGTCGAAGGGCTTGGAATCGCTTTGCTCGGTCCGCGGCGATCGCTGCCGGGACAGGCACGCGCGCCGGCGCTCGCGCCCAGGCGATGCCGACGCGGTCCGCGGTAGCGCCAAGCTCGACAACGACGATCCCGGTGGTCCGCGCCCGCCACACCAAGTAGCGAGCAGGGCCCCAGGTGGTGGTATCCGCGTCGTCGGCCCCGGCCGCACCGCGCCACGCGGTCCCGCAGCATTCGGTAATGCCGGCCCACGAGCGGTCGACGCGATAGGCGAGCAGTAACGCATTACCGTCGAGGAACTCAAGGACTTGGCCGAAGGCGTCGTCTGGCAGCCCCAGGGGTAGCCCACCCTCCTCCTCCGTGGTGCTCTCGGTAGTGGTGGGCTCCATCTCCGTAGTTTGTTGAGCTGTCCGTGGTGTGGCGGCCTGGGCAACCCCTTGGGCTGCCCAAGCCAGACTAGGGCTGCCTGCGGGTGCGTTTTGGCTGAGCACACCCCGGGAGAGTCACCGCGCGAGAGCATGTACGGGTTTTATAAGACGGGTTTTCTGTCTCCTCCTTTTACTCGCTGCAGGTGCATCTAGGGCACGCAGAGCTGAGAAGAAGTCGCGAGAGAGCAATTCTTTGCGAGCGCTGCAGCCAATAGGACAGATAGTTGTTGCACCACTTCGCGCTAATCAGCAAAAAACAATGGCACTGAGCGCGGCAAAGCTCTTCGGCGTCGCCGGCCGCCGCGTGCTCGTGACGGGCGGCGGCTCGGGCATCGGTGCCATGGTGGCCGAGGGCTTCGCGGCGAACGGGGCACACGTAACGATCGCGTCGCGCAACGAGAAGGCGTTGGAGGAGACGGCCGTGCACATCCGGGCGAGCACGGGCGGCGACGTGAGCATCGCGGTCGCGGACCTCGCGTCGCGCGAGGGCTGCGAGGCGCTCGCGGCGCAGTTCGGTGACCCGCTCGACGTGCTCGTGAACAACAGCGGCACGAGCTGGGGCGAACCAATAGAACGGGAGTCTGGCCGGGCGAACTGGGGCTGGGACAAGGTCCTGGACCTGAACGTGAAGGCGCCCTTCTACCTGACGCGGGCGCTCCTACCCGCTTTGCGCGCCGCCTCACAAGCGGGTGACCCCTCGCGGGTCATCAACGTGGGCTCGGTCGCCGGCGTTTCGCACCAGCCCACGCCCACGCACGCGTACGATTGCTCAAAGGTCGCGCTGCACCATCTCACAAAGAAGTTCGCGAGCGAATTGGCCCCGGACGTCTGCGTGAACGCCATCGCGCCGGGCTTCGTGCCGTCGCGCATGTCCAAGGGCCTCGCGACGTGGGGCATGGACATGGACAAGATTGCGACGCGCGTGCCGCTGGGGCGGGTCGGGGCGGCGCCGGACATGGCCGGGGTGTGCGTGTTCCTCGCGTCGCCGGCGGCGGCCTGGATCTCGGGCGCGATCATCCCCGTCGACGGCGGCCACCTCTCGCGGGGGCTTGACCTGCCGGTGGGCGAGGACTAACTGCTATTGTAGACCATCTCTTCCGCTTTATTTACGGTGCTGGGACTAGTGGCGGGGCCCGGTAGAGGCCCGGGCCGCGCCGTAGCGGGAAAAACCCGCGGAAACCCGGCTAAACCTGTCGCATTAAATTTTATGAGGGGAAGCTTATGCTAAGAGCTAGGGTTAATTTGCTAGAGTGTTTGAAAGTCTCCGTAGTTGTGGTGTCGCTGCGTACGGCTTAACCTCTCGTTTTGTAATGTCCTCAGTAGAACCACCACCCATGCCGCCCGCGCCGCCGGCTGCGGATGACGCCCCGACGGACAACGACGCGGCGCCGACCACGGCGTCGCTCGAGAAAAAGGCAACGGCGGCCTTCCGCAAGGGCCGGCTCGGCCGCGCCCGCGAGCTCTACACGGCCGCGCTCGAATGTGAGGGCGGCGCCGCGGAGGACGCCGCCGCGCGCTGGCTCGCGCGCGGCAACCGCGCGGCGTGCCTGCTGCGGCTTGAGCGGCCGCGCGAGGCCGAGGCCGACTGCCGGGCCGCGCTGGAAATTCGCGTGTGCGCGAATTTATTAGCGCGGTGCGCCGTCGCGTGCCTGCGCCAGCCCGGCGAGACCCAGGTCGCCGCGGCCTTTGCGTGCTGCGTCGAGGCGCTCCTCGTGGAGCCGCAGCACGCGGCCGCGCGGCGCGCGCTCACGGACGTGCGCGCGGCGCCCGGCGGCCGCCTGCTCCGACCCGACGCGGCCGCGCTCGCGCGCCTCGAGGAACGCATGCTCCGGCGGGGGACCGCGGGGCGCATCGGCTACGCGCTCGCCTACTTCGACGCCCTCGAGCGCCTCGCGCCCGAGGCCTCCATCGCGCACTTCCGCGCCCAGAGCCAATGGGGCACCGCGATGACGGGCCGCATCCCCGAGCCCATCCAGGCGGCGCCGGCGACCGCGCCCGCCTCGCTCGATTGAAGCCAACGTTTTTATGATGACAATAAGGTTAGAGAGGCGCCGGCTCGGGGGTCACCGTCCGCGGCGCGTCGCCGAAGCTGAGCCGCTGGCGCTTCAGGGGGCTGAGCGGTTCGTCGTCGTCCGTGGCGAAGTTGAGCTCCCGGGGGTCGGGCCGCGGTTTGACGTATTTCCGCGCGCAAGTCGAGCAGCACCAGGCGTAGAACTGCGAGCGGAGCAGGTCCTGCGCCCGCTCGACGATGACGACGTCTTGCGTCGTCGAGCACACGACGCACCGCGGCGAGCCCGGCGGCGCCGCCGCGTCGTCGTCGTCGTCATCATCGTCGTCGTCGCCGTCTTCGAAGAGGACCTTCATCGTGCCCGGGGCCTTAAAGGGGGCGTGCACGGGCGCGTCGTCGGGTTCGTCGTGCACGGGCGCAAAGTGGTGCTCGGGCGCGTCGTCCTCGGGCACGTCCACGAGCGCGTCGGCGCTTGGTCTACTGCGGCGAGACCGTCGCGGCACCGCCGGCACGCGCTCGACCTGGCGCACGGTCGCCGAGGAGTTACGCTTCTGCCGGGGGCGGCCGCGGGGCATTGTAAGCCTCGCCTCGTGGGCTTTAGCGCCGCTGGGATACTCGCCTCGCGGGTTTCTAGCGCCGCCGGGCACTCGCGTCCGGCAAGAACAGGCTAAATTCACGGCGTGACGCCTGGCGTATTTTCAGGCCGCTGACGGCCAGCGGACGTAGGTTTCGCGCTTGTATCCCGACTTAACCACCTCAGTTTGCCTCTATACGAAGACCTGTACGCCGCGGCCGTGCGTGTGCCCTGGCGCAGGCAAAATGAAAACCGCTTGCAAATCGTTGCAAAACCCGCAGCGGTTTATTCGCATTAGTAAACGGCGAGCCCAGGGGAGTGATCTTACCCCCTAAGGTCACGTCACGTCGGCAGGACGTTGTCCTCGATGCGGGAGATGTAGACGTAGCAGTCCGTGCCGTGGCCCTCCATGGAGAGGAGCTTGAGGTCGCCGCCGAAGAGCGTGGCGTAGACCTTGGCGAGGGGCAGCGCGTGGCCCTCGGCCGAGTCCGCCGCCGGGCTCAGCACGTCCGGCGCCGCGCCGCCCAGGGCCGCCGGCCCCAGGGCGTGGCAGAGCGACTGGTCCGCCAGGTCGTTCGCGACCTCGCCGTAGCTCCGCGACGCGGCCGAGAAGGAGAAGATCTTTTTGAGCTTGGACCGGGGGATGCCGCCGGCCGTATCAGACACTTTGACCACGACGTCCGAGTTGTCGTCGGCGTCCGAGATGACCACCGTGACCTCGCCCATGGGTTCGCCCGTCGCCTGGGCCCGGAGGAAGGCCGCCCGGGCGGCGTTGCGTAGGACGTCCCGGATGATTTTGTATAAATGCCGGGGTAGGAACGGGATGGTCGCGCCCTCGCCCAGCCCAAACAAGCGGAAGCGCGGTAGCAGGTGCTCCGGGTTGTGCGGGCTCCGCAAGACCTCCTCCTGGACGTCCGCGATGGCCTGGACAGAAACGTCGAACGGCGACATCTCCCTATCAACAAGACCGCACACCGAGGGCTTCGGGTGCGTCTGGAGCGCGTCGGCCTGGGCATCATATAACGATTTCGCCTTCAGCAACTCCTCGGGCTCCAGGACCCCGTCGTAATTCGCGTCCAGGCCGTCGAACGTCGCCCAGAGGTAGGCGCTCTCGCCCGTTAAAGCTTCCCGGCACGCCTGGTGTTGTCCCAACAACAGCCGTAACGTTAAACGGCGTGCGTAAAAATCCCTGAGGAACAAATCGACCTCGTCGGACGTCTGCGGCGTCTTGTGCAGCCAGCCGCTGCTGTCGAGGGCATCGAACACCTTGGCGCGCACCTGCTTGCCCGCTAGCCTTACTTCGTCCAGGGCGTCCCCGAACTTCCGTTCCCGGTCCAGAAAGGTCTCGCTCGGCTTCGTCCGCCACGTGGCCCACTCCGGCGGCGGGCTCACGGCGGCGATGCGGGCCGCACTGTCGCCGTACCACTCGATCAATTCATCAAAAGCCGGCAGGCCCGCGAGCGACGCCGGCGCGCCGTCCTCCAAACTCACGGCCATGCGCGCCAAAAGCGGCGGCAGCACGTTGTGCAGGTACGCGCCCGCGCGCCGCCGGTCCGCGACCTCGCCCGTGAGCTGCTCCAGGGTCACGCGCGGCGTGCGCACCTTGGCCAGGGCGCGGACCGCCGCCGAGGCCATCTCGACGCGGCCGGCTGGACGACTCCTCGCGGAGAGCCACCTAGTGACCTTGGGTTTGCTGCTGCATAAAAGCTCTGGTGTTGCTTCGAGGAGCACCTAAGTCTTCACACTAATGCGCCAGCAGTCCGAGCGCTTTCCAGCGGACTTGCCGTGCCGGAACCCGCAGCCAAGCACAGTGTGCACTGCTCCTTCGAGCGCTCTGCCTAGATCATGATCAGGATGCTTTGCGAAACCCGTACGACGAGCTAGGAGTGCTCGCGGTTTTTTCTTCTTCTCAAAAGCGGGAGTAACATGGACTACTTAGAAAGCCCTGAGGGGGCAGGACACAAACGCCGACTAGGCGCCGACCAGGACGTGCACCGCCATGGCAACGAGCGATACGGCGACGTAAGGCGACGCGCGCTCACCGACGCGCGACGCCCGCCAGCAGAATCCCCGGACGCCCGACCGCCGCCGGTGGGACTGCGGGTCCGCGAGGTCCTCGGCCGTCAGGTGGCCGTCGAAGATCGTCGGCCGCAGCGCCCGCAGGTAGGCGGTCGTGCAGACGAAGAGCAGGAGTACGACCACCAGCGACGAGAAGTTGAAGATCGCCGACATCGGGACTTACGGTTTTATGCTGCGCTACGCCCTCGCAGAGTGTAGAGCGCCAGTCGGCTTACTCTTTGTTGTGCGGTTCGCAGCGATGCCGCGCGCGCACCGCCTAGCGTCTAGACTTGCAGCAAGATTTGACACGACGCCTGTTCTTGCAGCTGTCAGCCAGCTGGGTCTGTCTCGTTTTAAATTGCTTGTTTTTATGTCGAAAAACCCGTGTCGAGTACTGATCGACAGGTCCCCTAGCCACGGGACTATTGTAGGTCTAGTAGGGCCCAATAGACCTCTCCGGTACCCGTGCCTCCGTCAGCGCCTAGGTATCGGGTTCCTGGGGTAGCGGCCCATGCGCTGCGCGTATACGGCCGAGCGCAGCTCGTCTCCATAATAACCAGCGCACCGGGCACCTCTCCCGTCGAATTTGCTTCGTTCCCGTCGCCGGAACCGCTGCCCATCGACCGGGCCGTTCTTGTTACTACACAGCCGCCAGGGCAGGCTACCGGTGTCCCAGGCCGAGGCGCCTTCAATGCTCGGCCAAACGCGATCCGGCCAAGGAGGCGCGTCGCTTCGACGCCGTCGACGCGACAGTGTGCGTGCGCCTCAAGGCCTTCAATGCTCGCGCGTCGAGAAGACGTCCGGCCAAGGAGGCGCGTCGCCTCGACGCCATCGACGCGATTTGGTCCGCTCGACGGCGTGCGCCGCGCTCACCGGCCGACCCCGCGCAGGCGCCGACGATGGCGAGCTCGTACCAAAAAGAGTTTGTGATGCCCGAGGAGTTCCCGGCGACGTTAAGGGACTTCACGCGCGAGGTTCTCCGCGACCAGCCCGAAGACGTGGCCAAGTTCGGCTACGAGTACTTCCTCAAGAAGGTCGAGGAGAAGAAGGCGAAAGACGAGGGCTACGCCTCTTAGCGCGGGGGGGTGCGTAAGGGCCTTTCTCCTCGACATTTCGGCTCACTCCGGCCACCGGCGTCTAAGGCTAGCTGGGCCGCGCGCACACACTGCTAGGTAGGCCGCCTCGCCGTCGTGGGTCACAACACAGTATCGTTACGTAGACTACGCGTCGGCGAGCGGCGGCTTGGGCATCGGGTTCTTCTCCATGGTGATCTCCCAGTTGCCGGTCGACCGGGTCATGCTCGAGTAGGCCTCGAGCTGGCGTAGCGACGAGAGCGCGACGGCAATGGCCTCGCCGGCCGCCGGCTCCTGCAACGGTGCGTTGCGCCGGAACTCGTCGCGGATCTCGGCGTAGACGCTCGCCCGGTTCTTGCTCGGGAAGCGCGCCGCCGCGAAGAGGATGCGCCGGTAGAGCGACAGGATCTGCGCCCGGCCGGCCATTTGTGGGCAGCAGTCTTCGTCTCCGTGAGTTGATGAGGCCCCGATGATGCTGCTGCCAACAACTGGTTTGTGCTCTCTGTCAGCAATGCAGCAGCTATTTTGATACGCGAGTGTGCCGTAGCGAAGTTGCTGCGTGGCTGTGCTTTTTTATCGATGCGGTGACATGGCGAAACCCGTATACTCTTTGCATCAAGATGATGAAACGCGACATGCACTTGTTTGAGTATCGTCCGGTTCGATACTGGTCCAAGGAGGTCAATAGGACGCTTATTGGGGGGCAAGAAAGGTAATTTTTTTATTCGCGGCGTTGACGACGCCACCAGGGTGGTCGAGGCGCCAGTGGAATGCGGTCGTTTCGTGGTCCAGAGGTCTCCCCGGGATCGCTTAGGGTCAGTACTAGACGTGCGCTTACGCCTACACCGCACACGCTGACGCGCTGGTCATATCTACTAATTCTCTCAGCAGTCCAGCTCATTTTTCTCAGCAGTCCAGCTCATTTTAGGATGAATACCCAGAGGATTAGTTCCAGAGCTTTGAGAGCCATGGGATTCCCAAAGCGCATGCGCATGCGGTGTAGGCGTCTACCCACCATCAGACTTAACCCATGGGGAGTCCGAGAGCCGGTCTGCATCCCCAAAAAGTGTTTTATTTGGGCTCGGCAGTACCCGTTCCCGTCAAATACGGCAATTACTCGAGGCCCCCCAGGAATCATACTAGCGGTCTCGTTGGGCCCCATACTACCCCACCTATAGTTGAAATCAAGTATATGACATCTGCACCACGAGAAGGGTACTTTGGGGTGCCCGCGCTCGGGTCTGAATATTATTGATCTGGACCTCGCACAAGTCGGTCGATCATCGAACAAACAATCGCGCCAAGGTCCATGGTTATGGTACCGGCCCTGGTAGTCGCAGGTCCAGGTCTTGTGCCCGAATTAAAGAGATCGTGGGGTTGCGGAGTCTCCGAGCCGCGCGGAGTATACGGAACGGGTAATTATATGTAGGAGTTGTTCGGGCGGGCGGGATGGATTGTCCCAGAACCGAAGCGCCTCAAACGCAAATTTATTTTATAACTCACGGGTCTGGGGCCTTTTTGGAGGTCCGCCTACGCACCGTCGTCCGCGGAGAATGAGCAAGTCGGTCGATTGTGAATAGAATAACGGCAGCACGGTCCCTCGGGGTAGTGGAGTCGCTGATACTCGCTAGTCTAGGTCTTGTGCCCGTATTTGTATAAACGTGGGGGCGCGAAGTCGGCGAACCGCGCGGAGCATACGGAATAGGAGCTGGGTCTCAGTAATCGTTCTGGTGGGTTGGATGGACTCTACCACTGTCGAAGCGAAGTAAACACATCTAACGAAGGGAAGTGTTTAGTAGAATTCTTCTCCCGCCCTCCGAGCGCGGGCTATCGGCTCCAGTTCCGTCGGATATGTATTAAAATTGAGCCGGAGTACTTATAATGTACTAACCGGACGGTGGATGGCGGCGTCAATCGCTGGTGTACTTTGGCAACCCGTAAGACTCATCCGCGAATGTCCCAAGATTTCCGGGAGCCGCGAGCATATGTGCCTCGGCCGCTACACGTGAACATTTGGTCTCGATGACCGACTATGGTGCTAACTTAATTTGGGAGCTCATTTATTTCAGTCTACCTACCCGGGAAGGTACCAAAGTCTATTTTTTTGCCTTCGGGCATCCGCGGGAATTTCAAAACAATGTTCGTTTTCAACGGGCACGTATTGTTAGACATTCTACCCATGCGTTTTAATTACGGTGGACGCGGGGCGTCCCAGCAAGTAAAGCTTCGGGTGATCGCGGGCAGCTCCGCTCGATAGGCGGCCGCGACGAATTGGAATCACTGGCATTTCTAATGCACTCTTCGATGGCACGGTGCTGCGAGGTAACGGCCTCGCTGAGAAGCGCTCGGGCACCTTTCGTGACCGTACTCGTGAATACGTCGCGCGCTCGTCAGCACCGCGAATTACCTTTTTTGCCGCCCAGGAATCCTCGTATTGATCCCTTTGGACCGGTTGTTTCTCGGCAGTCTGAACCTGCCGGCGGGGCTTCCGAGTCGTCGTCACGTGCGACCGGCTCGCTCTGCTCTCAGAGTTCAGCAGCTGTGCAGCGCGAGAATTTGGGGCAGCCTCTCAAAGACCACATTTCTCCATCACCGCTGCTAAATATGGCGGAGAGCACCAAGGAAGCCACGGCGGAGGGCGCCAAAGTGACCACTGTGGCCGAGGGCACGGACGCGACGGCCGCGCCCCCGGCGGAGCCCGACTCGACCACGCTCGCGTCGAAGAAGGCCCTCGTCGCTGCCTTCGAGACGGGCATGTACTCCGGGAACGCCGACATCTTCACCGAGGACGGCGTCGTGCAGCCGCCGTACGCGCCGCCCTTCCCTGCCAAGGACTTCTCCGGCCTCATCCTCGAGTACATGAAGGTCATGCCGGAGTGGGGCGGCGTCTACAAGTTTGTGAAGGAGAACGCCGACGGGTCGGTCACGGTGAGTAGCCAGCAGCGCTTCGGCACGCTGCAGGCCGACCTGCCGGCGCTCGGCCCGTTCCCGGCCGTGCCGCTGAGCGAGGCGACCGAGCGCTGCAAGACGGTCGGGACCATCTATCCCTTCGAGGCCATGACGTTCACCTTTAACGACGACGTTTCCAAGATCAAGACGGTCATCTGGGACACCGCACCGGACGATGCGACGGTCAAGATAGACGACATGGCCGACTGCAACGTCACGGACGTCCCGCCGCACGGCGGCTTCGGCTGCCTCTACGCCATCCTCATGGGCAAGCCGCCGGGCCCGCCGCCGTCGCTGGGCCCGCCGCCGCCGGAGGCGTAGGGCGATTGCGGTATGTCACCGTTCCTGACGCAGTGTCGCGTCCCCTTTAGCGCTCTCCGCGTTCTCCCATCTTGCGTACATATAACTTTTACAGAAGCACGGCGGCGCTAGATTAGGAGATACTGGATAGATTATTTAGATGATGGACCAGGAAATAAGTGGGACGCGCGCGCAGCCGCTGAGTCAGAGTGCGGATCGACGGCGCCACGGCAGGCGCACACGCGGGAAGCGCCGGCGCGGCACTCGCCCGGAGCTGACTTCCGCGGACGGCGTCGACGCGAGCAGGGCCATCGATGATTGCTGACGGGTGAGCGGCGCGCCGGTGAGCGTGCGTCCGGCGGCATAGCGCTCGATTGCGGCCGCGATCTCGGCGGGTTGCGGAGACGCAGGCGCGTCCGTTCCGCCCAGCGGCGTCGATGGCGTCACGGGCGCCGGCGCCGACTCGTCGTCGTCGTCGTTCACTTCGGAACAAATCGAGGCGGACGACAGGCTGACGAAGCGACTTGTGGCCGTCGACCGCTCCGACGACGTCCGCGACGGGCGGCGCCGGATCAAGCTCCGTAACCGGCGGCCAGGCGTGAGCGGGGATCCTTCGGCGGACGCGCGGAGCTCTTCCACTTCTTGCTGTGCGCGAAGACAGGCCGCCTTCCAGCTCGCCGCGTCGGCGCGCGCGGCGGTCGAGGTCGCCTCATCGCGCTCCGCGATCAGCATAAGGGCCTCGCGGTCGGGCCGGATCGCCTCGCGTTCGCTTCTCAGCGTCGCCTCGACGTTGCTTAGGCGCGCGCGGAGCTCGGCAACGAGCTGAAGTGAGGCATCGAGCGCCCCGTCGTCCCTAATTGACCGGGTCGAGGACTCGGGACTCCAGGCCGAGCCGTCGCCATCAGCATAGAAACTGTCGGCTGTGGCGACCGGCGTCATAGCGATACTGTTGTCCGCCGCTGGCTTCAGCTTAATTTATTATTCATCGGGCCCCTTCCAGAACGCCTTGACAACTTTCCACCCCGCCAAAAGTCACCCGCAAGTGTCCTCGGGTCCCCCCGATCAATCAATTCAGTCATCACGAGGGGGTGTCGACGGGTGGCTCGTCCCGATTGGTGTCGGGTTTTGCCGTAAACAGCATTGCCGGGCGTTACGTAGACCCAGGGTCTCCGCTGTTGGCGATAAACCAGGGAGGGTTGTCTGATCGCCTTTCTCTACAGACGCGTGAGGTCAACGATCGAGCCTCCGGGATAGAACGGCCCCGCTCACAAAACAGGAGCCAGTACATATATATATAGGAACGCTGCGCCGTCGGCCGCGTGAGCTGACCGTAAAAAAATATGAAGAACCTGCTCTCGCGGGCGAAGAGCGGCCGCCGGAAGGGCTCGCTCGGCCTCTTCGGCGAGGAGGCGGAGGAGGCCGCGCCGCGCCCGGCGTCCGTCGACGACCCCGGAGCCGCCGCGGCACTAGCCGACGTCGGCGCCTTGGTACCAGATGTCGGCTTTGTGGCAGGACGACCGTCGTCTCCCGTCGACGGCGGCGCCACCGGCGCCGGCGCCGCCGTCCTCGACGACGACGGCTCCGAGCCGACTTCCCCCGTTCAGAGCCCAACCGACGGGCCGCCGGCGCTGCCCCGTACCGTTAACGGTACGGGGCACACAGGCCCTAGTAGGTTTTGCGCCACTAGCCCCTAGTGTGTTTTGCGCCGCTCGCCAGAACGCTGTTCTTCGCCGCTCGCCTCTTC
>Ga0302122_10000789_pt1 | contig 19634 bp, 13 predicted proteins | sample CB21_SCM_MG_FD_203115 | JGI IMG/M metagenome (GOLD analysis project Ga0302122, IMG submission 203115) | Marine microbial communities from Western Arctic Ocean, Canada - CB21_SCM | ecosystem: Environmental > Aquatic > Marine > Oceanic | place: Canada: Western Arctic Ocean | collected 2017-09-28
CACGTGCGCCTGCTCATTAACCTGAAGCACCTGGGCGAGGACCGGACGCAAGCGCTCGCGAATGCGCGGCGTGACTGCCCCGAGGGCACCGTCGCGCGCTTTAAAATCGAGGCGACGGCCGGCGAGGAACGGTGGCGGGCGCCGGCGCCGGGCGCGCGCGTCGACAAGTCGGCGGTCAACCGCGTCGGCGCCGTCGGCAGCCGGCTCCTCTACGAGGACGTCGACGCCGAGGACGCGGACGTCCTCGAGGTCGACGCCGCCGGCGCCCCGGCCGCGCCGCGGTTCGTGCTCGTCGAGCACCTCGCCGGCAACGAGGCGGGCAAGGAGGGCTGGAACAGCTGGCACGACGAGGGCGCGGCGCTGCGGACGGTCTGCTACCTGTTGCTGTGGGACCAGGCGCGCCTGCCGGTCGAGGACGCGTTCTTCGCGCCCTTCCAGGGCGCGCCGTGCGACTGGGGGACCCAGGATTTCTACGAGCGGCGCAAGGCGTCGATGGACGCGCGCCTCGCGGAGGTCGCCGCGTGCTCCCCGACGGAGCTGGCCGCGCTCGTGAACGCGGCCTTCGACGCGCGCTACGACGAGGTCGGCCTCGTGCACTGGCGCGGGCGCGAGGCCGTCGCCAAGCTGCAGATCGTGGCCGCGTGCTTCGGGGGCAAGGCCGTCGCGGGCATCGCGCTGCACCTGGCCGTGACGGGGCTGCGGAGCGGCATGCCGGACAACACGATGGTCCGCGCGACGAGGCCGACCGGCGAGTGCGTCGACGTCAAGGCGTGGCCGCTCGCGGACGAGCGGGCCGTCCCGCCCCTCCGGGTCCTGCTCGCGCAGACGCAGCTCCAGCACTGCCAGAACGGCGCCGCCGGCCTCGAGGACGGCGCGGCGCTCGAAGTGCGCTTAGAGCCCAACAAAATGGCGCCCAACGGGCTCGCATTCGCCATCCACGATGTGGGCGGAGTACGATGTGGCTACGTGGCGAATGCGGACATGGACCGCGTCCGCGCGCCGACCGGCAAAGCCCCCGAACCCTACGTTGACGGTGTTGCGGTCCGGAGCGAGGGTGGCTGGTTGATCGAGGTCCCGGGTCCGGCGCCGCGCGACGTCGTCGTGCCCGCGGACTGGACCTACGAGGGGAAAATTGTGGAGGTCAAATCGAAGAACGACGCGCTCTGGTCCGAGCAGCGCATGTGGATCCGGGTCTGTGAGGACGAGGGGTATTTGCATTACGACAACCCCTATCTGTTCGAGGACGACGATGAGGGCGGCCGCATCGGCACGGTGGACATCTCGATTACGCGCGTCGCGGAGAAGGGAAGCGGCCGGAAAAAGGGCGTGGCGGGCGGCCACGCGGGGATGGAGGTGGAACCCGTCGTGGCCGGCGAAGACTAACGCGTAATCCGCGCCGCTCGTTTTGCTGTTGCACGCCCGCGCGCGGCCTTTCAGTCACCGTAGAGAGTTGGCGTCTATTGCGGCGACTCGTGTGATATTCAGCACTCGGACGGCCACGCGACACCACCTCGCGGTATGGCACGGCGACGAAAAATTGGCTCCAGTCTCAAAACCAAAAAAAAAACCATGGGTTGCTGCAACATCCAGCTCTTCGTCGTCGCCGCGGCGTGCTTTGGCATCTTCACGACGACCGCTTTGGCCGAGAGCGCGCCGCGGTGGTCCTCGGTCCACCGCACGACGGACATCTCCTCCAACTGCACGCACCAGCGCCAGAGCCAGTGGTACGCGCTCTGGTTTTCGGGCTACCAGGACTGCGACGAGAAGCACCGCACCAAGTTCAGCTTCAAGGAGAGCTACCCGAACCGCGACGCGTTCCGGCTGTCGCGGCTCGCGACGACCGTGCTGGCCGTGGTGTGTGCCGCGGTGGAAGTCTACTACGCGTTGACGGGGTGCCTCTGTCGGATAAAGATCCTCGAGCGCCTCGCGGCGTGCGCCATGGTCTTAGCGGGCGGGCTCGCTTTGGCAGCGGCGAGCTTCTGGATCTACCGCTTCGACATGCGGCCCTACGACGACGACCTGACGGACGACCAGACGGTCTGCGACGTGGGGTGCCAGCTGGAGTTCGCGGCCGGCTCGCTCGCGATGATCCTCGGGTTCGCGATGTGCTGCATCGCGAACGGCCTCGGCGCGGACCCGAAGCTCGTGGGCGGCCCGCCCGCCGCGGATCTGGAGCTCGCGCTCCCGGCCGAGTACGCCCCCGGGTCGTCGTCGAAGGCGCGGTGAGCCGACTCGCGCTCGAGCACGCCGCCGTACTACGTGTCGCCGATCGCGGACCTGGCGCCCCTGGAGGTGTAGGAGCAGGAGTGCGTATAAATACATTACCACTACTGGTACACTTCCACTGGGCCACGCCACCGCGCAGACGCGGCTACGTCGGCGATGGTTGTAACTATGTTGATATTCTTAGGTGTGTCCGCGCCCGCGACCGGGCCGGGTTTCAAGATGGACCTCACTTGCCCGTGAGCTGCCTCGACAGTTCCCGGTTGTTCTTGCGCGTCGTGGCCTTGCGGTCTTTGTCGTTGATGGACTCCTCCACGGGCGCCCGGCCGGCGTCGTACTTCTGGACGGGCGCGCCCTCCTTGGCCAGTTCTTTGAGACTCTTCATGTCCTTTTTGACCTCACGCTTGCCCTTGATCTCCACGGGCTTCTTGGCGCCCGGCGCCTCCCGCGCGAGCAGCTTCATGGTCCTCCCACCAGCCTTGTTCTCGAGGTTGGTGAAGAGCTCCTTTTCGGGCAAGCTGCCGGCCAAGTTCGAGCCCCCGGTGCTGTCGCCATAAGAATTCGCCCGACTCAGGTCCAGTTTCCTTTCCTTCTTCGCCTTGAACTCCAAATAAATGGCGTCCTTCTCGTCCTGGGTCAGGGCCTCGGCCGGCTGCACGCCGAGCGTCGCCGCACCGAAGATGGAGGCCGCGGCCACGCTGAACTCCTGCAGCGCGAGCTTGCGGCTGACCAGGGGCGTGCTCGCCGGTGCGAGCGCACTAACCGACGCGGCCAAGCTGCCAGCAATTGCCAGCTTGAGAGGGGCCATGTTGCTAGATGTAGCTAAACAAGGAGTAGCAGCTTTCACCCGCTGCGCGAAGTTGAAACGTTGCCCACCAGCTGGAATGACTTCCTGGAGATGCTACGCAGCCTCCGAGTTGCACAAATGAGCGTATGCGCTGCAAAATCCAGGTGAATTGACTTTAGCTCGGCCTCAAAATGCGGTCATCATCGGAGTAGGGGGTCGGCTGGCGGACGCGCAAGGTCTTCAGGGAGGCGGTTGCAGCGGCCCGCGCAGCACTAAGCGGCGTTGGAAACCCTTGGGCGTTTGGCGCCCAACATAGAAAACCCGCACGGGGACACGGACACCTTTTTAACCCCATAACAACGTGGTCCACTTGAGAGGAGAGCCAGCGACCTATATCGCAAATTGACCGTGACGTGCGCGACGCCGCGACTCGAATCTAGTCCGAAAGTATGGAACTTACTCAGCGCCCCCCTTCCCCGCCGCCGCCTCGTCGTCCGTCTCCCCGTCCTTTAGGCACGGCGGGTCGCGGCACCACGTCAGCAGCCCGTCCCGGTCGCACGCTTCCCCGCGCCCCGCCACGGCCCGCCAAACGGCGTGGACGTCGTCCGCCGGGAACTGCGCTTCGCTCAAGTCCATCGCGCGGACCAGCGCTTCGAAATCCCACTCCGCGATGGTCGACGGCGCCTCGCCGTCGAACGCGCGCGCCGCGTCCCGCAGCAGCGCCAGCTTTTTTAATCCAGTGCCCTTCGCGACGTCCACCGCGTCCTCTTGAAGAGAAGTGGTCAGGGCGTGCTTCATGGAAGTGTAGCCGGCCATGGAATCTAAATGCGCCGCGTGGTGGCGCATGAAGACCATGAACTCCTGCACCGTGACTTCGCCACTCGAGTCCGCGTCCATGGCCCGCCAGAGCCCCTTCAAAAGCCCGTCTCCCAGAAGCTTGCGGTCCACATTGAGGCCAGGATAAATGCTGCGGCACATATGTCTAAATTCGGCGAAGGTCATTTCTCCAGAATCGTCGGCATCGATCCTTTTAAAAATCTTGTACCAGTTGCCGCCGGCCCGGTGCCACTTCTCGGCGTGGGCGTTCAGGGTGCCGATGGCCCTCCCTAATAACTCCTCCTTGCCGAGGAGGTCGGGCCACCTGCGCGGGGCGAAACACGTGGAGGTCGGTACCGGCGGGCGAGGTGTGTGTTCGTGCAAGCGCCATCGACGCCATCGACGCGCGCAGAGTCAATCGTTCCACGCCGCGCGCCACGTCTCGAGCTCGAGCTTGTAGACGCAGTGCTGGAATTCGGCAGTCGTGACCTCGCCGCTCCCGTCCTCGTCGGCGCAGGCGAAGAGGCCCCGCAGGTCCTCGTCACTAAGAGACACCCGCAGCACCGCCATCGCCTTCTCCAGCTCCGCAGCGTCTAATCGGCCGCTCTGGTCCTCATCGACTAAATTGAAGAAGACCTTCCACTCCTCCCCCAGCTTCGGCGCCATGCCCCTTCTCTTAAAGTATGTGTGCAACGCCCGCTTCAGGTCGAGGACGATGGCTCGCAAGCGCTCCGGCTTCAATGCCACCTTCTCCACTTCAGTGTCCTCTTTGAGACGCGGCGCCTCCATCGGCTTTGTAAACATGGAGTGCGCCGCCCCGTGCCGCCGAAAGAAGATCATGAACTCCTGGACACTCGCCTCGCCGCTCCTATCGTCGTCCAAACCGCGCCAGAGGCCCCGGACCTGGTCGTCCGTCACGGCCTCCGAAGAGACCTCTAAACCGGGGTAGGCGCTCCGCAGGACCTTCCTCAACTCCTCGTAGGACATGAGGCCGCTGTCGTCGTCGTCGAAGAGCCGGAAGATCTTGAACCAGTTGCCGCCGCACCGGTGCAGGCGCTCGGCCGCCGCGTTGAGCGTTGCCACGGTCTTCGTGAGGTCGTCCCCTTCGAGTACGGGCCAGGACTGCACCTGGATCGTGTAGGCGTACCGCTGGAACTCGCCCCGGCCTAGTTCCCCACTTTGGTCCGAGTCCGCCTTCGTCCACAGCGCGCCCAATGCGTGGTCATTAATCTCCGTTAGCGTTTTGGCCGCAGTCCTGAAGGAGGACCACGTGGCCCGGTCGGGCCCTCCTAAAACATCAAACAATCTGGCCCAGTCGCGCCAGATGTCCGGTTTTGAGTACCGCCGGGCCTTTCTATTGTTGGACGCGAAGGTCCGCATGAACAGTCGCAACGTGGTCCACACGTTCGCATCCGAGTCTTCAATACAGGGCGGCGGCGCCGGCGCCTCGTGTAACCCTCGCAACTCCTTGTCGTGCGCGGTGGGCTGGTACATGGAGTGCCGGGCCCCGTGCCGCCGAAAGAACACCATGAACTCCTGGAGCGAGACGGTCTGGCTTCGGTCCGCGTCTAATCTTTTCCAGAGGCCCTTGAGCGTGGCCGTCGGTAATGTTTTCGAGGACACGTCGACGCCCGGCGGGTAGGAGCCTCGCACAGCGGCGGCGAAGTCGTCGTATCTTAACTCACCGCTATCATCTACATCTAACGCTTTAAAAATCTTGTACCAGTTGCCCGAACAGTTGTACCAATGCGAAGCTGCCTTGTTGAGCGTATCGACGGCCGCGTCGCACTGGGCGTTCCCAACGTCGGGCCAATTGCTCAGTTGCACGGTGTAGATGAGTGACGTGAACTCTTGTTCAGTCACTTCGCCGCTGGCGTCGCCGTCGGCCTTGGAAAAGAACACGCGCAAATCGTAGCGTGAGAGGTCTTTGCACCGCAGCGTGCCGCCGAGTACGGCACTCGCAAGTTCGTCGGAGGTCAACCGCCCCGAGTGGTCCTCGTCCACCAACTCGAAGAAGCGCCGCCACGACGTGCCCACCCTCACGTGCTGGCCCTTGCGCAGCGAGTAGGCCGCGAGGCCCGCGTCCAACGCGTTCACCACGCTCAGCAGGGACTTCTTCGTGTTCGGGCTGAAGGGCTCTGAGTGTACAACGGGCGGCGGCGTCAACGCGGGCGTTACAATAGCTGGAGTGGGCGTGGGCGGCGCCGCGCGCGCCTTGGGTGGATTCACCCAGGTCCGCGGCGACTCGCGCGCCTCGGCGCGCTTGATGAGCTTCTCGGACACGAGCGGCGGCGGCGGGAGTGGGGAGGTCGGGACGTTCGTCGTGTCGCGGGGCGCGTGCCGCTGCACCGAGTGCTTCGGCACTCGTAACGCCGCGAAGTCCAGGCGCGCCTGGTTCGTCTCGCCCCTAATCTCCTCGACCGACCGGGGCAGCCGCGCCTTGGCGCGCACCCGCGGGGACCGGGGTGATCTCGAGGGTACCGCTCGCGCCGGGCGCTTGACGCGGCGGAGGTCGCGGTGCGTCGGCGGGTGCCGGAAGCTATCTTCGCTCCTGTGCGTGTTCGTCGAGGGCTGCCCCAAGCCGGCACCGGTCGTGGAGAGCCACATGGTTTGTGGCTGCCCAGCTGTTGAGCTGTTGAGTGCGGTAGAGCGGAGGGCCGGGGCTGCCCGCAGCGGGTGGGCGCGACGGCGCGACGACGGCGCGCGGCCGGAGTGTCTATGGCGGGAAAGCGGTCCCGTGCGCACACGGTTCTTGCTGCTTCGGCAGCGCTTTGCAACAGTGGCGCTGCAAACCCGAACGAGTTCGTGGACTGCCTCGCCCGGGCCGAAGCATGTATGCGGACATGCTCGCATTCATACAGCTCTTGCATATTGCCCTCTCGCGAGGAAACCCGCACGCACAGCAAAAAAGCTCGAGCTCCAATACGCGGCTCTGCGCACGTACACCGAGACACCTTGCGTACGTCTACATTCACACCCGGGACACATTGCTCTTCAACGACACCCGTTCTTCTTGGCGGTCGTCGTCCACGGGCGCGTACAGAGCAGCAGTGGCTCCACAGCTCTCCGGCAGCTCTCCACAGCTGGTGCACGATGGGCGCAAGCTCATCAGCCCTGGAAGGGTTCGAGTGCTCGCGCATCGACGGGTTAGCTCGCCCACTCCTGGTGGCGAAGGGGAGCAAGGGCTACGCCGCGTGCGCGTACGTCGACGTCGCGGCGAGCGACAAGTTCGGCGAAGCCTGCGTCATCTTCGCGGGTGTCCCGTCGCACGAGGCCTTCCTCGACGCGACCGTGGCGAAGGCGTCCAAGGCCGCGCGGGAACTGGGCGTCGAGGTTGGCATGCCGGGCCGCGACGCGCTGGCCCTCATTCGGTAGCGGCGTCTGCGTAACTTTATGTATATCCATCGCGTCTCGTCGTAAGGAGCCTCTATGGTACCTTTCCGGAGGGCGACCCGAAGCTAGCGTGCGGGGCCGGTTGCGAATTGATTTGCCGAACTTGGGGGCTGCCAAAACAGACGCAGCCATCCGCAGCCATGATCTCGACGCCGGCCGAACCGATTTTCCTCCTCGGCGTGGCCCTGGGCCTCGTCGTAGCGGGGACCATCTTCATTCTTAATTTGAGGCGCTGGCAGGCTCGGCAGCGCCTGCGGTGATGCGCTCCCACATCAGCGCTGCGGCGGCCGCGGCGGCCGCGGCCCTGACCTATCACTGGCTCTCATCGAGGAAGAGGACGCAGGAAAAGCGTACAGCGGCGCTCGAGGCGCTCGAGGCGCAAGAGGCGGCGCTCGCGCGCCTGTCCGCGACATCCCTCGCGCTCGTCGTCGACGCGGCGAATGCCACATGCTTCGCCGCGACGATCGCGGCGAGCGAGTTGGTGGACGACGACGTCACGGTTATTACGCTGGACGCGCCGTCGCTGGAGCGCCGAGCGCCAACGGCCGACACCATCGCGGCGTGCGGGGCCCTCGCCGGCGGCGCGGCGCGGCTCCCGCTGCTCATTGATGCTAATGGGGCCACTGCCGGGGCGCTCTCCGTCGCCGCACAGCTCACCGCGTACCACTCGGCGATCTTGCGGCACGAGTGGACGGGTGAGGATCCGGACGCGGCCGTCGCGGTAAAGCGGTGGATGCACTGGGCCCAATCAGTGGACGTCGCGGTGCTCCAACGCCTCTATGCGACGTGCGTCGGGCCGCGGCGTTTGTTGGAGCGGGGTGGGGCGGCGGCGGCGGTCGCCGCGCTGTCGCCGCTGCCCCGGGCGGAACGCGCCCTTGCGCTGGCACGGTGCCGCGACGCGCACGAGCCCCTGGACGCGGCGCTTGCGGCCAAGCTCGCGTCCGCGCTCGCGACGGTCGAGGAGGCGCTCGAGGCAGGCGGTTTGTCTCATGGTTTTCCGTCGTTGGCCGACGTCTTCGTGTTTCCCATTGTGGAGTGCGCGCACGCGTGCGGCGCCGCGCCTTTGTCGGGCTCGGTCGTGTCTCCGCCGCGGCCGGCGACGCTCGCGTGGCGCAGCGCCCTCATGGAACGAGAGGCGTTCAGGGAGGCGGTCGGGGAGATCGGGAGGCTGTGGGGGGTTGATTCATTTAAAAAAACTTTAATTTATGGCTTATGCAAGCCCAGAGTCGCGGACGAGCCTGTAAACAGACGAACCAACGGAGCCACGACGATGGTCTCGTCAGGCGAGGGTGCCGTCAGGCGGAAGACGAGTCGCTTGTCTATTTCCAGGCGCGTTCCATCACTTCTCACCCGCTCGAGCTTCAACGCGATGTTGGGCGGTTTGTTGCAGACGCTCACCGACAGCGTGTGGCCACTCATGATTGGATTCATCCAGTCAGCTTGGCGAGTTAACCTTTGAATCATTCCCGTAAAAGGACACGCAATGCCTTGGTAGTCCGTGCCGTTGGTGTTATAAGTGTACGCCCGTGTGACTGCGCCATTTTCTTCGAGCGTGGCGAAGCCACACGCGTCGACCGTCCTGATATTGGGCTTTCTCATTGTCACGCAGAAGGTAGCGCTCTCGTTCGGAGGCACCCGAAGGCCGTTGCCGACGAAGTACATGTCGCTGCCGGAAATTTTATTCGTGACCGTCCGCGGGCCACTCAACCCCGGCGACTCGTACTCGTCCCGGCGCGGTTCGCTAAACGCCCAGGTCGTGTGGCTCAGCACGACATGACGCCAAGAAACGTCCGCGCTCGGGCGCGTCAGGCCAGTGCGCTGGGCGACGAGTTTTAGGACCGGCTCACTCGCGCTGCGCCAGGCCGAGGACGCGCAGAGCGCGGCAGGCACATCACGCAGCGGCAACCACGCTATTACGAGCTGCGGCGGCAATGAGGAGGGAAACGACGCCGCGCGGCGCCGGCGGTGCCGCAGCGCCGCTACGCGGTGCTTGATTTGGTCCATCTCGCCAGACTTTGATGAGGTTGCTCCCTGTTTGGTGGCGTCGAACTCGTAGCTACCAGGCGCAAGGCCCCGGTTCACGGTGTCTAATATATCGGTCTTCTAGATTTAGCTTAGTGTGCAGCCGCTCAAGACAAGCCGAGGACGCCGGAGAGCGCGAAACCCGTGCATAAAACCCGCACACAAGCAACAATACTCCTCCTTATCCGTTCGAGCCCGGGGGCACGGCGCCGCTCTTCTTGTGCTTCTTCTTCTTGCCACCCCCCTTGCCGCCGCCGCGGCCGCCGCCGCGGCCGCCCTTGCCGCGGCCGCGGCCGCGGCCCCTGCCGCCCTCCTCGCGCTTCTTCCACGAGGGCATGATGTCCTTTGATGAAGGCCGCTTGTCCCGGATGTTGCCGCCTCGGGAAGGAATGGGGCAGTCGATCAACACGGTCTTCATGGCCGACGGCTGGTCCTTCGTCTGCAACGGCGTTGCCAGCGCGTCCTCCATGGCATCTAGGCGCCGCTGGGACGTCGCTAACGCATCCTGTACAGTGTACTCGGGCGGCGCCACCGACAGCGCCGCGCGGTCCGCGTAGACACTATCGACGATGGCCTGCTCCTGGCCTTCCGCGGCCTCGCCCCACAGAAAGGACTGCATCGTCACGTCGCAGCGCGTGAGCATCATTTTTCGCCGTAATTCAAAGTCACTCTTCAAAGCGGCGTGAATTAATTCTAATCTCTTGAGCTCGTCCGCTCTACACGGCGTTGGAATGGCCGTGAGCGTCGCGGCGCCCCGCTCCTCCACAACCTTCTCGCAGAAGGTGAGTGCATCCTCGGTGGCCAGCGTCTCCGTGCAGCCGAGCTCCGCGGCCAGCGCGTTCGCGCGCGCGTGCACCGTGGCTCGTTCTTGTGCACCCTTCCGGTGCTCCTTCGCGAGCCTTAAGGTTTCGCAATTTGCTTCGCCCTGCAGGAACTGTGTGAGCAAGCTGCCGTCCGGGCCCCAGTCGTAGCCGCGCTCCTCCGCCCACCGGCGCGCGTCCTGCGCCTCCGGGAAGAGCCTTTGCACGGCCTGCAGCGCCTGGGCGAGGCTGGGCGGCTCGTCCGTGTCCATTGCCGCCATGTCACTGCGACTGCTTGCGCTGTGTTTGCGATCTGTGTGACCAATACACCGCCTGGTGCACGTGTGTCCTTGCGATTTGGTCGCGCACTTCGTTCGCCGACTCTGTACGAGCTTGCAAAAATACCCGTGCGTAAAGAAAACCCGTGTATAAAACCCGTGCATGAACGCGCGATTGGCCATCCCTGTTGGCCTTCACAAGCGCGACCGCATTCGCCGATACAGCACCAGTTCGCCCGCTGCGACAGCGCTGTGACGCCGTTGCCCACTGCCCGTTTGCTCGCCGGTGCAATCGCAGCGCGCAACGTCTGCTACACAGTCGACGCCGTCTCGCCAATACATGTGGCCCCGCCTCCTCGCCGCCACGCGGTCGAACGTCGAGCTCTGGAGCCTGCCACTGCTACTGATCGCCACAACGCTGCCGTCTCTAGACCTTTGGCAGATAAAAAAGAACGATAGAGCGCCGGGCAAGGCCAACGGCGGGAAACGCCCCGTCAGCCACACAAACCGCAAAGCGAAACGCCCGCGCAAGGGCACGCCGACGCTCAATAAGCGCGGCCGATAAGATGTCACGGGGACCGACGGCCGATAAGATGTCACGCGGACCGAATTATACCACAAGACATAACGTTGCGCTACACAGCACTCTCCCGGACTTTAAGTGCGTCTTTGGCCACCCTCAGTGTGAGTTCGAGCGTGAATTTGGTGTAGTTGGGTATACACAGTACGCGCTCCTACTAGTGACTCAGACAGGCTTCTCCACTATTGCCAAGGCGCGATGGCTCGTTGATCACGGCGCGTCTGTCGGCGCGCTTCTAAAATACCGTGGTGAACATTCCCAGGGTGGTATAGACTGGCGACGGCGCTGTCGCAAAGTGCCTGCGCTCGAGCGACTCTTCCGAAAGCATTACGCGATGGTCGTTCGCCTCATCGACCTCCATGCTGACGTGCCTCCGCTCCCACTGGTGCTCGAGCAGAAGGTCGCGTCATTTCTTGTATGATGCCACTGGTGCTCGAGCGATGGCCACGTTGTTCTCGTGTGATAATATACTACTTCTGGTTATGTATATCATCCATTAATTAGGCCCCGCCCCACGGGTCCTCGCCCGCCCACGCGGCGTCGCGCGGGTCGACGTGCGGCTCGGCGCCGCCGAAGCCGGACGTGCACCCGCAGAAGAGCGACGACCCGTACTCCGCCGAGTCCTGGCGCACGACCACGGCCCTCGAGTCGGCCTCGTCCTCGACGGTGGACAGCTCCACGGTCCGCGTCGGTCGTATCCGCGGCGGAGCGGGCACGCGGCCGGGCGGGCACTCGCGCTCCGGCGAGCGCGGCGGTTGGCGCGGCGACCAGAGCTTGGGGCCGGGCGAGGTTCGTGGGGACCGCGGCCAGGCGTCCCTCGAATGCGCGCGCGGCGGCGTGCACTGGACGTCGACCTCCACGTCCACGTCCGCATCGTCGGCCACGAAGTGGACGCCCGACATCGCCGCGGCGAGGGCGGCCACGCCCGGGAAATTCCACGCGGCGCGCGGCACCTCGGCCTCGGCCGCGCCGCGCGACTGCTGGATCAGGTCGCGCACCTCCCCGGCCCACTCATCAGGTAGATTTTTCAACCGCGCTTCGACGTGGGACGGGAGGGGCGATTCCGTCTCCTGGGAGGGCGAGGGCGCCGTCCGCACGTCTGATGAGGCCGCCGCCGCGTCGTCGCCGCCCCGGTGCAGCCAGTACGACGCCGGGTCGTTCCGCCGCCGGGCGATCTCCGACGAGGCGGCGACGGTGCGCCGCAGGGCCTTGGCCTCGCGCTCCGCCTGGTCCGCACGCTTCTGCGCGACCCTACTCTCATTATATAAACGCGTGACGGCCTTGGGCGCGGCCGCACGCGCGGCGTAGCGCTCGCTATCGGGCGCCGGCGACGGCGCGCCCGCGCGGACCGCCCGGGGCGGTTGCGTGGGCGTCGTGGGCATTGGTGCCGCGCGGCAGCGGAAGGCTGAGGCTTTCTGCAAAGTGGTGGGCGTCCCCAGGGGCAGCCCGCGCCCGCCCGTCCGTGCGCCGCGTGACCGGTAGATTATTGTAAACGTGTACCAGGCTCCCGCGCGTCCCGCGCTCGCTTTTAGGCAGCCCTTGCCTCGGTTTGTGTGGATCTCTCTGTGAGCAATTATTTGTGAGCCAGATTCCTAAAGAATGATGGTTTTTCTTTGGCGTGTTAGCCTTGCATTCGCGCTGTTGCAGACACGTGCACGCGTGCATCGATCGATAGAACTCTATACGAAAGAAAACGGGTTTCTGCAAATACTTTCAAAGACAGCAGCTTGTACCGCTGGCAGTACTGGCACACACGACACGTTACACGTGACACCAGGACGCCATCGCAGCGGGTGCACGAAGCTAGCGCTCTCCCGTCATCCAAAGAAGGGCTCCAGCTCATACACAGAGCATCAGACCTTTGCATTGTGCGCGCAGCACATAAGAGAGGCCAAGGACAGCCATGCGCGCCCTAGCCCGCGCCACGCGCGCGCTCGCAAGGCGCCGCCGCGACGCGTCGTCGCACGCCGCGCCGGCCTTTGAGAAGCCGGCCAAGGACGCGCTCGGGCCCTTCAATGACGGGGACGTGCTGGACGTGGGCGGCCGGCTCACGGAGGACGAGGTTCTCATCCGGGCCACGGCGCGCCAGTACTGCCGGGAGAAGCTCGCGCCGCGCATCGTGGAGGCGAACCGCCACGAATTAGTTGATCGGGACATCTTCCGTGAGATGGGCGCGCTGGGCCTTTTAGGAGCGCAACTAGAGGGCCATGGCTGCGGGGGCGCCTCGTCGAACGCGTACGGCCTGATCGCGAACGAGGTCGAGCGCATCGACTCGAGCTATCGAAGCATGCTCTCGGTGCAGAGCTCGCTGGTCATGCACCCCATTCACAAGTTCGGGAGCGACGCGCAGAAGGCGCGGCTCCTACCGGCATTAGCGGCCGGAGAATTGGTGGGCTGCTTCGGGCTGACGGAGCCCGACGCCGGGTCCGACCCGGGCGGGATGAGCACGAAAGCGGTGTACGACGCGACGACGGGAGAATTTGTCTTAAACGGGTCGAAGCACTGGATCACGAATGCGCCCATTGCTGATCTATGTATCGTGTGGGCCAAGTTTGAGGGCGTGGTGCGGGGCTTCATCGTCGAGCGGGGGGCTGCGGGCCTCGCCACGCCCCCGATACCGGGGAAGTTCTCGTTACGAGCGTCGCCGACGGGGAGTATCGTCATGGAGGACTGCCGCATCCCGCGGGACAACGTGCTCCCCAGGGCCTCGGGTCTCCAATCGGCGTTCTCCTGCCTGAACTCGGCGCGGTTTGGGATCTCCTGGGGGGCCCTGGGGGCCGCCGAGGCGTGTTACCTCGTGGCCAAGGACTACGTGGGGGATAGAATACAGTTCGGCGCGCCGCTCGCCGCCAACCAATTGGTGCAGAAGAAGCTGGCCAACATGGTGACCGAGCTGAGCCTGGGCTACTGCGCGGTCCAGCGCCTAGGGGAGCTGAAAGACGAAGGCCGCGCGTCCGTTGAGGCTCTGAGCCTCTTAAAGCGAAACTCGTGCGGTAAAGCGCTGGACATTGCGCGGTCGTGCCGCGACATGCTGGGCGGGAACGGAATCCAGGACGAGTACCACGTCATCCGCCACTGCATGAACCTAGAGGCGGTGAATACGTACGAAGGGACGCACGACGTCCACGCGCTCGTCTTAGGGAGGGGCATCACGGGTATTCCAGCCTTCGTGCCGGGCGCAGCGGCGCGCTGAAGGAAACTGGTCGCGGGGTAACTGCTTGTTGTTTGACTCACCAATACAATTTACACACTAAGCAGCCAGTCGTAGACGGCGGGGTTCTTCCGCAGGTGTGGCCCCTCGCGCTTCCTGTGACGTTTTCCGGGTCTGTGTCGTAGCGCGTGTACCTCACGACATCATTTTTCGTGCCGGCGCGTCGCAAGGTGGCGACGAGGCGGTCGCTGTTGGCGACGTCGAAGATGGCGTCGACCGCACTATGAAATTCCCACACCGGCACGTCAGAAAGCCTGCTCGCAGCCGCCGCGGGCAGCGTGCCAGTGAATCCATACGAACAAATGACGCCACCGGCGAATTTGGACCTTACTTCTTCATTAGGGCCGAAGCGCTGTTTCGTCGTGAGGAGCTCCACGGCCTCCGTGGCGCCGTCGGAAAATCCAAAGAGGAAAACGCGGCTCGGGTCGACGTCGGGACAGCCCGCTGCGCGCCCTGCCGGGCTCAGCACCCAATTTATGAAAGCGAGCATTTTGCTTCGCGGCTCCGCGTAGAAGCTTAGGAGGCCCTTGGCGTAGGGCGCGACGACGGCGAAATTCTCCGATAGCGAACTCGGCGCGAGGCCGGTTGCAAGCAGACTCGGCGCGAGGCCCCGGTGCTCGCCACGCGGGTCCACCAAGTTCCAGACGTCTCGCTTGTTTTCGCCCGCGCCTGGCAAAACGACGATCAGCGGCAGGCGCGACTTGCCAGGCGGTGCGTAGGAGAGCGCTGAGTAAGTCGCCGGGTCCGTCACCTCCCTCAGCAGCGCCGACGTGCCGGCACCACTTGTTCGGCCGACGCGCTCGGCTTCGGCCGCAGCGCCGGCGCGCGCCGGCAGCGACGACACCACCGCGCCGGCGAGCACGTCTCTTCTCGCCACTCGCGGGCTCCCACGTGCTGAAGATGCCTCCCTCGTGAAGGAGATAGCCCAGTTCAGGTGCGCGCGTAGGCTCATCGCCGCGGGCGCGGACATGTCGCGCGGCACGCCGACGCGATCGCGCAGATACGCGAGGCAAGCGTCGAGCTGCCGCGTCGGCGGCGTCCACACGTCCTCACCCGTCTCGTCGTTCCAGTAGTACGTGCGTCCGTCGTCGGCGACATACGGTTCCCAGCCGTCCGCGAGCGCTCCGTCGCAGCGACCGGCGAGGTCGGACCGCGCGCGCGCAGCGACGCCGTCGTCCGCGCCATCGAGGAGTGCGGGCGCAACGTGACGCAGCGCCATATCGACAGGTTCGACGAGCGCCTCGTTCGGTTCAGCACAAGGGTCGGCAAGTTCTGCGGTATAGGACGGCCGGCCCGCGTTTGCCGCGCCGCGTGCGGCGAAACGCACGACCGTTGCCGCGTTCTCCGCTAGCGCGCGCGCGGCCTCGTGGCGCGCTGAGGCGTCGCCGGCGCCTGCGGTGCCGAGCTCCCACGCACCGTCGAGACCACAAATTTGCGCGGCGCCGTCGCGCGCGTCCTTCGCGATCGACGCGTAGCCGTACTGCGAAGGCAGCTGCAGCGCGTGATTGTCATCGTCACTCATAGTAGCGCGGTACGACTCGCGCGCCTCGAACGCGCTCAGCCACCGCTCGACGCGGTCGTAGCCCGCATCGCGCACGTCGAGGCCTTTCCAGTATAATAGCGACGCAACACTACGCTCGAAGTGCGAAATGTATTGCAGGTCGACGATCGATGGCCGCTCGCCGCCTAGGAGCCACGGCCCCTCGGTCTCGCCGAGCGCGTCGTCGACAAGCTGCAGCGTAGCGTAAAATGCGCTCAGAAACCTCGCATCGACCGCATCGCTCGGCTCGAGGCACAGCCGCCCCCACGCGCCGAGGAGCTCGCGCTCGAGCTTAAGCAGCGCGTCGGCGCGGACCGCGTCGTCGTCGTCGCGCGCGGGAAGCATGTGCCCCGCGAACGCTTCGTCGAGGCGCTCGAGGATCGTCGCGCTCTCGACGAGCAGTTCGCCGTCGAGCTCGACCGCGGGAAGCTGACCGCCGTCGACGAGGCGCGTGAACCATGCGGGCTTGTCGCCGTACGCGCGCAGAGGCACGGTGACGACGCGGTGAGGGATTCGAAGCTCCTCGAGCAGCAGCCACACCTTCTGACAGTACGGACACCACGCGGCGTCGTCGCGGTAGAGCGTCACGCGGTCCGCTGACTCGGGCTCCGCGCCGAAGAGCCGCAGCCGCGCTTTAGAATACGGCGGGCCCTCGCCAAGCGCGCGCGCGTTGGCCTCGCGCTCGAGGCGCGCGCCCGTTGGCGTCGCGAGCGCGCGCGCCCGCAGTGCGTCCCACGACGGTGCAGACGTAGCCGTCAAAGCAGCGACGGCCGGGAGCCAGAGGAGGCGCCTCGACATGACGAGGGTGATCAAGGGCTGCAGCCTCACGTACGCCGGCTAAAGCTAGACCAGCGGTCGCATGTGTCAGTAAATGGTTCAATCGATCGTCAGCGAGGCTCTACACGACGACTGCCGCGCGCAGAGGGCGTCCCTGTGGCATATGAGAACCCGTTTTTGACGGTTTCGCACGGGTTTTCACAGACAAAAATGTTCGGACCCGCAGGAAGCCAACACTTTACGTTCCAGTGAGCTGTGCGACGCTGCACAAGCCACTCTCTTTGCCTAAAGCACAGAAGCAAGTGGCATGAGATTCCTCATGAGAGCGTTGCGAGCGCTCGTCGCGAGCGCAGCGCTCGTCCAGGGTCTGCGACGGCGGTCGGGAGGGGCGCGTCGAGGGCCGCGTCCGTCAGGTCGACGCGCATCGCACGGTGGACGAAAGAAATCGTACTCGCGCCGCGCGTCGAGCCGTCCGGCGTACACGTACCAAGCCAATCTCTCGGGCGGTCGAAAGTACATCGGTATGTCGCACAGCAAGTCGTCGCTGAAGAAGCGCATCAGGACGCAGTTGCGCGGGAGTCGCGGGGCGAGCGTCGTCTGTAAGAATAACCGCGTGCTCTCCGTGAGCCGGGTGCGTAAACACAAGAACGTAGCGGCGGCGAAAGCGGCCGAGACGAAGCGGTATTATTCGGCCAAGGCGAAGTTCGGCGCTAACAAGGTGCGAGGCGCGGGACACACGAAGGATTTTAACCGCGCAAAGGCTAAATTTCGCCGCCGCAAACCCCAGCGGCCGCGCGTCGTCGGAGTTTCGGGCCGCGAACTTCGGCGACGGGAGGACGGCGGCGGGAGCTGGTGAGACGACCTGGTCGCCCCCTCTCCGGGCAGGGCGTCGCTACCCCGCGACGGCCCCCGATGCGCCCCCGGGTCACGGAAGTTGATAACACATATGTATTCTTAGATAGACGTCGCGCCGCCAATCCGAGAGGCAGACCGGCCACATCAGACGGCGAAGGACAGCGCCCCGACCGTCGCCGAGTCCGCCAGCAACAGGCCGAGGAACTGCGCCCGGAAAGCAGAGGAAGGCGGCGCCACCAACTGCAAATAGTCGCCGACCGGCGGGCACAGCCCGGCCGCCAGCAGGAAGACCGCCGCGTAGCCGCCGAGCAGCGTGTACAGCATCGGCGTGTGCTCCCGCAGCGACTCGGTGAAGGGCCGGCCCACGTAGTTGCACGCGAAGGTGTTGAGTTGGACCCAGGACGTCAACAGGAAAATGGCCGTGTTGAGGACCGAGGCCGAAAACACGCCGTCCGGGACGCTCACGGCCTCCGGCGCAAAGGGTTTGCACAGTTCTAAACAACGGAAGAGGGCGTGGAGGTGCGTCGCGAACTGGAGGCCTATGCTCAAGATCGGCCACACTTCAAAGACCCCGCGCGGCGGCCGCTGCTTCGACAGCGTCTCGAGCGGGTTCGCCCGCGAGGTCAGGAAGAACAGCGCCGCGGTCAAGATGCCGGAGCAGGTCATTTGGGCGTCGCCCTGCTTGACTCCATGTAAGTAGAGGGAGGACAGCATGTACGCCGACACGAGGCACAAAACGGCCAGGATCTTGAAAATCTGGATCATGCTCACCAACGTGCACCGCCCCTGGCAGACGATAGCTAAGACGCACTCGATGGTGGCCCGCTTGGACGTGAAGGGCGACGCGATGGACGCGTCGCCCAGCCTTACTAGCGACGGATCCGCGTCGGACAGCGCCATCTCCGCTCGGGCCAGGGACTTCCGCATCTCCACCACATTTTCAGACGTCGGAGGCAGCCGTTTTTCTAATTCGGGCGCGTTCGCGATGGACACGCCGACGTGGGCCCGCTTCAGCGCCCCGACGTCATTCGTGCCGTCGCCACACATCAACGTCGTCATTCCAGACCTGTTCAAGGCGTCCACGATCTGCTCCTTGTGCTTCGGGGAGAACCGCGCAAACACGACGCACCGCGACGCCACGATGGCGATTTGCAGGTCGCTCAGGCCCGCCAGGGCGTCGCCCCGGCAGCACAGCCCGCCCTTTAAGGAAGGTAAAGCGGCCCAGGGCTTCACTATTTTTCCACAACGCCAGACGGGGCTGGCGCCGTTGTAGCTGAGCACGAAAGTGGCCTCGTCTTTTAATATCCCGACGCTCCGCGCGACGTGCGCCGCGGTCAGCACGTTGTCGCCCGTCACGACCACGCACTTGTGGCCCGACCGCTGGAGGTGCGCGACGACCTCAGAAGTCCCCGGCTTGAGGGGCGAAGTCAAACAGAGAAAGCCCCGGAAGGTCAGGGCGGTTTCCACGCTTTCCCGCGCCACGCCCCGCCAGTCCTTTACGGCACAGTCGACTGCTTTTGAAGCTAACGCGAGGACGCGCATGCCCTTCGTCGCATACGCTTCGTAGAGCGCGTCGTAGTCCGCCGGCGCGTCCTGCAACAACCCGCGGATCGTCTCGGGCGCGCCCTTGCACACTACAATAGTACTGGTCCCCGTGGACGCTACTACGGTCATGCGTCGTAACTCGGACGAGAAGCCGTAGCGTTTTAGAATACGCACCGCCCCGTTTTTGGTCGTCATAACGTTCTGCGAGGACACGGCGCACCCAGCGAATTGGAGCTGTTGTAATTCTAACGAGTCGCCGAGGAGCCCGCCGATTCCCCTTGATACGGAGTGGCACGCCGCCAACACCAGGGCCGTCTCCCGCGGCAACGACGCGCCATCATTACAGAACTTTGACAAGGACAGCGCGACGCCTTTCGCCGTCAACTCGTCACTCGTCAGCGTTCCGGTCTTGTCGAAGCAGCACACGTCCACAGCACCGGCGAACTGGATCCGGAACGGCTCCGTGCAGTAGATGCCCGACCGGCCCAGGGCTTGGAGGGAGTTCGTGACCGCGAGCGACAGCTCCATGGGCAGTTCCGGCGGCACGACCGACGTGATAATTAAAACACAATGCAAGCCGAGCTTGAAGCGGTTGCGCTGGGGATCCTTCAGGCCCTCCTGAAGCACGTAGTACGCCGCGAAGAGCGCAAAGACTAGTAACACCCCGATGAACTTGCCCGTTTCCGTGCTCCCGGTGACCTGCTCCGTGGCGAAGAGGATGGTGCGCATCAAGGAGCCCTGCGCCGTCTCGAAGCCGGTCCGAAGCACCAAGGCCTCCACGCCGCCGTTGGGCGGTTTGGGCCTTGA
>Ga0302122_10000790_pt1 | contig 19629 bp, 4 predicted proteins | sample CB21_SCM_MG_FD_203115 | JGI IMG/M metagenome (GOLD analysis project Ga0302122, IMG submission 203115) | Marine microbial communities from Western Arctic Ocean, Canada - CB21_SCM | ecosystem: Environmental > Aquatic > Marine > Oceanic | place: Canada: Western Arctic Ocean | collected 2017-09-28
CGTAGCTCCGCGCCTCGATATCATCCAAAAGCGCGCGGTACGCGGCCCGCTGCGGCGGCGAGAGGGCCGCGGCCTGGGTGTCGCCCAGGAGTTCGCCGAGCGGCAGGTGCACGTGCACGGCCTGCAGCGCGACGCGCTTCCGGCGCAGCGGGTCCAAACGGCGCAGCGCGACCGCGGTCGTCGCGAGCTCCGCGACGAGCGCCCGCGCGTCCCGCGTCTCGACCGCGGCTTTTCGCCGCACGTCCACAGCACAAGCATCGATGGCCAGCCAGGCGTCGACGGCGCGCTCCTTCCGATTCCGGCGCCGCTCGATGGCGGACGCGGCCGTCGTCTCCGCGGCGACCGGCGCCGTGAGCGTCCGGCGCAGGGTCGATACTTCACTGGCCAGGGCGCTCGTGTCGTCGGCGCCGCCCGCGGTCCGGAACGCCGCCACGCAGGTCGTGGCGTCCCCCCCGACGCAGAGCACGACCTCCACGATCTCCAGCCGCGCCTCGAGCGCGTCCGCGTCGTTCGTCACGACGGCCGAGGGCGCCGCCTCGGCGAGCGCGTCGCGCAGCGTGTTGCGCTCGCGGTCCTCCAGGTGCGTTAATAAACCGCTCCGCTCCCAGCGCGCCCAGGCCGCCACGACGCGCCAGCGCGCGCCGCCGCGGCCCGCGCCCACCTCCTCTCGCTCCACGATGACACACGACGCGGCGGCGTCGGCCGTCGAGGAGCACGTGTCGAGGGCTCGATGCACGGCCGCAAGTGCGCGGTCCTCGTCCGAGGGATCGACGTCGACGATGATTTCGTCGGGCGCCGCGCGCACGACGCGCTGTGGCGCAAATTGTTGAGGCGGCGCGAGCAGGGCGCTGCCGCCGAGGGCGAGTAGGATGATTCCTCGCCTCATCGTGTTCGTGGCCGTAGTTGTCGTTGGGTTGTCATTGCTGTCTGTAGCTCTTAGCAGAGGAGCAGTTAGCTGGTTGTAGAGCCGGGACCGGAAAACCCGTGCTAAAAACAACCCGTCAAACGTTATTTATAGCTTCTAACTAAAGTTCATTTTTATCCCCATGACATTGTGTTCAGTGCACAGTAGAGCTCCCAGTAGAGCTCCTCGTGAGCTAGCAGAGCTTAGCCACAGCGCAGCGCAGCAGTAGGATGGAGACGGCGCGTCAAACGTTTACTGGTGCGGATAGAGAGCTCATGGACGCTATATATGAGCAGTGCCGAGAGGGCATTGGGGACGCAGAGACGACCGAGCACCTACGACAGGCGCTCCGTAACGGCGCAGATCCGAATTGCAGCATACCGTTGACATCAAAGTCCTATGACATGAGTCCGCTCGTCTTTGCGGTGGTGTCACGCGCGCCGGCGAGCATCGTGCGCTTCTTGCTGGAGGCTGGAGCTGAGACCCCAGGCATGATCTTGCACCTCGCTGCAGGCGTGCACGCCGCGGACCACGTCGAGGTGCTCCTTGCGGCGGGATGTGCAGTAGACAACCTTGCGACGCTGGACTGCAATTCAAAAGCGACAACAGCGCTGACTTTCGCGATTGTCAAGTGCGCCGTTCCAGAAGAGCCGAGCGACGTTGACGTTTATGGCGGCTCCGCACCACAACCCCTAGCGACAGTACAGGCCCTCATACGGGGAGGCGCTGATATCACCAGACAAATCGCTCCGATAGGGAGATACACGTACCTGCACGTCGTATGCTCGAAGCCCGTGTGCAACAGTCCACTCGCTTGCGACCTGGCACATGCCTTGCTAGACGCGAGAGTGGACGTGAACATGGTCAATGCCGTTCGTGGCGAGCAGCCGCTGAAATTCGCGCTGCTGTGGGGTACGCCTCGTCTCGCGCAGATACTCATCGAGGCCGGTGCCGACGCATTTTCAGAGGAATTGATGGGCACCATCCAGCAACCGCCCTTGAACACTATGGTGAGCCTGGGCAAGCTCGAGATGGTCAAGGTGCTCTGCGCCGTTGGTGCTGCGGACATCGACAAGCGCGTCGACGGCACGCGAACGATGACGCAAGCGGTCATTCGAGGAGACGTGCCCATCCTCCGCGAGCTTTTGCGGGCGGGCTCGTGGTTCGACGACGTCGACCGCGTGGTGCGTTGGCTGGGCTGGGCGGCGGAGATGCATGAAACGGGCCGGATACTAGAGGCGCTGATCGACGCCGGCGCGGACGTCGACCAAAGTAGCTCGCACGGGCTCACGCCGCTCTCGATTTCGTCGTACTCGCTAGATCTTCGGGGCGTGCGGCGTCTCCTGCGCGCCGGCGCCTCGCTTGACATGTCACCGACGGCGCCCTCTCTCGCGAGGGCAAAGATGGAGACGGCGACCGGAGGCCTGCGTGCCGACGGCGAAAGGCTGATCACCATGATCGATGCAATTCAACTCCGCGGTTGGCGCCGATGGCTCGCCGAGCCCAGGTGGGTGCTGGCAGGACTTAGATGCCTCTGCGAAACGGGGCGGGCGGCGCCCCGCAATTTGGTCCACAACGCGGAACTCTCTCAGTGCCTCGCGTTCGTCTTCCCGTCGACGCTCCGCGGCAGGAAGACTCGAAGCACGAAACGCTGCGTTGTCGCGCAGCGTCTCCCGGACCCCGCGTTCGTCCTCGTCCTCCAGTACTGGTGGGGCGGCTGATCGATATGTAGTTGTGTTAGCATGAATGTCAAAGTAGCATTTGAAATATCGGTCGCGAATTCTCCAGGTCCGGCCGGCCCGGCGCGGCGCCCCGCGCAAGATGCGGGTTTGGAGGGCCAGCGGATAGATGGCCGTCTGGGGCAGCGCTCCAAGCCCGGGACGCCTTGGGAAACACTGTTGAGAAGCTCAGAAATGGGTTTCGCGTGAGCACAACTGCTGCGGCAGCATCACGTTTGAGCAGAGGATGCTCAGGCTCCTCGTTGCGGCGGCGGCCCTGCAGGCGCAGGCCAAGCTCGTCTACGAGCCCGACGCCGACTTCTTCGGCGCCGACGAGATCACGGTCGCGGTCCTGACCGACGCGGACGTCGAGAACGCATCGACGGTGTTGAGTGTCGTGGTCGCCCCGGTCGATGACGCCGCGACGCTGGACGCCTCGGGCGCAGCTAGTGCAGAAGCCGGCGGCCCACCAATCTGCGTGCTCGAGGACGCGAATGTGACCGACGCGGACGGCAGTGACGCCCTCGTGTCGCTCGTTATAAAGGCGGGCCGCGGCGGCGTCGCGCTGGCCCCGACGGCGGCGGATTTGGCCGGTGCACATGTCGTTGGTGAGGCCCCGCTGACGCTCGAGGCGACGCCGGCGCGGCTGACTGCGCTCCTAAGGCGCTGCGGGATACACTACCTCCCACCGACAACGCCGGGCCCGGACGTGGTCACCGCGGCGGTCGACGGCGGGCCGCTCTCCACGGTAGAGGTCGCCGTCGCGCCGGCGGCGGCACCCACACTACTGGGCTGCGGCTCCTCTCTGGACGTCGCGGAGGGCGCGAGCCGGGCGGTGCCCCTCGCCACGGCGGGCGGCGTCGACGACGCGCCCTTTTTACGGCTCGAGTGGTCCTCGGACGCGGTCGTGTCCATCCTGAACGGCACGGACAGCGTCCTCTCGGTCGCGACGCCTCGGTCGATCGTTTTAAGTTCGCCGGCGGCCCTGCGGCGGATGGTCGCGAACGGTTTATTGGTCTACCGCGCGTCCCGACGGGGCACGGACGCGGTCGTCTTCCGGCTGACGGGGCTCGACGGCATCAACGGAACTGACGGCGAGACCTCCGAGGCGACGTGCAGTATACAAGTCGCGCTCACCAACGCCGCGCCGGCCTTTCTGGGCCCGCTCGACCGCGGCGATGGGTCCAGGCACTGGCGCGGCCGGGAGGACACGCTCATTGGTGTGAGAGGCATCGTTATCGTCGACGCCGACGCGGACGAGGTGTCGGTAGTGCTGGAAGCGACGCCCGCCGGACGCTTGCTACTAGCCGCGCGGCCCGTCGGTATCCTCATTGAAACAAGAGAAGGCGACGGCGCCTGGCCCGCGAATTCGTCCAAGCTCACCTTAAGGGGCGGCGTCGATTCAATAAACCGGGCGCTGGACGGCCTGCGTTTCATGCCGCCCCGGGACTTTTCGGGCGCCGCCGGCGTGCGTTTACATGTCACCGATGAACATGGGGCCTTCGACGAGGCCGTCGCCGGGATTGAGGTGGATGAAGTAAGAGACGCGCCGGCGTTCACGCCGGGCGCGGCCGTCAGCGCAGAGGACGGCGCCGTCCATGCACGAGAGGACGAGCCCGTGCGGCTCGGCGGTGCCGTACGCGCGGGCATCGGTGCGGGGGGCGGCCGCGGGCCGGTAGCGACGCTCGCGGCCCACGACTTCGGCGACGCCGACGGTATTCTAACTATCACGACGGATGCCCCCATCACGGCGCTCCTGCTCAACGATGAAAAGTGGCGGTCGCACGGCGTCGCCGTGATGGAAGGAAACGAGCTTCGGCTCAGCGGTACGGTGGCCGCGTTGAGTGCAGCTTTAGCGGACGTCGAGCTCGCGCCGCGCGCAAACTGGCACGGCCACGCGCGTGTTAGTCTGAACTTGTCCGCGGCCGACGAGGTGCTCGCTTCGACTGAAATAGAGCTCTTCGTGGAGGCCGTGCAGGACGCGCCCCGGCTGACCAGTGGCGGCCCCTATACGGTCAAGGAGGACGCCTGGCTGCCCCTCTCTATCACTTTAATCGACTCGGACTACGACGATGTCGGCGACGCGGCGGCGCCGACGGTGGCGTGCACGTTGCGCGCCGCCGCGCGCCACGGGTTCCTAAGAATACGGGGCGGCGCGGCCTTCGCGGCCGCGTCGGGTTCGCGGCTAGAGGCGAGCGACGGTGTTTTGTTGACCGGCCCGCCGGAGGCTATTACACGTACTTTGGCCCAGTTGGAGTACGTCTCGGCGCCCGATGCGCACGGCGACGACGTCGTGGACGTCGTCGCGGACGACGGCGGAGGCTTCCCCTGTGAAACTGAATGTAAAGGCTTCATAACGTCGCTCGAAGTAGACGTACGCGTGGAAGCCATTGATGATGCGCCCCGGATCAGCGCCCCGGCCCTCGTGCGTTACGACGAGGCGTCCAAGGGCGTGGCGTTGGGCCGCAACGGCACGAAGTTAGAGACGCCCGTCCGCGGCGTGTCCGTCTACGACCCGGACTCGGACGTCGTGAGCGTGACATTCACAGCGTCCGGCGGGCGCGTCAAGGTCGTATCTGTGCAGGACGTGGAACACGACGCGGAGACCGCGGCGCCCTCGGGCTACGCCCACTCCCTAACGTTGCGGGCCAAGCAGAGCGCCCTGAACGCGGCGCTCTCGACGCTAATCTGGGTGCCGGACGACCAGGTCGAGGAGCGGGACGGGAACATCGCGGGGCGGTTGTCTGTGGAGGCGTCCGACGGTGTGTTAACGAATAGCACTTCCATAAGTATACGCGCGGCGGCGTTCAACGACCCCCCAGTTATTGCAGGAGACACGAATGATGTCTATATGGAGGAGGACGGCGCCTGGACTCCGCTACCCTCCTTGGACGCGAGCGACGCGGACGATAGGCGAATAACGTTGCGGGTCGCCGCGCGCGCCGAAGGTGCGCTGGAGGTCCACGCCATAAAAACGGAGGCTCCCTTGACGTCGCGCACGGGCGCCGTCCACGTGTTGCGGGTGGTGAACGCGTCCCGATCAAATGCCCTGAACGCTTCGAGCGTCGAGCGCGGGGCCTTCCGGGTCACGGTCGATCTGACGGGTATCGCGGGCCTTCCCGAAGGCGCCGCCACGCGGGCGACGACGGAGCCTATTGCGTTCGACGCGGTCGCGCGTATTGATGACGAGCGCACGGGCAGCGCGGGCGAACGACTGAGGGAGGGCGACGGCCTCAATTCTGATCTGTCGCACCAGTCAGTGGAGGCGAAGATCGCGAGTCTACCCAACGTCAGGAAGGCCGGCCTAAAAGTGAGTGTCACGCGCGAGGACTACGCGGCCTTCGGTTCTCAAAACTACGACCGCTACGACTCGCTGGGCGGGGCGCGCTACGCGGACGACTACGAAGTGGCTGGGCACCAGAAGCGCAGCCATAAAGCCTCCAGGGGGTCGCGGTTCTCACGGCCTGCCCCAGTCCGCGGCGGCCACGAGTGGCGCGTCACCTTCGAGGGTTCGACACCGGAAGCGGCCTCCGCGCCCCTACTCATCCACCCCGACGCGACCATCTGGGACAGTTTAGTACCGACCGCGGAGCGCGCGCGTCCGACCACTTCTCTTGGAGGCCACTTCCTGGTGGAGGTGGCGGGCCATTCTGTAGAAGTGGACCACGACGCGACTCACGTAGACATGGAGCGCGCCCTGGGTTCCTTACCACCAATTACAGCTGTGTTAGTCTCGAGGAGCGCGGAGGGCGCGACGGGCGGGTTCGAGTGGAAGGTGACCTTTTTCGAGGCGCGCGTGGACCTGCGGGTGGACGGGACGATGCTACGGGGCGAGCACGCCGCCGTGTCCTCAGAATTGGTCCGAGCGCGGGTCGGCGCGCCGGCCCTCTACGCGATCGAGGTCACGCACGACGCCCACGACAGCGTGCACGCGCTGTCGTTGAAGCGCGAGCGGAACTTTGTGCGGATCGGGTTGGATACGCGGCATTGCTCCGTGTTCAGCGGAGGCACCGGCGGAGAGGGGTCGTTACGCTTCACGCCGCCGATCCCCCGGGTCGCCGTCGGGAACGTGTGGGAGGAGGTCGACGGGAAGCGGCCCAACGCGAACGGCACCTTCGGGCCGGCGTATCCTCCCCATAGCTTGCCCGGCCCGGGCACGTCCGTGGAAGCCCATCTCATGCGGTTGCCGAACTGGGCCGATCTGGGAGACACCTCGCTCCAGGTCTCGAAGCACGACGCGGCGGGCACGACGGTCTGGCGCGTCACGTTTAGTCATGCGCCCCACGCCTTGCCGCTGCTCCGGGTCGAGGCCGTCGAGGGCAACGACGACCGTTCGTTGGACGTCCTCGAGCTACACGACGTTGAGGAAGACACGTGGACCACGAGCAACACCTCGCTCACGAAGGGCAAATCACTAGCGGAGCAGGCCGGCCTCAAATCAAGGGTGGCCCGGACCGCCTCCGCGGCGCTGGAGCGGGAGGCTTCACAGCTCAGAGGGACGTGGCGCCTCAAGTGGGGCGATGATAAAACGTGGAGTCCGCCTTTAGACGTCGCGGCGACGGCCCGGGAGGTCCACGCCGCTTTAACGAATTTGCCCGGTTTAATGCTGCCCGCGGCCCTGTCCGCCCGTTTTGTGGTGGCGCGCGTCCGGCACGCCCTGGGCGGCGCCACCTACTGGGTGGCCTTCGAGCGGGACCCGTACGAGGGCCACGACCTGCACGCGGACCCCTCATTGTTAAGGGGCCCGTCAACAAAGCGGTGTCGGGTCCGGCCCGTGCGCCGCGCGGCGCCGCCGGGCACGCTGCGCATCAAGGCCGTGAGTTCATTAATGCGAATCGCGGGCGACCCGTACGACGGAGACCACGCCTTTGCAGTCGCGGGCACGCCGCAGGCCATCGCCGCAGCTCTCAAGACGTGGCAGTTCAAGCCGGCCCCCAACTACTACGGGCGCGCGGCGGTCGACGTCGCTGTGGCCGACGCGCGCGGGGCCGCGGCGCACGCCGGCGTCGGTGTTGTGGTACATGGGGTCGAGGATGCGCCCACGATCCTTTTCGGGGGCGAGGAGATAGGCGTCGCGGGCGCGGGTTATGGCGCGTACGCGTTACGTGTCGACGAGGACGCCGAGGCGCGGTTGAGTGGTCTTGCCGTGACGGACGTGGATGCGACGCCGGGCGCCGTCTTCCAGGTCACGTTGAAAGTTGGCCACGGGACGCTGGCCGTCCACCAGACGGCCATCGACGCGTCGTACGGCGCGGAGGCGAACTGGACCGAGGTCGAGCGGCGCGGCGGTGTGGGGGACGCGAACCGCGGCACGGCCACGCACCCGGGCCTCCGGAATAAAGTGAGGGAGCCCCGGACCGCGCAGCGGATCATGCATCCCCAGGCCGCGAGTTCAATAAAGGGCGCGCTCATTTTGAACGGGTCCCTGGCAACGATCAACAGCGCCCTCTCTACTTTGAGTTACGTGGGCGACGCGGACTGGCACGGCGTTGATACGGTGGCGATCACGGCGACCGACGGCGTCAATGCGACCGTTGCCGAATTGTTAGTGCGCGTGCGCCCGGTCAACGACTTCCCCGAGTGGACCGTGCGGAGCACGCCCCGGGACGCGATCAAAGCGCCGCACCCGGACCACGCACCGACGAGCGGCCGGGGCACCTCCGTTCTCTACGGGCGGTACGACCAAGGCATTCAGAGGCACGACGCGTCCTCGGTGTATCGGAGGAACAACGCCTCCCTTAACACGGGCATGTGCGTGCCCCAAGCTGATTTTGAGAGCTCCACGACGGATACACCCGTATCATACGGCACCTGCGCCCCGAAGTGGTCGTCCGACACGTGCGTCGATATTGAAGGATGTCCCGCGGAAGCCTGCGACGGCAACGAGCACCCGTGGTGCATGGTGAATGAACAACAATGGTGCTACTGCGCGACGCATGTCGAGTCCGTCATCGTGCCGTCGCGCCACTTTAGCGAGGACGGCGGGTGCGCTTTAGTGGGCGGCCTCGCCGTCCACGACGCCGACGTCGCCTTGACTCACACGCAGCGGGACTTTTCGGAGGGCGCCCCGTGGCCGGCCCACCTGGAAGTTCACATGGCGGTGGACGACGGTGTCCTGAGGTTGCGAGCGGGGGATCAAAGCGGCGCCGCGGCGGTCCTGGATACCCAGGGCAACAGCTTTGACAATTTAGAAGTAGTCCGTGGGGACGCGTCCAGCGGCGCCCGGGAACTTGTCCTACGAGGAACTTTAGGCGTCGTCAATTTGGCGTTAGCGGCGCTGTGCTACGAAAGCGACGCCAACTGGAACGGCGTCGACGTCCTCCGCTTGAAGGCAACCGACGGCGGCGACGCGGCCTACGGGAGCGGCGGTCGTAAAAGCGCCCAGATCAAGGTGGCATTACATGTGGAGGGGGTCCGGGACGCGCCACAGGTGGCCGCGCCGGTGTTTGACGTCGACGCGCTCGAGGACGCCGTCGTGCAGTTCGGCGGCGAGGCCACGGACCAAATCTACGTCAACACGAGCTTTTTGATACAAGACGGCGACCTGGACGACCTCACGCTGCCGCTCCGACGGTGGCTCGTGCCCGCGTCTCAATCATTGGACTCGATCACCAAGAAGAGCTGGAGCGGTCCCTGGCGCGAGTTCAACCGCTTCGATGCGAATGAGCTGACCCAGGGCACCTTCGCGTACGTCGATGCCGAGCATCCGACCTGGCTGGGCGATATAAGGTCACACGCGGACGCCGGCCAAGTCGTGTCGCAAAAGCACGCCTTCACGCGGACGCCCGTCCGGGATAGCTACCGCCTCACCATACAAGCGCGACGCGGCGGCCTGCGCCTCCCGCTCAGCAAAGAGGAGGACACAACGTGGCCCCACGTCTTGGACCTGGTGAACTACACGCTCTTCGAGGCAAACCGCGCGCTGCAAAACTTGTTGTACCGGCCCGACCTCCACTGGAACTCGCAGCACGCGTCCAAGGCCTTGGCGGACGTGGGCGGCGCGGGCGGCAACGTGGACGACGACGGCGCCCTCGAGAACATCACCGTAACTGTGTATGACGCCCAGGGTGTTGGCACTGCCGCCTCGGTCTTGTTTTTTGTGCACCCGGTGAACGACGCCCCTCTGCTCGACCAGCTCCGGGAAGTCAAGCACCTGGAAGATGGCACGGCGGACCAGCTGTCCCGGTTGCAGCTGAGCACTGTCACGCAACTCGTCGCCGAGGACGCTTCAGTAACGGCGCTGGGCCTGAGCGTCCGGGACGTCGACGCCATAGACGTGCCCGGCGGCTTCGTGGACGTGGCTTTGGTTGTCCACCGCGGCACTCTGAAACTCACGGAGAAGCGGGCCGTCACGGTCCAGAACGAGGGCTCGAACATGCTGCACGTTTCTGGAAAACCGGTGGACGTCACGCACGCGTTAGATTCCCTTGAATACGCGCCTTCATCGAATTACGCGGGCGACGACGCCTTATTTGTCTCGGCGTCGGACCGCGGCAACGTGGGAAAAGGCGGCGAATTATCGACGTCGCTGGAGGTGCCCCTCTTCGTGACCTCGGCGTGCGACGCTCCTATCGTGAAAGCGATTCGTGGGGTAGTAGACGCGCGGGAGGACGACGGCGTCGCGATTGGTTTTGAAGTGGACGACGTGGACCACGCGAATTTAAGGGAATTATACGGTCGCGGGGCCTTCCTTCAGTATTTATATAGGGACGCGACGGGCTACACCCTAAACACGAGCGCGACGCGCACCGCGGCGACGTTCGAGCCACTCATAGAGGTGAGTTTAGTAGCTGGCAACGGGACCCTGACCCTGGAATCGCGGTCGGCCCTGACCTTCGTGCAGGGTACGGGGGTAAGCGACGCCACGGTCACGTTTCGATCGACATTACACCACGCGCGAGCCGCGCTGGCGTCAATAGTCTATGAGCCGAAGCGGGACTTCTTCACCTCACCTTTGAACGGTGGACCGGCCGCGGACACGATCGAAGTGCTTATTGATGATCTTGGCAAAGACTTCGGCGGCCTGCCCGAGGGGCTGGGGGCGCCGTGCGCCGCGTTGGTCGCCCGCGCGTCCGTGCGGATTCGCATCGAGGCAGTGAACGACGCGCCCCACGTCCAGGTGCCCGGGGTCATCTATAAGGGCCTGCCGGGGGGCACGGCCCGCGCTTCATTAAGGCGGGACCTCGACGTGCTCCGGGTCAAGCCCCTCACCGTTGACGAGGACGCGATACTAGAGCTGGGGCACCTCATCACGTGCGACGACGACGGCGACGCCGACGCCTGGAATGCGGAGGGCGCCCTGACCATAAGTGTGGAACGGGGCCAGTTCCACGTGGACTGTCCACACGAAACCCTGAGCGTGCGCGACGCGCCCTTTGCGACCCAAGTCCAAAGCACTTCTGAAGGGTGGCGCACGGGGGCTGTGCGCCTCCGCGTGACACCCGAGGACCGCGACCGATGTTTAGAGACCTTGCGCTTCCGGAGCCTGAGAGATGACCACTCGATCAATAGCACGGAGCCACGAGCGTTCCTCACCGTCGCCTACGAGGACGGCGGCTACGGTTCTGTGTGCGAAGCGGACGGCGTCCGGGGCTGCCCGGCGTGCGCGCCGCTGTACGGTTCATTTGAAGTGGAAGCGTCCTTGTACGATATGAAAACGATCCCGATCATCATCCGCCCCGTGCAAGACCCTCCATCTATAGTATCGCCGTATGACGACGGCGCCTCCGTGCAAGTGGCGGAGGACCAGGGGGGCTACCTGCCGGGTATACGTGTCCACGATCCGGACGACCCGGAGGCGTCCTACGTGCTCCGGGCGTCCGCGACGCGAGGCGTCGTAACTCTAGGCCTCGACGCGTGGTTCCGGTCTTCATTGACTTGGGACATGGGCGACGGCGATGCTGACAAAGCTATTGTAACAAGCGGTCCCCTGAGCGCAGTTAACGCGGCGCTCGCGGGTCTGCGCTATACGCCTCCTAAAGATATGAATGGACTGGCCGACATTACTATAGTCGTGGAGGACCTGACGAACTTCGGGCGGACGGATGCGTTAAGTATAGCTGTGCGGGTGGCGCCATCTCAAACGTGGAACGACGCGCCTATTTTGCGCGTGCCGAACGCAACGCGCGTGGGCACGCCCTGTCTAGCCAAGCCCGAGGGGGTCTTGCTGCGGACGAACCGTAATCAACAAACGGACTACCCCCAGTGCGACCGGCGTTTGGCGGTGGCGGCGTTCGGCGGGTTCGCCGAAGACGTGCCGCGCAAGGCGTTCGGCGCGCTTCGGATTTCGGACGCGGACGGGTCGCGGTTACAAGTGACCCTGGTCACGTTACGCGGCGCGCTGCGCTTCGACGAGGCCGATGCCCTGGGCCTGGAGATCGCGACCACGTCGAAGAGGGTCGAAGTCAGAGGCGAGGCTGAGCTGATCAACGACGCCTTCGGGCACCTGGAGTACATTTCAGACAAAAACTGGTACGGCGTGGACCACCTCAACATTACGGTAAGTGACGTGCGGGGCGCCGAGGACCGCGCGACCGTCCTGCTGGACGTAGCGCGCGTCGCGGACGCGCCCTACGTAGAAATTAGAGAAGATGACGAAGCGTCTTATATGAGGGGCACGACGGGCGCCACGCGATATGTTGATGGGGCGTGGGCCCGGGCCCACGCATTTGACGTCATGTGTGACGAGGACCGGCGCGTCCGCTTGCCGTCGTTGCGTGTCAGGGACGTGGACGCCGAGGCCAACGCCGAGGTGCCAGAGGCGGCCGCCCGGGGCGGTGTTTATGCAGCAAGTGCCATCCGAAATTTGGTCGGCGGGGTCCAGGTCCCGCAGGCGTTCGAGGGCCCGAAGGTCGAGCAGGACGCCTCGCTCCGCTTGGACATTTCCGTGCGGTACGGCAAGGTCAGCCTGTGCGCCACGCGCTGCCCCGGCGTGGCGTTTGTGGAAGCGTTTCCGGACTCAGAAGCGGCGCGGAGGACTGGACCAGTAACAGATGCAGACGTCGTGCGGGAGGGCTGGCCCGAACTCGTGGCCGGGGGCCGCGCGGAGAGTGGCGAGATCCTGCAGTTATTGGACGCCGCCCCGGTCCGGCGGGAGGACGGGGTACTAACGGGCACAAACCTCAAGTGGTGGCGCAACGCGACGCTGCGGGGCACGGCCGCCAATCTGAACGCGGCGCTCTGGGACATGAACTACTGGCCCCACCTCAACTACAATTCGGACACTGGTATCAAGGACCACCTGCAGCTCTCCATTGTGGATGAAGCCGGTGCCGGTCAAGCCCATATTGTGGACGCCGCCATATTTATAGAGGCGGTCAACGACCGGCCCGTCGTGCGGGCCGCGCGCCTGGAGACGGTGTCCATCACAAATAAAGGTGAGATGCAGGCCACGGGCGACGGCTTGTCGCTGGTAGCGGTCGACGTGAACGACGACGCCCTGGTGACGACCGAGGACGAGGCCCTCGCTTTGTTAAATTTGTTTACCGTGCGGGACGTCGATTCGGATGCCGCGCTCGAAGTCACCGTGACCACGACCCGAGGCACGAGCGCGTTCACGAAAGACGTGGCGGACGTCGTGTTCCTCGCGCCGCGCGCGTGGGCGAACGGCACGAGGCACTACCGCGACGTCGGCGCTTCTACAATAGTCTTTTTGGCGTCCGAGGCCAAGGCGAACGCATTACTGGCGTCGCTCGTGTTCACGCCGCAGAGGGACTGGCACGGCAAGCGCGGCGCGGCCGTCCAAGTGGCGTGCAACGACCGCGGCAACGTGGGGCGCGGCGGGCCCCTCGAGCACGCCCAGGCGGTCAAAATACGCGTGCGGGCCGCGAACGACGCGCCCGTCATTACTTCACCCGAGCTGGGGGGCGGCTACGCTTTGTACCTGGACCAAAGTGGCCGGGGCAAGTTGGAAGGCGCGGCCTTCGAGGACGCGGGGCGCGTGTATCGGCAGACGCGATGGAGCCCGGAAGACGTCAAGGCGTACTTACATGATGAGGACACTCAAGAATACAAGTACCCCTACCACCAGGAGGCGCACACGGGCTACGAGCTCTGGACGAGCGCGCCGGAGGTCGGTCTAAATGACGTCGTAGATAGCGCCTACCACGCGTCGGGCTGGAGGAGCGCCCCGGTCGCGGATATTAAGAAACGGGGCGACGCGCCCGCCTCTTCGCACCCGCGCTCCTTCGTCCACTTCCGGGACCGCCTCTTCTTCGCCGCCGAGGACGACGCCCACGGCGCGGAGTTGTGGTCCACGGACGGGAGCATCACCGCGTTGAACGCGGACCTCCTGCCGGGCCGGGGGTCGAGCGACCCGCGAGCTTTGACAGTTTACGAGGATTTATTATACTTCTCGGCGGCGGGCCACGCCGCTGACGAGTGGCGCGTGAAGGAGGACTCCATGGCGCACCCGGGCGGCATGCGGGACGAGTGCGACTCCATGCGGCGCGCGTCCTTCGACGCCCGCGTGGCCTTCGTCGTCAGCGCCACAAACGTGTGGGACCCCGGCGCGCAGTACGACTGCCCGCAGGGCTGGCGGTGGATGGACTCGAATGAGGCCCAGCGGACGTTCACGGGCCGCAACTACGGGCCGAGCCACGGCGGCAAAGATGAGAACCCCGGCAAAAGCCGACACGACCTGGCCACGACGGAGGAGCTGGTGTACTACTCGCAGTGCGGCTGGACGGCGTATGAATACGAAGGGCTTCAGAGGGACCACTTCCGGTTCTCGGACTCGCACGCCACTGGTTTGTACAAATCCGCCGGGTCTCCTGATTCGAGAAGACCCGACGTCGATCTCGTAAAAGGCGGCTGGCGGGGCATCGCCCTCAACGTAAAGCGGTTCGCGGGCATCGTCTGCGTGGCAGACCCCGAATCATATGATGTGGCGCCGACGGGGCGGGAGCTGTGGGTGTCGGACGGCAGCCCGCAGGGTACCATAAGAGCGGCCATCGTGCACAAAGGGGCGTCGAACGCCTGGAGCGACCCTCGATATCTGTGCGCGTTCGACGGGGCGCTCTTCTTCGGCGCGGACGACGGCGAGCACGGGCGGGAGCTCCACCGCTTCTCCAAGGAAATACAAGATGGGCGAGGCGTCTCGAGACTCGTGGCGGACGTGCGGCGGGGCGCCGATAGTTCGGACCCCAAGTACCTCATGAGCTGCGGAAACGTCCTATGGTTCGTGGCCAACGATGGCTTAAGGGGGGAGGAGCTGTACGCCAGCGACGGCGGCTTAGGCTACTTACACCGCGACGCGGGCGACAGCGCCAACGGGGACGTGCTCTACCCGAATCGAGGCGCCTCGGGGACGCGCCTCGCCAAGGACATCCGGCCCGGTTTACAATCGTCGTCCCCGGACCACTTCGTGTGTTTGAGCGGCGTGCTCCTGTTCGCGGCGACGGACAATGACAAGGGACGGGAGCTGTGGAAGGCGTCCTGGACGGACCTCAGCGATTCGACGACGTTACTAGTGCAGCGCGTCTCAGATATAAAGCTGGGCCCCGGTTCTTCGGCGCCGGAGTACCTCGCGGTCTTGGGCTCGCGCGTGTACTTCTCGGCGGACGACGGCCGCGTGGGCCGGGAGCTGTGGAAGACGGACGGCTCGCCCAGCGGCACGCGCCTCGTGGCCGATGCGAGGCTGGGCTCCCGCGGGTCGTCGCCTATGTACATGACGCGGTTCCTGGATAAGCTCTTCTACGTCGCGCGGTCGGCAGATCCTACTGACGGAGCGAGACGCAGCCTGGAGGCCCCGACCGCCACGCGGTTGTGGGTCACAGACGGCTCGCGCGCCAACACGCAACCGGTGGCCGACGAGACCGGGGCGTACATGGACGTGGACCGAGGCGCGTTGGATCAGGCCTGGCCGCGAACCCTGGCCACGTTAGGAACCGCCTTGTACTACCCGGGCCGCCGCGGCGCGACGCAGCTCGATGGCGGCCTCACGGCGGGCCAGACCAACCGCCGGAAGCGCCGGCCCCAGGCCTTCGCCGTGCACGACACCGACGACGACATTTTAACGCTCGTGTTGGATGTCGTGCCGCCCGAGGCGGGCGGGCTTTCACTAGACGTGGCGACGCCGCCATCCGTGGAGATGTTGAATGGCGACGGCACGCGCGACCCGACGCAGACCTTCCGCGGCACTAGTGCGCATCTGAACCTGTTGCTGGCGGACCTGTGGTTCGCGGCTTCCCCGCAGTACTCGGGCGCGGTGGACATCCGCGCGACCGTCCGCGACGACCCGCTGCGGTGCGTGGCGAACGTCACGGACGGCTGCGAGCGCGGGACGAACGCGACGGCGGCGGCCGTACTGCGCGTGTTCGTGCGCCGACACAACCAGGCGCCCTTCGTCCACGTGATCCAGGGCCCCGTCGGCGCGGCGGCCGACGCGAACCGCATCGAGGGTTTTGCAGAAGTGGGCGACCCCGACGCGGCCGGCGCGGACTTGGGGGTGGATGCCTCGACGGGGCTGCCGATCGAGCCGCGGCTGGTCGTGACCGTGACGGCGCAAAAGGGCCTGGTCTCGCTCGGAACGCGGGACGCGCGGCTGTCGTTCATCGAGGGGACCGGCGTCGAGGACCGGCGGGTCGTGGTCGACGCGTCCGTCGCGGCGCTGAATGACGCCTTGTCGGTATTGACCTACGCGTGCGCGGGGTGCGCGGTCGGGACCGCCGACGAGATCACCGTTGCCGTGGACGACGGGGGCTTCGCCGGTCTGGGAGGGGCGCTCACCGCGTCCGGCGAGGTGGTGGTCACCATTGTCGGGAGGTAACTACTCCTTGTTTAGTCAGGTTTCCCTTAGACTTGGGCAATTACCTGGGCACGGTGAAATAACTTGAATTGCACAGATAATTGCACGGCGGCCCGGCCGCGCGACTTTAACTTGTGTACTTACTCCTTGTTTAGTCAGGTTTCCCTTAGACTTGGGCAATTACCTGGGCACGGTGAAATAACTTGAATTGCACAGATAATTGCACGGCGGCCCGGCCGCGCGACTTTAACTTGTGTACTTACTTGTTCCCCCCCCGCCGCTGCGCGCGGTCCGCGCGGCCCGCCGGCTACCTCTAGCCGCCCGGGCGCACGCGCTCTAGGCGACCGGGAACATGGCCGACGGCACGCTCGCGCCCGCCATAACTTTGTACACGACGTTCTTGAGGTGCTCGTTGCCCGGCGCGCCCTTGGAGGCGTCGTCCACGAAGGCCTGGAACTCTTCCACCGTGCAGTCGGCCTGGGCCTCCCAGATGCACACCATCGGGTTCTCCGTCCCGGCCTTGTCGGCGATGAAGGAGTGGTTGTACATGCCGTTGGCCTTGTGCTGGTCGACCATCTCCTGGAACTTGGCCGGGTCGCCCAGCACGGGGCCCATCAAAGGCCACCAGGCGGCGGGTCCGCCCTCCTTGAAGTTGTGCTGCACCCAGAAGAACGCGCCTGAACTGGGCTTGGGCTCCACGACTTCGGCATCGGTTAAGCCGGTTCCGGGCACGAGCGCGCCGGGCATGGCGCGGGTGCAGGCGTTGGTGAAGACTCCGCCGCTGGCCGGGCTGATCGCATCGTTGTCGATGAAGTCCTGGAATTTGCCCGCACCTGCGTGAATCAACGCTGCCAGAAAGCACGTCTACTCAGGACGCTGCGCGCGCACTTTCCTCGTCCTTGCACTCCCACAAGCAATTGAGCTTGTCGCCCTCGGGGCCGGTCGGCATTGCGTAGTGGTTCGTGTAACCAATCGCCTTGTGGCTGGCGGCCATGGCGTCCATGGCTGCTTTGTCGCCCATCATCGGGCCCATCTTGGCCCACCAGGCAGCCTTCTTCTCGTCATCCACAAAAGTGTGCACCACGGTGATGAAGATGGTCGGCTCGAGCGGCGCGTCGGCCGTCGCGTCGGTGCCCTCGACCACCGTCGTCACCTTTGCGCCCTCCTCCGTCAGCTCTTTCGTGGATTCAGCCATACTGTGTTTTGTTGCTGCGGTGGGGGGGACGCGTGCACGCTGTTTCAGCGGCGGTGGGCAGCGTTTCTGCTGGCGTGGGGAGGGCGCAGGTATTCAGAGCTGGCAGCCTGTTATGGGGCACGCGAGGCCGGGGCAGCTTTTATGGATGGGGAGGACCCGCGCGGCGCATACGCGGGCGATTGCGGGTGGACGCACCTCAATTATTTAGCGCTGCTCTCGGCGGAAGCTCGGCGGTGAAACAGGCAGAGCAGGAGCGAGCCCGTAGCGCGCCGCGCCCGTCACGTGACCGACGCGGCCGCTCCGCCTGGGCCTCGGGCTACTGCTGCTGCTTTAGTTATGTATACACACAGTTTAGTTTTGTTCTCTGGTTCACTAGCGCGCGGCCGCCGCCGCGGCTCACGTCTTCCACCCCTGTGTCCGCTGGTGGTCCATGTACTCGACGTAGGGGGCCCACTGCTCCGCGAGCTTGCGCTTCTGCTCCTCGGAGAGCGGCGGCGCCTTCGTGCTGGCGCCGGCGCGTTGCTTCGGCGTGAGCAGCGGCGCGGGCGTGTCGTCGTCGATCGCGTTCGACGCGTCATCGTCCGGCTGGTAGTCCTCCATCGCTTGCAGATCCGCGTCGGAGCCATCGCTTCGACTGGTGCTGAGTGGCCGGCGCCAGGCTGAGCTCCGCAGAGAGGTGGATTGGTGGGAGGCTGGTCTTCTGAACGCTCGTGTTGCTGGTCGCGCTGCGATAAATGTGCGACTGATAGCGCGTAGCATCTTGCTACGTTGGTCGACAGCGTGGCCTCACCACGACGCACTTTTTTGCACGCGCTGCATGAGGCACGGGTTTTACGCGAGAGAGGAGCATTCCTGACCGCGGGAGGAGTCGCGCGCGCTGGCATGCGCCCTCGAAAGACACTTGCCTTCTCATACAATTTTAAAAATTGCGGGTTTTGCTCTCGCGTTCGGGTTCGTCTCGCACGTTTATCGTCGCGCGTAACCACCAAGCGCCTTCGTTGCAAGCTCATCAGCTTCGCCATAGCGCGCATTGCCTTTCACATCGAGCGCCCTGCGACACTGCAAGAAGGCGCGCTCGTAGCGGTACCCGTTAACGCGTTGGCGCGCAAAGACGGATGGACAGCCCCCAGCGGCCCAAGCGCACTCCTGCGCCCAGGACGCCCGTGGGCGCGCGCAACATCGCTAAAGCACCGACGCCCGGCCGCTCCCGCGCATCGCACACCCTGTTCGAGGACTACGCGGCGTTCGCCCGTGCGGCGCGGCGCGCGGCGGCGGCCGTCGGGGCGAGGGCCGCGCCCGGCGAGCGGCGGGACGCCGTCGCGGACGTCTGCTGGCGGGCGTGCGCGGACGCCGTGGCGCGGCGGGTCCCGCCGCCGCGCACCCTCGCCGTGTCGTGGGTCCCGCAGCTGATCAGCGAGCTCGGCGCTTCTACCCGAGTAGAAGCGCGAGCACTGCGCCGGGCCATCCGCGCGCGCTGCGTGCGGCCGCCGTTGCAAAGGGTTGTAGAGGCGTCGACCGCGAAGAGCCCTGCGCGGACGGCCTCGGCGGACGAGGCCCGGCGGAAGCTGCGGGACGCGGAGCTGCAGGTTCTATTGAGAGTCACCCTGGCCGCCGACGCGCGGCGCCTCCCGGACAAGGACTTCCGGGCCGTGCGCGCGATCGTCGAGCACGCGTCGTTCGCGCTGAACGCGCCCCACGTGCGCTGCGCGCCGACGCGGCGCTCGCGGCCCGTGGACGCCTCGGACTACGCGGTGGACTATGCCACCTTACCCAGTTGGGTCGCGACGGCGCTCCGACCGCCCCTGTCGACGCTCGCTCCGGAGGTCCTTGAAAAATTAGTGGTCGCCTTGGAGCTCTCGTCCGACGAGCCTCAACGCGTACATAGAACGCGGCAGCGCCAGAACGACGAGGGCGCCTGGCCCGCGCCCGCGCGGTCCATGCTGCCGCCGGCCAAGCGGGCCAAGCGCGCATCGTCCGGCGGCGTCCCGTCGGGCGGCTCCTGGGCCGCCTTCTGCGCGTCCACGGAAGCACCACTGGCGCCGGCGGCGACGCCCGCGCCGCCGGA
>Ga0302122_10000791_pt1 | contig 19628 bp, 18 predicted proteins | sample CB21_SCM_MG_FD_203115 | JGI IMG/M metagenome (GOLD analysis project Ga0302122, IMG submission 203115) | Marine microbial communities from Western Arctic Ocean, Canada - CB21_SCM | ecosystem: Environmental > Aquatic > Marine > Oceanic | place: Canada: Western Arctic Ocean | collected 2017-09-28
CTTCAAGAATGCGCAGGCATTAAGGGAGATCGCCCTTAAGGTGCCAGACGATCGACTACTTGTCGAAACTGACGCACCATACCTTGCGCCCGAACCCCATCGAGGGAAAACCAACGAGCCCGCCTTCGTGTCCTGTACGGCTCAACGAATCGCGGATTTAAGGGGGATTTCATTGGAGGCTTTTGCCAAGCTCACCTCAAATAACTTCTTTCAGCTTTTTCAATGTGCCTCCCGACACGCGGCTTAATTGGTGAACAGGCCGGAGCAATTGTATGGAATCAAGGTTTTGAGCCGCTCCCCAGTTTGGTCTTTGCTGGAATCCTTGGTGATCCCGGTTCGTATAATGTATATTATGTAAAGTTCCGTATAGACCTAATAAACTGCACAACGCACCAAACCTAGAGTAAATCGTTTGACCCTTCCCCCGGGCTCAGCCAGAATCAGACAGTCACCGCGGAAAATCATAATGCCGAACCGGGCTCAAGGGCTTTCGAGCGGTCGCTTCCAGAAAATTTAAACCGAGGGAAAAGTTGTAATGACACAAAAAGAAATTAGCGGTACAGCCGCCCCGCAGGACGATGCCGCGGAGATAACGGCCCAAAAGGTCGCTACCAAGGCGCCCCCAGGAAACCGTAAACCCGCTACGATCGGATCGTCAATTGTCATCCACGGCGACGTCGCCGGAGAGGAGGACCTGGTTGTCGATGGAACTATCGAGGGTACGGTTAACTTCAAGGACAACAACCTCGTAGTCAGCGTCAATGGCCGGGTGACGGCGAATATTAACGCCCGCATTATCCGGGTTGACGGAGAGGTAAAAGGTGAATTGCACGGCAGTGAACAGGTCGTCATCAGTCCCAGTGGTAAAGTTAAAGGGGATATCCGTGCGCCTCGAGTGGTCCTCGAAGACGGCTGCTCATTTAAAGGCTCCGTTGATATGGAAACCGATAAAGCAGGAGGGGCTGACCGCGCGACAACACCCCGCTTGCGCCCGAGCGCTGGACGCCCGGTCCGCCCGGGGCGTGAATCATCAGAATCTGGGGCTTTGCGCAACTAAACGAAAAACCGCGGCGTTTGCCGCGGTTTCCCTCCCCCTGCTGATGTGGCAAGATCAACGGTAGTAGTGCGCCCCTGCCCTATCCGCAGTTGTTTTTCCAATTTTCTGCCCTACGTGCCTAGCTGCAGGTATTAGTTGGTCAATATTCACCCTTGCGTTCGACGATCCTGAATCCTGCCGATTGGCGGGGTCAAAAGCCATAATCGGCCCAAGGATCAGCTCTGGGTGCTCATAAATTAGATCATCGCTTAGCGGGATAAAAATTTTATTAGTCACAAGTTTGCCTCTCTTACTGTGGGGTGCTTTCGTACAATGGTTACAATAATAGCCCCCCCAAGGGGTCTTTCCGGGCGTAACCTATGGTAAAAGGGTGGCAACAAAGTGGAAACTTCACCTCATTGGGCAGAATTTAGCTCTGCATCCTAAAACCCCAGAATATATTCCATCCTGGAGCCCATATGGCAACCGTAATAGCCGTAGTTGAAGATGATCAGGATCAACGGGACAACTACGTTGACGTCCTCACCGCGCATGGCTACGAGGTCCGAGCCTATGCTGATAAACCAAGCGCTGAGGCTGGTTTTGAACGCGAGTTGCCCGACCTCGCGCTGCTTGACATCATGCTAGGGGAAGACATGGATGGCGGCTTCGACCTTTGTATGGAGTTACGAAAACTCAGTCCGACTCTACCAGTGATTTTCCTGACAGCCCGCAATAGCGATGCGGACCGAATCTCCTCCCAAAGAATGACGGCATGGGACTACATCACCAAGCCGGTTAGCCTTGAGTTTTTGGTCGCCAGAGTTCACGCTCTATTGCGTATTTCGGAACAACTGCAACAGGGCTCACCCGAATCGTCAGTATTTTCAGTCGGTGATTTGGAGTTGGATGAAAAAAGTATGTTGGTGCATTGGCAGGGCCAACCTGTAAGCCTGACGTTAACAGAGTTCTGGATTATCGAATCACTCACGCGAAATCCTGGTCATGTGAAAAGTTATCAGACACTGAGTGACGTCACCCGCCAAGGGTTGGTCGAGCGAAATACCATCAATGGGTACATCCGGCGAATTCGCAATAAATTTCGCGAACTGGATTCAAATTTTGACCGGATCCAGACAGTCCATGGGACAGGCTACAAATGGGAGCGCGATCCCGAGTGATTGGTCGCAAAGGTCCGCGAGAATCAACGAAACGGATCGACCAAAAGAAGCATCGAGGGGAGTCTGGTATCCGACCCGGGCTTAAGATTCGCACTAAGCTCTTACTGCTGGTTGTCTCCTTGTTAGCTATACCTTGGATGGGCTACGAGTCAGTTCGGGAAATGGAAAGATTCCTGCTCGAGGGTCAAGAGCAAGCACTGGAATTGACAACTCAAGGTATCTCAAGCCTGCTTGGAAATCGAAGCGATCTTTTCGACCCGGGAGTTGGTGTGCCGGAGGTTATTGGACGAACATCAAGGCCTTTGCCTACTGAGATCGAGCAATCTTTATCTATCGATGCTGCAGCATCCGGCTGGATGTCAGCGATTGGCCAACTCACCAATTTCACAGGTTTTGGTCTTTTCGAATGTGACCGAGACTATCAACCAGATTCCTTAGCCGTTCGACACGGTGTTGCCATTGACCCGGAACAGCTTTTCGCCTACTTCGAGGTTGATGACGACATTATCATCCTTAGGGACCCGGACCTGGTCTCTCTCAACAATAGCGACCAACTGCGGATGACTGTCCAAGCGGGTTCGGGTGCGATCTCCCGTTACCTGTTTACAACCACCGAGCCTGGCCGGGTCAGTATTTATCTGATGAGAGACAACTGGCGGGAAGCGATAAGTGGCGATGCTGTTCGGGAGGTTGCGGGAGTCCTTGATCTCACAGAACGGGGTTACCTGATCAAATTACGAATTCCTCGGGATTTGCTGGGTGTTGGCGCGCGACTCAAATTTGAGATAGTTGACGTCGATGACATCAGTAGTCGTGTTGTAAGCCGGGTGATCAGTACCGAGCCGGATCCAACCCAACTCGGAATTGGCCGGGTCCGACTTGCCACCCCAGAATTGACAAAACTGATTCAGCCCCTTTACCTATCTGAAGCGAATATAACCATTTGGGATCGAGGGTACCGGCTTAGAGCGCAGGTAGGATCTATCTTCCCCCCGGCACGTGAGGGGTTTGATCTTAAGAGTGAGCAGCTCGCCTGGCCTTTCGCTAACATCGAAGCCGTAATTACCCGCTTTTATGAATGGATACTCCGAAGTCCAGCACGGGGTTTAAAGGACATGCCGGTTGATTCAAGCCAGGAAGATTACCGACTCCTAGGCCGAGTGCTCGCCGAAGGCCAGCCAAAATCTGAGCGACGCCGCTATGGAGATGCCAAGCTTATTGTTACCGCAGCACCAATCTGGGCCGAGGGAAGCATCGACGGCGTAGTACTAATCAAGCAAAGTGGAAACAAGCTGTTGTCCTTGCAACACCGTACCCTGCAACGCTTTACATTGCTGTTTTTGGGAGTCTTTCTCTTTTTGTCAGTGGCAATCTTGGTATTTTCAACTCGCCTAACCTACCGGGTAGGGCGACTACAGCGGGAAACCGAGCAAGCGGCGACACCCGAAGGTCGACTGCTTAAAGATCAAATTCGACCTGGCGCCCGCTCCAGTGATGAACTAGGCAGTCTCACAAGAAGTATCTCCGGGCTACTTCACAATCTCGGCCAATATACCCGCTACCTGGAGAAACTACCTGACACTCTCGCCCACGAGCTCCACAATCCACTAAATGTAGTCAACTCGTCGCTTGAGAATCTTCAGTACCACCACCACGAGTTGGTAGATGATAAACATCTTCAAAGAGCGCGAAATGGCATTGGCCGGCTTCGATCAATCATCACAAGCCTGACCGAAGCGGCGAGTCTGAAAGAGGCCTTGAGTCATGAACAGGAAGAGCGATTCGATCTAGCTGCGTTGATTGACGGCTGCGTAGATGGATACCAGGCCGTTAACCCGAAGCACCGGATTGTTTCCACCCGTGTAGCTGGACCGATGATTATTGAGGGGGTCCCAGACCGCCTTGCCCAGATGCTCGACAAATTAATTGACAACGCAGTTCAATTCGGCGCAGATCAAGGGTTAATCGTTGTCAACCTACGAAAAAATGCCGATGGTATTGAATTAACGGTAGCAAACGATGGCCCCTCCCTCCCAGTTGATATTGTTGACAGACTTTTTGACCCGATGGTCTCCAGTGCGCGGGATGCGCGCAAAACGCACCTAGGTCTAGGACTCTACATCGCTCGTCTCGTTGCGGAGTTTCACAACGGAACAGTTGTGGCGCGAAACCGTGCCGGTGACCGTGGTGTAGAGGTTGTCGTATCCCTACCTGCGGCCCGTGTTGCGACTCGTTGATTGAACTACCCGCCCTGCCCCAACCATCTCTATTTAAGACCTAAGGCCATCACGATGTCTGAAATGTGCGGCTTCCCATCGCAGACCTCCTTTGCAGATAGTCCTTGTAGTTCATGAGGGAAAACCAACCATTGATCGGTCTCGCGGATAAAATAGTCAGGAATTCTGCCAGTCTCGTTCTTGGTGGGTTTATACCAACACGTCGCAACCCTAAGGTCTGAGGGCATATTACGCCGGCAACGGGCTTGAAGGTCCGTTATTACGGCTTCTATACTTCTCCCTGAATCGAGAACGTCGTCAACGATCAAAAGCGAATCGTCCCGATTGATCTTACGAATCAAGTAACCTAGGCCATGAACCTGGACCGCTTCGGCCGTCTCGGCGATACCTTTGTAATAGGACGTCCGAATAGCTACGTGGTCAGTCGTTATGCCGACATAATCCAGAAGTTCCTGGACAGCGATCCCAACGGGTGTGCCGCCACGCCAGATCCCTACTATAAAGTCCGGGCGGAATCCGCTCTCGATGATCTTCTGCCCTAGCAAAAACGAGTCGCGGAGAAGATCGTCAGGTGAGATAAAGTATTTTTCCATCAAGGACTCCTAAGTTCAGAGTTGACACTATTACTGGGTGCCGCCACGGGCTTCACCCTGGTCCGGACGATCATCATCGTTCAGTTTTTTGGTTTCGGCTTTTTGGGCTATCGATTGAGAGGCCTCGGTTGAGCTTGATGCTTCGCTCGCCTCAGCATCATCTGGAGTCTCCGATACTGCTATTTTTTCGAAACTGCTCTCTACCTCGACGGAAACGACTTTGGAATCCTTTCGAGAGTCAGCACTGCCACTGCCAGGTTCTGCCGCCCTTTGAAGTACCCCGGGCTCTATTTCAGGTTCGCTACCTGGTTGCGGGGTGATCCAATGAGGCTCAACCCATGCTGATTCAGGTTGCGTATAAAATACAATCTGGACTGGAAGAGCGCTGCCCGGAAATTTCTTCTGGAAATTAGAGACATTGATTCGATGCACACCATAACTAAAAAAAACGCGACACCGAATACAAGTAGGCCCTTTATAAGATACCTTTTTTTGACCATTTGTCCAAACGTCGATCTCGCCCTCATTGGAACTCCAGACGACGTGAACGATAATCTGATGCCATTTGCCACGAAGCTCATTCTCGTCGATCAACGAAAAATAAAGCGATTCTTCAACAAATTGAGCTCCCAGCCAGAGGACGCCGGTACTGCCGATCTCCAGAGCCCACGCTGATTCTTGGCTTCCATGATCGACAAACTGCCCGTGCCGGGTTTTAGCCGGGTAGGTGTTAACGAAATCTTCTGGGAAAAAAATGTTCCAGCGATACCACTCTGGCCCGGAAACCGGCTCGCTCGAGCGACGGGTTTGGGCCCGTTCTGCTCTTTCAGCCCCTAACAAACAGTCGTTATAAGGAGGGACAGAGGTACAGTCGCCAGGGCGCAATTCGAACCGCTCTACCATCTCGGCCGGCCCCAGGCCCGTTGGGTCGGCGACTACAGAATGACCCCATTCGGAGTCACCCGCGAACCTTATAAAGTGTGACCCTTCACTAGATTGGCTCTCGGTCGACAAGGAGAGCATCAAGGTAACGATTGCGGACAGGATATGTGTCCAAAAAGTCTTCCGGGAAGAATAACTTCCAGCGATACCAATGGGGCTGGTTTGAGGCATTAGACGTACTTATACACTGAGCAAGTTCGGCCCGTTCAACACCGGTCGCAGTTCAAAACGCTGTACCACGGATGTCGGAGCAAGGCCGGTGGGGTCGTCTGACTCGGTCACAGCCCACTCCACATCCATCAAAAACGGTATAAATCCACTTAGCTTGTGGTCGGTCGCATGCGCACAAATCTTCATGAAGGCCAACACGATCGCAATTATCCGACAGTGCATTAGAGAACCTCTATTTCCACTGTAGGTGACGCGCCGACGACGGCTTTGCCGATGTGCTCGACAAGTATCTCAACTTCGGGGCCTAAAGCTCTCGAGTCTGTCACTGGTGGCACCATGGAGCGGATCGCCTCCAAGAATCCCGTAAGAGCAGGAGGCGCCTTCCTATCTGTCACGTACAAGGCCTGACTCGCAGTGACCCCAAGGTAGGCTAGGACGGCATCGAACGCATGACTGGCTGTTTCATATTTATTGAAAGACCAAAAAGTGGGAACTCCGATATCGTTCTGGCCAAAACCGCCCCCTTCTGAGCCCGGTAGCAAGGTAACTTGCGCTGCGCTCCTAGCCTCCTCCTGATACGCTACGGCCGCCATACCTGCGACACCAATGTAACCGTCTTCCCTAGCAAGCAACTGATTAGGAAGATGAGAGACCTTGCTGTCCAGTAACTTAGTGATCTGTCGCTCCCCGAGCGTCGCAAGATCCGCCCAAGACGCCGTAGCACCGTCGATCGCAGGATAAGCAAGACCATTATGATAACCCCCGGTCGAGAAGACACGACCCAACGGGTGATTACCGTCAGGTGGGATATATACCGGGTTATCGGTAATACTGGTCAATGACGAGTTTGCAACGGCTTCCAGATGACTGACCGCGTGCTCTGCCTGCGCCAATACGCGCGGTAGAATCCGCCACGACACGGGCGCCTGAAATTCACGCCGCACAGGATCGCCTCCTTCAGTAAGACTCCTAAGCTGTTTAAGTGCACGAAGTTCTTCAGGTGAGTCCCAGAGTGAATCCAGGCTCCGGTCGTACGCCTCGAGCGGGGCACGCAATGCCTCAGTAGAGAGCGCAAAAAACCGGTAGGCCATATCCAAACGTCGCCGGGCCGATAGTGCAACGTCTGCGGCAAGTGCGCTGGCACAAGGAGAACCATTCACCAGAGCGAGGTTCTCTTTCTCACCCATGATCCGCTCTTGCGAGAGATGGCTGAAGAGGTGTCCGAGAGGTTGAATCTCACCGGCACATCCGATACCTCTAGTTGGCACCGGAGGTAGTGAGACTTCATCGAGCATCGCGGCAACCCGTCCCACCAGATCTGAGGAGACCGCAGCATGTCCTTCTATAAAATTCACAAGCCTCGCGAAAACCACACCTCGCACCACTCGCTCTGGCGCGGGATCACCAAAGGCCACTGACGTAGCAAAACTTACTTTTCTGGCATGAGCTTGGCGTTGGTCCTTGTTAAAGCGCTGGTATGCGTTCTGACCATATCCGGAGGTGACCCCGTAAACAACTATGTCGTGATCACTCTCCAACAGTGACAAGAAACTAGCCCTTGCCTCGTCAATCCGCGCCATCGTGGAATCAGCAATGGCGACTCCTTCGCCCAACCACGCAACTTTGTGGTAGTTCCCGAGCGAAAAACTCTCTCGAGCCTTGAGCGAAATCATGAAGGGGTTGGTTGTGTGGTGCCCGGGGCCGGAGTCGAACCGGCACAGCCGTAAGGCCGAGGGATTTTAAGTCCCTTGCGTCTACCTGTTTCGCCACCCGGGCCGTTCATAATATCAATGAAACCAATTAGTCTAGTGATTAACTATTAAATTTGACCCCGTTTTTGACCCCATCTGCAAGAAATCTATCTCTGAGGACACTGCTATACCCGCATTTTACACGAGAAAAACCCCGTACTGAATCAACGGTACAGGGCATCTGGAGTAGCGACGCGACCCCTTGAGAGTCGGAGGTGCTCAGTTCGTCTACATTTAATCCAAGGGCAATAGGTTCACCAGTTCATCACCTTTATTCTGCTACTTTCTGCGATGCCATATTGTGCAGGTCTGTCAATGAAATTATGAACTTTGAAAAAGAGAATAAAACAGCATTGGTGTTTGCTAACGAAGCAGTGGACAGGTTGGTGATGGACATTCCTGACCTAGTAGACCCAATATCAGTGGTCCACAATTCAGTGATGTCGCTGATTCAACTGTTGGTTGAGGACGGTGGGTACCAACGGGAGGATATTCACAGTCTGGTCAAGTCAGCGCTGTCGCCACAACACAAGTGGAAATCCTCTGAGTGAGAGGCACAGTCCCTTCATAAGGGTCCCAATGTGCTCTGCCTGGATCAATTCGATCAGTCCAGCAATCATTGTACGAAACAGTCTTCAATAGGCTCGGTGTCTAGCAGCATCTCTGATGTCCACAACCTTGCCAGAGATATCAGGCAAGGGTTCCAAGAGGATCGTTGGGGAGAGTAGTGAGTCTTCAGCCACGGTCAAGGCATAGCTTATGTAAATCGTTGAGACACTGGGCACATTTCCTTATCCTAGCGGATTTAGGAGGCACAGAAAGGAATACAAGCAAAAACCAGACTCACGTTGGGATCAGCCAAGGCCGAGCAGGGGCGCGTCTTTAGGGCTCTTGTGGTTGTCATTTCTTTTGTTCATCAAATTTTGGATTTCGATGTGCCTTGTTGGAAATAGCTATTGATTGCATGGGGATGGATAACGGTCCGATCTCACCATTTAGATATCCGTCGCCTGGTCATTCGCTAATCGAGTGTGGGGTGTTTTTTGGTTTCGGCTAGAACTCTCCGCCTATATATACCTGGGTATAAGATCTTTTTGAAACCAAATATGAGAGAATATCTCATTGACACATTTTGGGCGTTAGCCATTGGCAACAATCTCTATAAACGGATGAAGGACAGCCGAACGCCTGCTGAAATAGCCGGCACGAATGGACCTGACTAGGAATTACGAAATGAAAAGGTTAATTGCTGCTACTGTTGCTGTGTTGATAGTCAGTGGGGTTGCTGTTGGTGGTGATGTTGTGATCGTTACAACAGAAGAATCGCCTATGGTATCGGACGCTCTTAATTCAAGGGAAGGAGGCAAACTTTTTAGCCCCCGAGGGGGTAAATCGCCAGCCCCTTTAGCGCAGTGGATCGCAATAGATGGCGATATTTATTTCTGCGTTACCGAGCCTCCAATAATGAAAGATCAAATGAAACCAGTTTGCAAGAAAGCAAAAATGATCGACTGACTAGGTTGATTATTGGTTTGTAACTGCGATAAAACATACGGGCTTGAATAAGGCGTAGCCTGATTGATGCCCCGACACGGGAACCCCAATCACACCCATTGTGAATGCTTCTAGCAATAAGAAATAAGATAAATGATATGAAAAATTTGTTTGCCATTATGTTACTTTTGATGATCTCGGTTCCGGCACCTCAAGCCGAGGCCCTTAGTCTCAATAACTACGATTACTACAAACGGATCTCACCTGGAAAAGAAAAACTCATTATTCCTGCCTATAAAGGTGTGTCAGCAAAGACACGAAGGTTAATGAAGCGGGCAATCACGCAATCATATAAAGCACTCGGTAAGCGCCCCATTGCAAATACCTATTCACTTTATTGGCATACCAAGAAATCCAACCTTAGCAAGGTCGCTAAAAAATGGTGTGCCGTCGCAGGGCGAAAAGGCAGTGACTTGAAGCGCTGTATGACCGAAGGCGGTGGCTGGGACGATGGGTTCAAAACCACTAATATCGGAAGCGCTATGTTTGAAACAGCCAGTCGTCAGGGCTTGATGGAAGCCACCGAGGATACTTGGGGTGAGACGAACGTCAATTTCCATGCTAAAACGGCCGCTCATGAATATTTTCACGTCTACCAGACCATGATGCAGCATTACTTTGAAAAAGAAGACCGACTTGGGTTTCCGCAGAAAAGAACCCGAGACGATATGCATGGAGGCCCGGTCTGGATGATTGAAGGCGGTGCAGATTACTTTGCTTACAATGTGATGGGAAAATACAAATGGCGGGATTACGAGGAATGGATGGAGGAGATTCTGGGTGAGGCAAAAGAAGAAATTGCCCGCGGCAAAAAGAAAGGTATCAAGGTCATTTTAAAAAACTACGCCACAGAGTCACAGTTGGATAAAATGAAAACCAAGGGATTTTATGTGCACTTTCAGTATGACGGCGGTGCCTGGGCCAACGCTTATCTTCGTTATCTTAAGGGTACGAACAAAGGCGTATTCACCAATTACTATAAAGATATAGCTGAGCTTGAGCGCACCTGGCGAAAAAAAGGCAAGATAAATTACGGCTGGCAGATGTCGTTTAAGAAAAACTTCGGCATGACCGTCAATCAGTTCTATACCAAGTTTAATCGCTTTATGAAATGGTCAACCTCAAGGCAGATGAAGATCTTATCGGCGCCTTTGTCATAGCATGCATCTGATGTTCACCTAGCGTGTTTAGCGCCTGCAATTAGCCCAAAGACACGCCCACCGACATTTACCGGTTAAAAACCTGCGTCAAACAACCTGAATCCAACCGGTCACTAACCGCAGTGGGGTGTTCAGGCTATCCCGGTGCTTGAAATTTCCCACCGGTAGGCAGATGTGGTTGCCAACCTCTTCACTCATCCCAACAGCGCAACAACAAGGACGCCTCATGTGATAGCCTCGCGCCACAACCATCGCAGTAGCCATCGGCGCAATCGTCGCAAAGCAGTCCTCGAGCTATCTGCCCTGGTGTCAACACCTGTGACGGTTGAGGTAAACGGGGCCCATTACAGAGTAATGATGTGATCAGGCATGTTGCCGGCCAATTCCTCATATAGATTCGGAAAACAACCGATCACCGCACCATCGACCAGTTTGCCGTCAATCTCACGTTCATAACAGCACTGGTCGCACCCCATCAGAAGAATATTCTGTTCCTGAGCCACTATGGCAAGGCGCTCTCCCAGCGGATCGTTTTTGACTAACACGTAGTTGTTATCTTCGAAGAAAAACATACCGACCACCTGAGGGCCATGTGCATGCTCCTCAAGCTGGGGCAGAATCATTTTTCCGAGTTTGTATGACACGGTATGTCCTTGGCTGGAAAATATATAGGCAACTTTCAAAATTGACTCCTTATGATAGTGATCTGGGTGATCCCGCTCGATCTTGTAGCACGGGTCTTATTAAATTCTGTGAGGCACTGCGCAGATATCTGGGCGTGAGTCTTGTTGTTTTTTGCAGCTTCTCTTTTCTCAATGCCCTTCTCGGCCGCGCCTATAAGATCACCAAATTGGCTATGACGATTCTGGTATTCGAAGTCTAATATTTTAGCCTCATTACGAGTGGCTTTGGTACTGCCTAACTGCGCGATCTTGACCCTCTTTTTTTTGAACCCCAACTTTGTACTTGAATGATAGGAGTAGTCAACCGGATGGTTTGACGCGTGTCTCAAGGTTGTTCCGTGTGACGCGATAGTGTTCCAGGCGAGGTTTGAGGTTGCCAATGAAGTCTTGCCTGATCTTCACTTCCGCGTCCCTTACGTGTCGCTCTTTGCGAACAAAGGAGCAGATCTTACCGCTAAAATCTAAGTATTCTAGTGTCCCCCACATGCTCAATTTGTCACCTGGGCCGCTTACCGCCACCCGTGTAGCGGTGTTTTTAGTGAATTTGGGTAATTGTCGGCGAGTGTGTCGGCATCGTTCGAATAGAAGTATTAGCAACAGGGATCAAATTCAATCTAGCCAGATTGAAATTTACCACATCGGGTTCAGTCGATCTGATTCTCGGTTCATCATTTACCAAAAGTTAGTGACCTCAACCGCTAATCAACGGCTTGATCATAAAGCCTTGAGTACTTAGTTCGAATGCTCTTACAGGATTTTATAGAGTGCGGCGACCCACATTGACATGTCAATTAATCTGCAGACATTCGACCAAAAAGTGATAATGGCGTGTACTCGGTAGTTACCTGGTTGTAGTTAGATATTCCCTAGAATCAACACCCTTAAAAATTGATGGCAAGAGAAAAAGATTTCATTAAAACCACCTGCCCCAGGGATTGCTATGACGGTTGCGGCATCTTAGTAGACCGAAAGGATGGGAAAGTCGTTAAGGTTAAAGGGAACCGAGAGCACCCGTCCAACCGAGGAGCGCTGTGTCCTAAATGCGCCATCGGTTACAACGGTGTGTGGCTTGATGAAACCGCCCGCCTGTTACATCCTTTAAAGCGTACTGGACCAAAAGGATCTGGTGAGTATAAAAGAATTTCCTGGGATTTGGCGCTGAAGGAGATAGCGGAACAGTTAACTAACACCGCCCGCCTGTACGGCCCTGACAAAATTTTCCATACTCATTACACCGGGACCTGTTCGGTGATTGCCGGGGCGTTTCCAGATCGCTTTTTTCGCCACATTGGCGCAACAGAGGTCGACCCGGATACGATTTGTAACGCCGCGGGGCATGCGGCTTTGAATTACGTTTTCGGCGATTCCGCGACAGGTTTCGATCCGCGGACCGCAAAAGACAGCACTTGTATAGTGGTCTGGGGAGCCAACCCTTCACATTGCGGGCCTCATGTAAACCAAAACTGGCTGTATGAGCAAAGTGCTAAAGTCATCGTCATCGACCCCGTTAAAACCGAAACTGCCATTGCAGCTGATTTGCACCTTCAACTATGGCCCGGCACGGATGCCGCTCTTGCTTACTCTATTGCACATGTCATCCAGCGTGAGGGCCTTGTAGATGCCGAGTATGTAGACAATCATGTGAAAGGGTACGCAGAGGCGCTACCATTGATCGAGTCTTGTACACCCCAATGGGGCGAACAAGCGACGGGAGTTTCGGCAGCGTTGATCGAAGACGCCGCACGCTCCTATGCAAAAGGGCCCTCGTTACTCTGGCTTGGGCAAGGGCTCCAGCGCCAGCCGCAAGGGGGTAACGTGTTTCGCGCCTGCGCGATGTTGCCAGCATTGACAGGCAATATCGGCAAGCCAGGAGCTGGCGTTTATTATTTGAACGATACTCTTGCTATCGCTGGGCGTGCCGGAACCCCGCCTATCTATCGCGAACCACAATCTGAAAGTCAGCCAAACGCTGTTAGCCAAATGGATATGCCTCGCTTATTGCAGGATTCTTCAGCGATCCGTTCTTTTTTAGTTTGGAACTGTAATCCGCTTGCGTCCAATCCGGATCAGACATCGACCCGCAAGGGCTTGGCCCGCGAAGATCTCTTCACCGTCGTCATTGACTGTTTTATGACTGACACCGCCGAGTATGCCGATATTGTGCTGCCTGCAGCGAGCTTTCTCGAGTTCAATGATCTTTGTGCCTCGTATTTTTATCTCACCATTGCCGCCCAGGTAAAGTGCCAGGAACCTATGGGCGAATCTTTACCTAATCAAGAGATTTTTCGAAAACTAGCCAAGGCTATGAATTTAGACGAACCGACTCTTTACGAAGACGATCACTCAATTTTGGGTTCAACCCTTCAAGCGGCGGGAATTAAAGACACATGGCTGGATTTCGCCGAGCGTGGCTGGGCCCACATTGGGGCTGAGCCATTAATCTTGTGGTTCGAAGGAGAATTCCCTACCCCGAGCGGAAAAATTGAGCTTGCTAGCGAGCGTGCAGAAGAAGATGGTCATCCACGTCTACCCCAGCCACACAGCAACTCTGCGCCTGCGCCCGGAAAACTTCGGCTACTTTCACCCGCAGACAAATGGTTGATGAATTCCAGCTTTTGCAACGACCCTAAAATTCAAAAACAACTCGGTCCGGCGCTTGTGGTCATTCACCCTAAGACAGCCAACGGGCTAAACATCTGCGATGGCGACCAAGTCCGTCTGTCTAATGAAATTGGAGAGCTCAATCTCACTGCTAAGCTCTCGGATACGATCACACCCGGTACGCTACTCAGTTACAAGAGTCGCTGGCTTAAAACAGAATCCACATCGGCCAACATAAACGTTTTGCAAGCGCCCACAAAGACCGATATGGGTGAAAGTTCCTCGGTGCATGGCACCGAGGTCACAATCTCAAGAATTCCCTGAGCGTTCCGATTGCTCAGGCCGCCTTTTTTACTCGCTGTTGTTTTGCGCGCTTAGGTCCTGTTGACCTCTTTCTCCAATGCCCCGGTTTACTGGGGTTCTCAGATTTAAAGCTCCGGCTGAACTTGCGTTTGGAGTTGGGCCGAGGCTTGTCGCCATGCTTGTTTTTGGGTTCGGAGGCTGTCGGCTCAAGCCCTTCAATCACCTCGCGTTTAATCTTTTGACCGGTCAGTCTTTCGATCTGACCCAACTTTTGCCAATCCGAAGATCCCACAAGAGAGATCGCACAGCCGGTAGCCCCTGCCCTGCCCGTTCGACCAATTCGATGAATATAATCCTCAGCAACCATCGGTAGATCAAAATTAATTACATGGCTGATATCTTTAATATCAAGCCCGCGTGCTGCAACGTCTGTGGCCACCAACATCTCTACCCGTCCCTTTTTAAGGTTCTCAACGGTCTGGCGGCGTTTGTTCTGACTCATATCACCGTGCAGTGCCGCACTTTTGTGATCTTTTGATCGCAAAACCTTTGCGAGTTGATCGGCGCCGCGTTTGGTAGCAGTGAAAATCAGTGCCTTGGTTAGTTGCCCATCGTTCAAGTGGTGCTCCAGCAACTCTTGCTTGTGAGCCTTGCTGTCGGCATGATGAATGTGTTGTTGAATCGACTTATGGCTTTCATTATTCGCAGCTAAAGCAATGCGCTGTGGTTTTCTAAGCAATTGGTTAGCCACTTTCAGGACGGGGCCTTCAAGCGTTGCGGAAAATAAAAGCGTCTGGCGCGTCGCGGGCATCTTCGCTGCTATATCCTTCACCGCATCAATAAAGCCCATGTCCAGCATTCGATCAGCTTCATCGAGCACTAACATCTCAAGGCGTGAAAAATCCACTTTGCCTTGCTCCATATGATCCATCAATCGTCCCGGAGTCGCGACCAGAAGATCCAATCGATTCCGAAGCATTCTGAGTTGAGGTGCGTAGGACATGCCTCCAACTATCGAGCCGGTTGTGACTTTCGAAAACCGACTGAACTGACGGATATCCTGGTTGATCTGCATAGCGAGTTCACGGGTTGGCGTTAAAACCAACACTCGTGGACCGATACCGGATTTTTTCGAGGGCGCAAGAAGGTGTTGTAGCGCGGGTAGCACAAATGCGGCGGTTTTGCCGGTGCCTGTCTGGGCCGATGCCATCAGGTCTGCCCCGGAGAGCACCACCGGAATTGCTTCGCGTTGAATATCAGTAGGTTCGGTAAAGCCGGCCTTGTTAACAGCGTCAAGTAAACGAGAATCGAGTTTTAGTTCTTCAAATAGCACAATAAGTTCCAATCGGCCTGCGCGCCGGGTAAGGGGAGAAAAGGATTAGGCGTGAGGGGTCACCCACTTTGGGCGCTCACTTGTTCTGGCTGATCCAGACCATGGCAGGCTATGCCTTTTAGACCATGGAACGTTGCTAACCAGAGCACAGGCGACGAAAAAAACTCATCGAAAGGTCAGAAACGAAATGCCTCCTTAATCGGAGGAGGCGCGACTATACAGGGCCTAGTTGGAAATTGCTAGTGTTGAATATACGCCAGACTGATCAGCGACTCTTCTTCACCGCCGCGAGCAATCTAAGCTGGCTCGCTTCAGACCAGTTCATAAAGCGATTGACCTTAGTGTAAAACTGATTGATGGACATCCCAAATGCTTTCTTAAACGCGCGCTTCCAGCCAAGATATGGAATCTGTGGGTAGTATTTTTTGATAAGTTTGTCCTCGCCAACCAAAGACTCCAGATACAACATGGCCCACGCAGCAGTGTCATAGTAAAGCCTGCCACCGCAGCCATCACAGATTTTATTGACCCGAGCCTGCCCTTGCCTTGTTTCGACATCTTTAAGGGTTAAGCCGTGGGTCTTTTTAATCCACCGAGCTGACTCAAGATTCTCTTTCATCTTAGAGATGAAACTCGGATAGTTTGTTTCCTGATACATGATACGTAACGCCAGATACTCCGCCACGCCCTCCTCCAGCCACACTGGACCAGGCGAATAGTCCTCAACAAGTCCGGCGTTTTCGGCAGCAATATCATTTCCCCATATGGTGTAATTATTCTGATAAGTATGGATGTACTCATGAAGAGTGACCTTCGTCAGATCCGCTCCCTGCCTGGAATATACGTTTGCCCCGGCATAGTAAAAGCTCTGGTAACGAATCCCGTTAAATTCAGCTGCAGGATTGTGAGCTGCTCCACAGCAATCAAATTTTCTAAAGGTTTTAGTCCAATCAGAAATACACCCCGATAGGTCGTCGCGTAGATCATAGGCCTTCAGACTACGACAATAAGCTGTTGCAAGCTGTCGGGATTGGGGATCTGGGTCATACCCTTTCGGGCCGCTTTCATCTTTGTTATTACCAACCAGAAACAGATGCAATGGCCCGGTATTACCCAGTATTCTCTGGCCTATCTTGAGCCCAGTCTTGACATCGCGTATCGTTTTTTTCTTAACTTTTTTGGTTGCATAGATAATGGGCCGCGCTTTCTTTTTACCCGCCAAAATAAGGCATTTAGCAAGAGGTCGAAAATTCCCCGCAGGAGGTCGCCCTTTTGCTGCGTCTCTAAGTCTTTGAAATGTTTTCTTATATGAAGGGTTTGAAAAGCAAGTTGGAGCCGTGTATTTTGGGCTAGAGGCGCTTAGTGACCGGGTCGCGGGTGTGTAGGGGCCCGCTGCTGCTATCAAGGGCGTACCCAGAACTAGCACCAGCGCCGCGATCACATAAAAATTATGATTCATTGTTTTATTTTTGTGATGCACATCTCTAGAAAAGACCTCAAAGACGTACGGATAAATAACTGCTTGTTGGGTCAAGCCCGGTTCAAGGGTTAATTTTATACCAATTCTTTGACCAGCCCGAGCGCTTGGAGCACCTTTGCCCGGCATTACACCTCGCTAAGATTGAATCCAGTCTGAAGGTATATAAAAAGCCTCTTGTGATAGTGCACTAGTCTAAGGCCCGGTGTCAGATGAGCTCCGACAGGTTATTCGGTCTGATTTTTAAGATAGATCATCATTAGCCAGTCCGGTCGGCGTTCAGTATTGTTTTTTTTCCTGTCGTTACACCTGAAAGCATACGCCTGTCGTGGTGGTGGCTCAACTTAGAGCGGTTGCTGAAAGCTTCTTTCAGTTACTCAAGCGCAAACGGATCAAACGACAACTCTATTCGACCCGCGACGATGCACGCGGTGATGTCATCGATTATATCGAGATGTTTTACAACACTCGACGGCGGCATGGTTTTAATGAAATGCTTTCGCCTGTAGAGTTTTAAAAATGATTCACAGAACGACTGGTTGGTGTCTAGAGTATTGGTAGCGATTCAGGGGGTGTGGATAAGAAAAACCTCTTGCGGCTAGTCACCTACGCGTTTGGTTCAGAGGTTGCTTGTCTTATTGGCACGATTCCCGTTCAGCACACCCAGACGCACTTGTTGACCCACACCTTGCAAAACAAGGAATACATGGTTTTCCTGTATCTGCCTTGCATGCCACGTCCGCGGTAACCCAATGGCCATTGATGTAAGTATTCTGGTAGTCAACCATTCTCGTACCCAACTGACACCCAGCATCGCCTGTTCCCGGTCGACTTGGACCAATACAGGCCTCGGCGATTTGGCAAACCCTTTGACAACCATCATGTACTCTTACATCCCTTTGCTCAGGTGATGCACTCAAGGCGTTCATCAGCCAATTTAGTCCGGCCTGTTTTTCCTCTTCATCGCCTTTAATGAGATTGCCAAAGGTGTAATCGAGGGTGGCCATGACACGGGTTTCAAACGCATCGTCATAAGAGACTTTAACTCCTGCCGTGAGGTTGTCATTGATGTCGTACGAAAGACCTGTTGTAACGCCTGATCCAACTGCTTCTCCAAGATCACCCCTCTGGTGGTAGTAACCCACAGTGGCTTTGGTTTTGTCGTTGATCTGGTAGCCTGCATCAACACCTACCGTATCCAGCGCACCGGCTTCGTAGTGACTGTTAAGTTGTTTTTCGGTTGTACCTGTCGGGATCAAGGCATAGGCATGGATGCTCCATTGGTTGGAGACAGCCTCTGCACCGACGGCAAATTGCTGGAAGTTAACGGTCTTGGAGTCAGTGACGGTCTCTGCTGTATCAGCAGAGCCTGATCCCATCTCTCTTGTGTCATAGCCCCCATAGACCCCGTACATCCAAGAGCCGATGTCATTAATCCAGCGATAACCTATGCGGGCTGAAGTAGAAAGTGTCACGCCTGCCACATCGGTATTGATGATGCTGCTGTCGCCTGAGCGGTCATCTAGGTTTGCTTTGGCTTCTACATCAATGTAGGTAACGGCATTAGACGTGGTATGAAGCGGGATAAAAGCCCCTGCGCCTATGGCATTGGGGGTTCCTGCCCCTTGGGTCTGGCCTATGGCTCTTACATCAACCTTAACGGCCTCTTCTACGGATATATCCTCTGCTGAGATGGGATAAGTGCCTAAAAAAAGCAGACCAGCAACGACAGGAGTAAAGCGATTCATGGGGTATATTTTTATTATTATTTATAAGACCGATCTTAACACTGACTTGAAGGGGGGGTAATGGAGGGTATGAACCTGCCCAACCATTGTGGCCGTGGCCTAGGCCAAGACAGTGATCCATCAACAGGTGAACAGAATCACATGCAAGGCGCTCTATGTACCGTGTGCTTAGCCGCTGATGCGTTATACGCATCTAAGAGCGGAGGATTTGGTTAAGAAGTTGGGATGAATGGTTGAGACGGTTATACCGTCACTGCAGCGATGATGTAATCATATCAGGGTTAACACCTGCTGGTTTTTCTACCACCACCACTTATCATCTCCAACTCAAAGTCAGTCAGATCGCCATCTTGCCCAAGGAAGTCTGTATGAGCATACACCTCTTCTGAGGTGATGGTGTAGCCGTGGTTCTTGGCTAATGTGGCAATGCCATCGCCTAAACCAGAACCATTGGCAGTTGCGGTATTAATGATGGAGATGACTTGTTCCTGTAAGTCTTCATCTTCTAGAACAGCGTTGCGAAAGGATTGGAAGTCGGTCATTAATCTGTCCTATTGAGGTTGGGATGAGTGGTTGCGACGGTTAAACCGTCATTGCAGAGATGATGTCATCATTTCAGGGTTAACACGGGCTGCGTTTTTTACTACCCCCACTAATCATCTCCAACTCAAAGTCTGTAACGTCACCATCTTGTCCAAGGAAATCTGCATGGGCGTAGACTTCTTCTGAGGTAATCGTGTAACCGTGGTTCTTGGCCAAGGTAGCAATGCCATCGCCTAGACCTGCCCCATTAGCCGTTGCTGTGTTGACGATAGAGATAACTTGTTCTTGTAAGTCTTCATCTTCTAGGACGGCATT
>Ga0302122_10000793_pt1 | contig 19607 bp, 21 predicted proteins | sample CB21_SCM_MG_FD_203115 | JGI IMG/M metagenome (GOLD analysis project Ga0302122, IMG submission 203115) | Marine microbial communities from Western Arctic Ocean, Canada - CB21_SCM | ecosystem: Environmental > Aquatic > Marine > Oceanic | place: Canada: Western Arctic Ocean | collected 2017-09-28
TTGTCGAGGAGATTTTTGAAATAATTGGCGACCTGAGCCAAAAAGAATCAGTGAGTATCCTATTGGCGGAACAGAATGCGTCTATTGCGCTGCGCTACGCAGATTATGGGTATGTCATCGAGACCGGTAGAGTCGTAATGTCTGGTCCTGCGGCGACGCTTCGTGAAGACGATAACGTAAAAGCGATGTACCTTGGAATTGATGAGAGCGGTTTGCGCCAAGAGTTTGGGGCGGATACGAGGCGCAAAGAACGAGCTGATGTCTTTGCAATGTGAACTGCCAGTTGTGCAAGAGGAGTTAAGTTAAGATATGAATGCGACCAATATCGCAAATCAGTTTAAAGACGTTTGCAGCCAACTTGCAGCAGGGGTTACTGTCGTAACAGCAAAAAACCCTGAATCAAAATCGGGTTTTCACGCGATGACTGCAACAGCATTTATGCCGTTATCACTTGCGCCACCTTTGATTCTTGTTGCGATAGAAAAAAAAAATGAGACCCACGGGCTCTTTAATAGAGGTGATCGCGTGTTTGGAGTATCTCTGCTTGCTGAGAATCATAGTGAAATCTCAACTCGCTACGCTGGCAAAGATCCCAGCAGATATGGCTTCGAAGGCATTGACACGTTTTTTGGCCCAAGCGGCTCAGTTTTAGTGTCGGGGTGTGCCGCGGCCATTGAGGCAGAGATATCCGATGTGCATGACGCTGGAGATCACTCGATCTTTGTTGGTAAGGTAGATTGGCTCGAAGCGTTCGAGGATAAGAAACCTCTGGTGTATTGGCAAAGGGAGTACTACTCTCTTGTCAAAACTAGCAAATGACAGTTTTAAGAATTTTCTCGATTTCTAGTTTGTACGAGCACGTTCTTGTGCGTTTCCTCCGGTTTAAGTCATTCATCTATTGATGTTCTTCCCAGTTAGTGTCCAAGTAAGATCATTCTGGTCCACCGTAATTTCCCGCCAAGTTTTCTAAGTCAACGTACAACACGCATACCTGGACAACATATGTCTCAAGACATCTTAGCGATAAATAAAATAATCGATGACGTACGAAACGGCAAACCGGTCATCATTATGGATGACGAACAACGGGAGAATGAAGGCGATCTAATAATCGCTGCAGAGCTTGTTACGGCCGAACACATTAATTTTATGGCCACCTATGGACGTGGATTAATCTGTTTAACCCTTACAAGCGAGCATGCCCTTAATTTAAGGTTGTCGCCCATGGTGAGAGAAAATCGGTCAGGTCACGGTACTAATTTCACTGCATCCATAGAGGCATCAACGGGCGTAACCACCGGTATTTCGGCGGAAGATCGGGCTACAACTGTGCGTGCGGCAATCGCTGAAGGGGCAAATTCAAATTCCATTGTCTCTCCCGGGCATATTTTTCCATTAATCGCTGAGTCGGGTGGTGTCTTAAATCGGGCGGGACATACAGAAGCAGGTTGCGATCTCACGCGGCTTGCTGGATTGAAATCTGCAGCAGTTATTGTTGAGATTTTGAATCCCGATGGAACCATGGCACGAAAAGACCAATTAATAGAGTTTGCTATAAAACACAAATTTAATATTGGAACAGTTGCAGATCTTATTGAATTCAGATTGAAGACTGAAACTTCAATTCATAAGCAGAACAGCAGACTTATTTCTACTGAATTTGGATCATTTCTTCTCATCGAGTACTTTGACAGGATAAAGAAGTTAACACACTACGCACTGGTCAAGAATATAGTTCCGGATAACGAACCGATTCTTGTGCGTGTTCATGTGCACGATCTAGTCACCGATTTGTTTGGGCGAAAACGGGGGGTTGGATGGGAGTCCCCACTCAAAAATTCTCTTTATCGACTGGCTAAGGAAAAAAATGCAGTGCTCGTCCTACTCACCCCTGAGAGTAAAGATAAGCCCATAGAAAGAAGTTCTTCAGCAAGAAAGTGCGGAACGCCTGATGTCCAGATTGGAGATACAGTCGATATAAGGACATTTGGAATCGGCGCACAGATCTTAAGAGATCTTGGTGTAAAGAATATGCGGGTGCTAGGGGAGCCAAAAGTAATGCATGCTATCAGCGGTTTTGGGCTCAACATTGTTGATTATGTGCCTCAATACTAAATAGCGAATCAATTGAATTCTGAGTCAGTTATTTATGTGCTGAGATGTATTTATGGTTCTGCGGTCTGTTTCTTCGGGCAAGCAGTGACAGTAAGTAACACCTACCCCTTTTGATGGATGTTATGCGGGCGAGCAAGACATTTTACATCTGTTAGTTACGAATATCTTAATAACGAATTCGTTATTAGTAGAGCGTTGGACGTCAATAGTGCCAGTATCCTCTGATAGTATGTCATAAGCTATTGACACCCAAGGACTGATCAATACGAGTTCGTCTTTTGTAAGTACGGATGTTAAATGATGAGATTGAGTGGAAAGTGGTGTAGAAAAAGTTAGGTGTAATCCAGAATCAGAAAAATTAAAGTAAATACTTAGGTGACCACTCGATGTGGGTTTGTTACATAGTGCGTTAAAAAGATTAAATATTAATGACTCAAGATGGCAATCCGTTATATATATTGTCCTTGTGCCACCAATAGTTTGGTTTACTAATTGACAACGATGCGAGGCATCGTATGGTTGCATGACAGTTTCAAATGTATTTATTAAGGTGTCCTCGGAGAAGCGTACTGACGGATTTCGTTCAGATTGTAGCCCTTGATCATGATGGTGGGAAAGGCTCAAAAATAGGTGATTGAGGTGCTGTGCGGACCAGCAGATCTTGCTATGGTAGTCTGATATTTCGGTTGGTGTTAGTTTAAAAGCGGGATCCTGAATCAAACCCGATAGATTCAATACTGCATTAAGTGCTCCACGAATATCATGGTTGATTACTTTCGTGGTCGAATGCCTAGGGTTAGAGGCTTGAAATGAATCGTCCATTTGGGTTTTATAACTCGGTTCGATTAGTTGTTTCTAGTTAGGGAAATTCTGGAATGAATTTATTCTTGCTTTTTGGCGATGGTGCATTGTTTTGGCCCTTCTAATCAGTACTAGATAGTATGGCGCTGTCTCGCTATTTACGTTCGGTCAGTGTCCGGTTACTGGAAAGTTCGACCGAGCGATGAAATTTTGATGGTGAATGCCATAGAGTGGTTATTAGGAGCATCTACTTTCTCGCCCCCTTGATCTAGTAACAATGATGGGAATTCCTTAAAAGTTTGGGTAAGTTTGGTGTTGTTTATGATGAGTTTTGACTCGATAATGAGCGGGACTCCGTTTCTGCAGATCATTGGGGCACAATTTAAGGGAATTCAGCGTCTCTATTGTATTCGCAAACCCAAGATTACAGTGATAGGATATTATAGTAAAAACACTGTAGTGCTATGGTCTGGGTGCTGGTAATAGCCTATTGTGTAAAGGATGCCAGCTGGATTGGATACCATAGGCTTCTTGAAAGTCTATACGGTGATCTAAAGCACCTCGGATTCCTGGAGGCTGTCTCGTTGACGATAGTAGAGATAGCTGTGTGTTTACAAATCTACCGCACCCGCACAGCCATAGTTCAAGTCAAGCTGTAGTCGATTGTCCACTGGGGTAAGTGTTAGAACGGCAGATTCTATTAATGCTAATTCTCCAGTAGCCGCAATATTTAAAAGCGCTGTCTAGGGTGTCAATAGTTTTTATTTCGGTTCCCACCTGGATTTCGCTGTTGCTTTTTCCGCTTCCGACGGTCACACGTCTAAGAGCAATTGAGGCGAAGAGCACTATGGTGTCTACAGTCGTCGGTCACTTTCCGGCTCTGGACGTCATCACAAACAAGGTGATCAGGACTAAGCGTTGTTCGGAACCACTGTTTCTCCTTTGAATTATAAAAAGGCCCCGTACGAGAAATTTTTTATAGAATCCAAGTGTTTGACTGGCAGTGGCACAAAAGGTTCGTCAGAATAACTTCTGGCTATCATCTTCCAGAGCGCACAGTTTTAGCGCTCAATATCTTATTGTTTTTGACGGCCCGACAATAATGACTGGTTTATCACATTTTTTTAAGTTTAAGGGTCACCTGCTGCAGTGGCTGCTGCGCGGGCTAGGCGTGATTGTCCTTGGGGCTTTGTTTTACCGTTACCTCGTCCACGATGGCGATTTTGATGTGTACTGGGCTGCGACCTTTCGTTTTTTGCATGGACTCAAGGTACACATATACGAGCAGAACGTTTTCACATATCCCACCTTCGCTTCCTTTTTGCTGCTACCGGTTTATCCACTGGGCTATTCCGTGGGCAAGATTCTTTTTTTTGTCGTGAACGTTCTGATTCTGGTGGGCGCGGTCCGGGTATGTCAGCGTGAAATTCTGTTGGAAACGCCGGCACGCATAGCAATTATCACGATCAGCCTATTGTTTTCTGCACGGTCGATGCTGGCGGTCTTTAACAATCAACAGACCGATATTCTAATTTTTGGCCTGATTGTATTTGGCCTTGCAGCTTATGTTCGGCGTCCACTTGCCGGGGCGAGCCTGATGGCACTTGCTGTCGCGCTTAAAGCCAATCCGCTTTTTATGATATTACTCCCAGCGTTTAAGAAACGCTGGAGCATGGTCGCTGTATTTCTGCTGGTGACCGTCGGGCTGATCGCCGCTCCCGATATCGCCAAATACGCTGTCACCGATACCTGGACAGAGTCGGAGTTCACCGTGCCCGGGTCGGTATTGGCAAAGAACGACATCGTTCCCCAAGGCTATTTCAGGGCCGAGGTGGGAGATCAGGATCTCTGGGGTTACCTGCGTGAGCATTACGCGATGACGCTTTCAGCATCCCCAGATGGAGTACGCTGGTGGCAGGATCGGGACAGCAAGGGTAATCAGTCGCTATACCGTATTGTGGCATCCCATCTGGGGAAAGCCATACCTTCCAATCTGGTACTTCTAGGCCTATGTGCCTTTTTTGGATTGCTGTTGCTTGGGGCAGTCCGGCGACAGGGAGATTCGATTTTTGTCCTGGGGTTACTTTTTTATACCGCCTTTGTTTTGATTGGGCCGCAGTCCTCAAAACCGCATTTCATTGCGTTTTTTGGGCTGTTGTTGTTCTGTTGGCAGGACGCGCTACTGAATCGCTCATGGCTCAAAGGGATCTGCCTTGCGTTGTTGTCGGGCTTGCTAGGGGTTAAGGCAATTGCAGGTCTTCTGCCGGCTGGACCGCTGGCAAGGGACCTTGTTGGCCTGGCCGGATTTGCCCTATGGCTTTACAGTTACATGTTGTTGATGATCAGCGGTCACCATAAGCCCCTATCGCTCACCAAAACGTAAGCGCCACACCAGAATCAGCGCCTCTTTGAAGGTATGCCCCGACATCTTCGAGACGCCATGAACCCGGTCGGTAAAATGAATTGGCACCTCGGTTACTGATAATCCTGCCTGCAGGGCGCGCCATGTGGTCTCGATCTGAAAGCCATAGCCCACTGTGCTGATCCGGCTAAGGTCAATTTCCTCAAGGGCTTTGCGGGTAAAGCATTTAAAACCTCCTGTCAGATCGTGGTAGCGCACTCCAAGGATGACTCGCGCGTACAGATTGCCAAAGCGCGAGAGCGCCAGGCGTCGCAGTGGCCAGCCGGACACGCCACCACCCGCCATCCAGCGACAGCCAAGCGCAATGTCAGCCGTGTCTGTCGCCGCCAGCAGACGAGGGAGATCTTTGGGGTTATGGCTGAAATCGGCGTCTATCTCGAAAACATGGCTGTAATCACGCGCAAGTGCCCAGGAAAAGCCACCGAGATAAGCCCGGCCAAGACCCTGCTTGCCTGGGCGGTGCAGCACATGTACGCCCGGGTCTTCGCTCGCGCATGCATCAGCCAATTTTCCGGTACCATCAGGAGAGTTGTCATCAATGATTAGAAGATCCGCCTCTGGTAGGGCAGTGCGTACCGCCTGGACGAAGGGAATCAGGTTGTCACGTTCGTTGTAGGTGGGGATAAGGATCAGGGGTTGGGTCATTGGCGGTTGACCAGTAGTTATATCGCTGAGGGTTCGAGATGCTAATCTTAACCGGCCCGTATCGCGCCGGGGCCTTGTGGGCTTGGTTCGAGCCTTTGCGCTCAAAATAGCCGATCAGTTCTGAACTTTCCCCCGGGAGTTATTGCCAATGCCCAGTCACGCTTTTCTTGAACACACCGGTGTCCTGGCCTTCGCCCATCGTGGTGACAGCGAGGCCGCCCCGGAGAACACGGCGGCCGCTTTCGAGAGCGCCGTCGCTCAGGGATTTCAGTACCTGGAGACCGATGTGCACTGCACCTCCGACGGCGTACTACTGGCCTTTCATGATGATCGACTCGACCGGGTGACTTCAGACCATGGGCGCATCGCCGTGCTGGATTATTCGGTGATTGCCCGGGCCCGGGTTAACGGCCGGGAACCCATCCCGCTGCTGGAAGAGCTGCTGGCTGCGTTTCCCCTGACCCGCTTCAACATCGATCCCAAGTCCGACGAAGCCGTCGAGCCACTGATCGAGGTCATCCGCAAAACCCGCGCCCAGGAGCGTGTCTGTATCGGATCTTTTTCCGACAAGCGTCTGCGTCACGTCCGTGCGGCATTGCCAGGGATTTGCACCTCGATGGCCACTTTTGAGACGACCCGAGCGCGTCTCGCCAGTATTGGTGTGCCGACCGGGCCTTTGCAGGCAGCGTGTGCCCAGGTGCCGGTGTGGTGGAACGGAATCAAGGTGGTTGATGGCCGATTCATTCGCGCTATGAAAGCACGCGGCCTGCATACTCATGTCTGGACGGTGAACGAGCGCGAGGAAATGAACCGGTTACTGGATCTGGGGGTGGAGGGCCTGATGACCGATCGCCCAGCTGTACTTAAATCAGTATTATGCTCGCGAGGTCAATGGCATCAGTCGGATTGAGTGTCGACTGGGTCGTGAACCAGGCGAAAGAAAAACATTCCGGCAAAGAACAATAGCGCCACTGAAAGAATACCCAGGCGTGGGTTGCCGCTGAGATAGGTGATTGTGCCCATCATCACCGGGCCGAAAACCGCTGCTGCTTTACCTACCACATTATAAAAACCGAAGAACTCCGCATTTTTTTCTTCTGGAATCAGGTGGCTGAACATGGAGCGACTAAGCGCCTGGATACCACCTTGCACGAGACCGATCACCGTAGCCAGGATATACATCTGCAGCGCCGTTTCCATAAAGTAAGCGAAAACAGTCACTCCTATATATACCCAGATACAGATCCAGATACCCCGCTGGGCGCCGTAACGCTCGCCCAAGCGGCCAAACACCAACGCTGCCGGAAAGCCAATGAACTGCACCAGCAGTAATGCGGTGATCAGGTTATCGGACGACAGCCCAATGGTCAGACCAAAATCAACCGACATACGCACAATGGTGTCGACCCCATCGATATACAGCCAATAGGCCAGCAAAAACATCCAGGCACCTCGATGCTGACCCAGATTTGTTGCAGTATCCCGCAATGCTGCAAAAGTTCCCTTGATATCCACACCGCGTCGTCCGCTATTGGGTAGTGGCTCATCGACATACAAAAACAACGGTATGGAAAATACTGTCCACCATACTGCGACGGTAATAAAGGACCAGCGCACACCTTGGGCCGCATCGGCCAGCCCGAACAGCTGCGGTTTAAGGGTCATCAGTACGTTGATCAGAAAGAGCAGGCCACCTCCAAGGTATCCAAGGGCAAATCCGAATGCAGAAATACGGTGGCGGACTTTTTTCGGAGCGACGATGATCAGTAGTGAATCATAGAAAGTGTTGGCACCGGAGAAACCCACAACCGCGATTGCGTAAAGCAAAATGGCAAATGGCCACATTCCAACCTGGACCAGGTACAAGGAGCCCGTTGCTAGAACGCCAAGGCAGGCAAAGGTGGCCAGCATGCGTTTACGTAATCCACCGGTATCGGCCATGGCACCGAGAATCGGTGCCAGGATTACAATGATCAGACTGGCAACCGAGTTACCGACCCCCAGGTAAAAAGTACTGTGGGTGAGAGCCACATCCTGACTCCAGTACTGCTTGAAGAAAATCGGGAAGAATCCTGCCATCACTGTGGTTGCAAAGGCGGAGTTGGCCCAGTCATAAAGAGCCCAGGAGACTGTGCGTCGGCTATCAGAGGTAATCATGGGGTTGTTCGCATGTCGGTGAGGCGGGGGATATCAGCCAAGGGCGGCTTACTGATTTGTCCAGATGGTGTGTGAGATGGCCAGTTTACCTTGGTCTGGGGGTAGCGGCACTGTTACTGGGTTTCGATGTCGAAGACGATTGGCAGAATACAGGGTTCGGGTATTCCTTGATGTAATCCTCGATGCTGTTCAGGGCATGGGCTTTGCAATTAAGGAGAAGAGTTAGGAGTAACAACTATCAGTTGATGAAGGAATAAGCTCCTAGAAGTGCCGGCATTTGATCCGACGTGATGACCAATTACCTACAGCCTGAAAGCAAGCGTTACATTTACGCGTTGGCCCTGTCAACCCAGCAGGGCACGCCTGAACAGCGTCTTGCTATACTCAGAACAAGTCTTGCCCAATGTGGGAGCCCATCAGGAAAGTGTTGAACGCCCCAAGGTCTCACAGTAAAACGCTGTTCGAAAAAATATTTGACCGCCACGTAATCGTAACGCGTGAATCGGGTGACGCACTGCTGTTCATTGATCGGTAGCTTATCCATGATCTTCATTACCGCTCGTTCGAAGAACTACAAGCTGTCGGGCGCACTATCCGTTATCCGGATCAACTGTTCGCGACGCCAGACCACAGTGTTCCCACTACTGCCAAGAAACTGACCGACATTCCACAGGGCGAAATGCGCGATACGGTTGCCGGCCTGCAGGAGGCGGCCGAACGGATTGGCTTTACACATTTCGACATGACCGACCCGCGCCATGGAATTGTCCATGTTGTCGGGCCCGAACAGGGCATATCACCCTGCCGGGCCTAACACTGGTCTGCGGCGACTCTCACACATCTACCCACGGTGCGCTGGGTTGCCTCTCATTTGGTATTGGCTCAACTGAGGTCAAGCATGTACTAGCGACCCAAACTTTGTGGCAGCGAAAGCCTCGAAGTATGCGCATCACAGTAGACGGAACTCTTGGTCTTGGGCTCAGTGCAAAAGATATTATTTTGACCATCATCAGGCACATTGGCGGCACTGGTTATGCGATCGAATACGCCGGTTCAGCAATTCGACAGCTGTCTATAGAGGGTCGAATGACAATCAGTAACATGACCATTGAGGCTGGTGCCCGGTTTGGCATTATTGCGCCCGATGACAAGACCCTGGAGTACGTTTATGGCCGACCCTACGCACCCACTGGCGAAAAATGGGAAGAAGCCATGGCTTACTGGCGGCTGCTACCTTCCGACGATACAGCAGTGTTCGATAAAGAGATCAACATAGACGCTGCTGCAATAGAGCCGACAGTAACCTGGGGTAACAGTCCGCAATTCTGTGTGGGTATCAGCGATGTGATCCCAGATCCAGCCTCACAGGCCGATCTTGCAACCCGAGCTAACATGGAATCTGCACTCACTTATATGGATCTTTTACCGGGTACGCCGGTCAATAAGATCGATATCGATAGAGTATTCATTGGTTCGTGTACAAACAGCCGGATTGAAGATCTACGGCAAGCTGCAGAAGTATTCAAAGGCAGATGTGTGGTTGTGCCTACACTTGTCGTACCTGGTTCCGGCTTAGTCAAGAGCGAGGCTGAACGAGAAGGACTTGATCGTATATTTATTGACGCAGGTGCCCAGTGGCGAGAACCGGGTTGCTCTATGTGTGTGGCTATCAACGGTGACGTGCTTTCACCAGGTCAGCGCTGCGCATCGACTAGCAATCGAAATTTCCAAGGACGTCAGGGCATGGGAAGCCGTACCCATCTGGTCAGTCCTGCAATGGCGGCAGCCGCAGCCGTCACTGGGCGTTTCACAGATAGCCGGCGACTCAGCAGTTAGCACGCATGCAACCATTTCGCAGATTCTCAGCTGTTGCTGTTCCGATCGACATTCCTAACTGTGATACCGACCAGATTATTCCAGCTCGATTTTTGCGCCGGGCAAAGGATGATCCGGCCTATTCCCGCTTTCTACTTCATGATCTCCGATTTCATGCCGACGATACTGAAACCAGCTTCATATTCAATCAGACCCCTTACACCAACGCACAGATTCTGGTGTGTGACATAAATTGGGGTTGTGGATCATCGCGAGAGGCTGCCGTCAATGCATTGATGGCCAATCACATCCGTACAGTAATTGCCCCAACTTTTGGTGATATTCACTACAGCAACTGCATCAAAAACGGTTTGCTACCTGTCAGACTCTCTGCTGCGAATTGCAATCACATCCGGATACAGTTGCACGAATCCCCTGGTGCGTCCATAACCATTGACCTCGACAAACAGGCTGTCTCAGGCCCTGATCGAAAGAGGTACATGTTTGATATAGACCCAATGGACAAGATCAGGCTGCTTCATGGGCTAGATGACATCAGTATGACGCTCGAGCATCAGGCCGAGATTGAAGCGTTTGAACGAGACTATCGTAAGAAAAACCGTTGGATTTTCTGAGCCCTCGCATAGGGAACTGAACTGGCCAGCAGTACAGGTTGGTGGTCTACTCAGTCAACCACCGACAAGTCACTGCATTTTGTTTGAAACCAGTGTACACGCGCTTCGCGCTTACGGCTCAATGGCCCGGGCATATATCCACATGAGTTGTAGTTTGTATGCGTCTGGATACAGATTTTTATCTCTCGTCAGGGAGGATGAAGAGATGGGTTGCACGAAAGCAATGCCTTTCAGCGGGATACAAATGATTCTTTATAAAGCCTAAGCCAGTTCCCACCCGAGATTTTGGCAATATCTGATTCAGAAAAAGATCGTTTCCCCAATTCCTCCAATAAATCTGGCAAGTCTTCCGGTGAGCGGAACCAGCCAGGCCAGGAAAATAATTTGTTTGGCGATCTTAACGGGCTTTGTCTTGCCCAATGCCCGGCTCGCCACCAGGCAAGGGCATCTTCTGAATAGTCTGTGTAGTAGTCAATTCCGAACCCCACGGCGTCTATTCTAAACTTCCCAACACTCCTTTCGACCATGTCCCAGAAATCATTGCGCGTTGAATTTGATCCGCCGCGCATGATCTTTGGATACAAATTAAGCCCTATCACGCGACCTCTTTCAACCACCAGTTGAATTAAATCTGTAGGCTTGTTTCGTCGATTTAATTCGATATCGAATCCAACATAGTCAGAAGGGTTGGCATGGGTGATGGCGATGGGTCGCTCCGATTTTTCGGCTGCATCAAAACTGGTCTTCACCGAGCCAGCATGTAGTGAAATTTGCTCGGTCCAGAAAAATCGCCGTTTGACGCCATTCGTCAAATAGCTTATCCGTAGGAAAGTTTCGAGTTCATGTTAATAAACGTTGCCATCAAATCGTATTCGTATATTGTATTCAACAACTTGTATCAAGTCATCAGGGAGGTTCGCACACCTGAATATGGTTTTGCCGATCCGACCATTGTGTACTGTCATCAAAAGTTGAGGAGAAACAACCTCTGACATTTTTTTGGTCCTGCCGCCGCTACCAACAAGCTTGCTGGCAGAACAGTTGTGCGATGGGGTACTAGATTATCTGGTTGAAGACGAGGTCATCACCGATGGCGTTAGCGTTCAGATCTTTTGTTGATAACAAGGTGTATATTTCATGATGACACAGAAGTAGCCGTTCGTTTAGTAAATGGCCGCAAAGCGGGAATCATTTGAAAACGACCCCAGACCTGCTAATTCTTCTTATGTCTGTATGCAGGTACAAAATAGCAAGAGTTTCTATTTTGTTAATTTGATACCAGCAGTTTCTCGATCCCAGGTGGAATCGTTTATGCCATGCTCTTTTAATACGAACTTCTGAATTTTCCCGGTTGGGGTTTTGGGCAGAGCGTCAATCAAATCAATATAGCGTGGCACCATGTAATAGGCCATGCGTGGCTCAATAAAGTGTATAAATTCTTTATGGTCCAGTGTCTTGCCTTCTTTAAGCACAATAATCGCACGAACTTCCTGTTCTGATTCACTGGCCTCTACCGGTATTACGGCGCACTCCAGCACCGCTGGATGACTATTGATTTCGTTTTCAACTTCCATAGATGAAATATTTTCTCCACGACGACGGATAGCATCCTTGGTTCGGTCTACGAAGTAATAATTACCTTCATCATCCCGCATTAACATATCCCCTGTGTGGTACCAGAGATTTCGCCAGGCTTTTGTTGTCCATTCAGGGTGATTCCAGTAGCCGTTTGTTAAAATCCATGGGGTTCTTGCACGGACCAGTGCTTCACCCGGTGTTCCATTGGGAACCTCGATGTCCATCTCATCAACAATACGTATTTCGTACCGGTCGCTGACCAGTTTTCCACAGGTTTTTATATTGGCCAGTTCAAAACCAGATTGAGTCGGACAGTTCATTTCTGTACCTCCCCAGGTAGTTGATACTCGGCAATCGAAACGCTTTTTAAAGTCTTCAACTTCTGGAATTAGTGGGACTAGAAGAACCCGGTCCAGCGTGTTATCAGCATCATCCGCGTTGACAGGCTGTCTATAGAGGAAACTCCCCATCGCACCAAGCAAAAACGTGCAGGTCACATTGTGATGTCGAATATCGGTCCAGAATCGCTCAGCGCTGAATGTATCGGAAATCACTGCCGTAGCGGCGGCGATACAACTGGCGTAAATCGCTGCAAACTGCCCAGCGATATGAAATAACGGCAGCGGCGCGCAATAAATATCAGATTCTTCAAGCTCTAGCATTTCGGTCACACCAAAAGCATATTCATAGGCATGAGCATGGCTCATGGTGACGCCTTTGGAAGGACCTGTTGTACCTGAGGTGTAAAGGACGCCCATTAAGTTGTGATATTCAGGCGCAGGGCCCGAATACATTTCATCAGCATACAGTTGGTCAAACTGAATGACCTTGTGACTGTTGCTCAACTCGGCAATTAAAGGATGATCGAATAGTCTATTCTTATCGTAAAGAATCAGCGTGCCCAGGTTGCTCAACGAATCTTTGATCGATTCAATGCGATCCAGATACTCGACATCAATTATCATGAATCGGGCCAGTGAGTCATTGATCAAATAGCTCAATGGATTGCCGCGATTGTGAACGTTTACTGGCACCTCAATAGCACCAATTTTGGATATGCCGCACCAGGTTAGAATGAACTCTTCGATATTAGGTAGTATGATCAAGACGGTATCGCCAAACTTAATCCCTTGATTGATCATACCCTGGGCCAGCCGACCTGATAACTGATCCATTTGGCGATAACTGTAAGAGTTCTCAGCGGTCACAATCCATGGTTTATCGGGACAGTGATTGACCCTTTTGCGAAGCACTGAGGCGAGATCACGATGCTCAAGCTTATCAATCATCACGGGACCTATCTCCCTTTGAATTTTGGCTCGCGCTTCTCGGAGAATGCTGTGATCGCCTCGCCGTAGTCCTCTGTATAAATCAGGTTGGAAATTGTCTGTTTCTCCAGATTTAGTACGGTTTCAAAATCGGCGTCATGAGCCTGGGCTAGTAATCGTTTGTGTTGCATGATGGCCAGTGGCGCTCGTGAGATAACTTTTCGTGCCATTTCTTCAGCGGCTTTTTCTTCCTCACCTAATGGAACAATCTTATTCGCGAGACCAATTCGATAGGCTTCATCCGCATTGATAAAATCACCGGTTAACATGAGTTCCCTGGCGCGATTCAAGCCAACCATCAGGGCAAGTAACTTGCTTACACCGCCGGTGACAGTCATGCCTGCATTCATTTCCGGGAAACCGAAGATTGCATTATCTGCTGCGACGATCAAATCGGAGTCGATAGCTATTTCGAACCCAGCTCCGACCGCGTAACCATGTACGGCACAGATCACCACTTTGGGTGAGCGGCGAATTACCCGCGGTATTTCCTGCAGACTCTCGGTGATATCTTCGACGATATCGAGAATCGGATGAATTTCGCCGCTGAGGATTTTTGGATATTCCTCCAGGGCCACTTTCAGATCATCACCGACACAAAAAGCATCCCCCATACTAGAAATGATTATGGCTTTTACTTCATTGTCGTTAGATGCCTTTTTTAGCAACTCGACCAAATGTCGTGTCTCATCAGCGTCTATTGCATTGAGTATTGCTGGCTTATTGAACCGAATCCAGGCTATACCGTTATCGATTTCGTACAACGTAGTTGCCATGATTGCCTCACGGTTTTAACGATAGGAATTTGAAAAATTATACCTGATAAAAACGAACTTATAACTGCACGTGCACTATTACCTGGTTAAAGACGAGACCATCACCGAGGAGTTTGCACTCAGACTTCCTTTCCTGGACACACTCAGGATTGTCTGTTGATAACAAGGTACATATCATGGCGAACAATGCGCTGGGTAGGTGCCAGATCACCCGTTATATGATCTGCAATCCGTTTGCACTTAAAGAAAATGGAGTACCAGGCGGAACAGGGCATGGTTGTTTATCGCGCTCGGTACCAGGCTACCTTGAAATATAATTTTCGGATCAAACTGGAGCGCGGTGGATAAAACTTCTTTTGCAATATGCCCCGGACCAGGGCGAACATGTGGTGCGCTACTATGGCCGGTACAGCAACCGCAGCAACCGCAACCTGGGGAAGTCGCGAAGGGTCATGTTGCACCACGGATGAGATTGAAACTGATGTAACCGAACGGCCTGACCGTAATCCAGGCACTCCAGATTCCGAACTAATCAAAGTTGTCCCCAGCACCTTCGCAAGGCTGATCAAAAAAAGTCTACGAGGTGGATCCCCTTAATATGCCGCCACTTTAGTTGCCAGATACTACTCCTTGCGGTTATCGAGGACACCCCGGTGATTAAGTGGATCCTGGGTCAGATTGGTCAGTGGGGCCGAACTGCACCGCTTAAAGCGCTACCCGATGAACAAGAGTGACCTAAGCACAGCCAGAGTCCACTTAACGGCCACCTTGGCCCTCATGTCCCCTTAGCCGTTATTTGATCTGAGGTCGGGCATCCTATGACTGTTGGGTGGTATGGGCGTGTGTAAACCGCGGCTAAGGGATACAAGTTGTGTATTGCGGCTTGAAAAGAGATGACGGAGGGGTGAAATCGGATTAGGGACGGCAGGGGTGATGCCAAACAGTAAACGCTTAAGGTTCTGACCATGCTGATGGCCCAAGGCTCGCATCTGTCAAAAGCAAATCTCTATCCCTTATCCTTTGCTCTTGTGGCCGATACTTATTCATCTTCATCTTCATCTTCATCTTCATCTTCATGCGAGTTCTTACGCAAAATAAGTGCGCTGAGGTGTCGCAAATAGTTTGATTAGATTCAATAAGATTTGCATAATTACGGTAGTTGGTGTTGGCCAGGAAAAACGAGTCGTAACCGATGTTATGGAAAGCGTATTCCCCCGCATCTGTTATTTTAACGTGTGTTACATGACTGAAAGATCTGCTCACATCTTAAGTGCGCGGCCATTCAAATCAAGCTGGTGAATTTATGAGTGCTTGGATAAAGATGATTGAGGATCGCGATGCAGATCCCGAGCTATTAGAAATATTGAAATTGGCGAGAACTCCTCATGGTACTGTGGACAATGTAATGCGCGTACATTCACTACGGCCGAATACGATGAAAGGGCACGTCATGCTTTACCGGGCTGCCCTTCATGATGATGCCAATACTTTACCCATGTGGCTTCAAGAAGTTATTGGTTCCTATGTATCTTTACTGAATGAGTGTGAGTACTCATACTCTAATCATTGGAGCAACGCCAAGCATCTGATGGGAGACGACATCATGGCAGATCGGGCGGAGAGCGCGCTCAAGAATCGAACGCCAGAGGAGGCGTTTGAAGGTTCTGTTTTGGCGCTACTTCAGTATGCGGAGAAACTTACCATCAGTCCTGCCAAGATGCGCCCGGACGATGTCAGCCGACTGCGTGAGGTGGGCATTGATGATGGAGAGATATTGGAGGTCAATCAGATTGTGGGGTATTTCAATTATGTAAACCGTTGTCTTAATGGCCTTGGAGTCACGACCGATGGTGATATCGTCGGGTACTATAGCGGGGACGATTAGGGCGATGACTTTTGTTCGTACCGTAACTGAAAAACAGATTCCTGTTGTCGATATCACGGCTCTGGTCCGCGGCGAAGCCGCTGCTGACGTGGGAAAATCCTTACACCAGGCGAGCAGTAATCTAGGCTTTATCTATGTCAAGGGCCATGGGCTTTAAGCACGGTTGCTTCGTGATCTTCGACATGTGGGTATGGAGTTTTCCGACTGCCTACCGAGAAGAAAAGCCGCGGCAACGCCACCCGTAACCACCGCGACTGGCTTGGGCCAGGACAATCGAAGATGGATGATAGTCTGTTACCAGACCTGAAAGAAAGCTTTGTCTGGAGCTACGGGAATCAATCCACTGAATCTGATTATCCTCTTCGAGGGACTAATCTTTGGCCATCTCATCCGTCCCAATTGAAAGTTCTCGCCAAGACATACCTGAACCAGGTGCACGTTGTTGCCGGTCATCTGATGCACGGCTTTGTCCTCGGATTAGGATTGCCTGAAAATTTCTTTTTACGCAGTGCTGATCGGCTACTCAGTCGGGCTGCTCTGGTGTATTACCCACATCAGGAAGAAGCTAATCGTACCCAGTTTGGAGTGAGGCCCCCATACTGATTTTGGGGTGCTGACGGTTCTCTGTCAGGATGAGATAGGAGGCCTACAGGTTCAGGATATTCACGGAGAATGGATGGAAGCCCTTCCTAAAAAATGCGTTGGCGATCAACGTTGGCGACTTACTGGGTCGATGGACTGCAGGTGCGTATAAAGCTACACCGCATCGTGTCTTGAATCACTCGGGGCAGGAACGGCTTTCTATCGTTTTGGCATACGATCCGAATCCGAAGACCCAAGTAGATCCAAAGGCAATCTACGGTTCTGATTATAGCGGGGATCTCGAACCCATCAGTTGTGGTGATGATCTAGAATGGCGTTTCAACAACGCCTTTGCTTACCAAACTTAGTCAGACGAAATCTCCGCTGTCCGATACTGCGACTATATAATACAGACAGATTGATATGAAGACTCCCGATGTGATCCAGGCAGGCCTACACAACCTGGTACAAGGTACTATCCAGATACGCACTCGGCAGCGTTGACCCTTAATGTTGAACTGCTCCAATGGATTGGCTGGTATCTCAACATCCCAATCATAGTGTGGAAATAAGAACCCGGGTTGCGCTAAAGTAGTCTGCAACACTAGGGACTTTCCATTTAAAAAATCAAGGAAATCGGGATGACAGCACGCAGGCCATGGAATGTAGGCATCACACACCTCATTAAACCACCCTTTGATGCGGAAAATGAAGCATTTAATGGCAACGCTAAATTTTTTTACTTCAAGTCGAAAAATGAGACTGGCTTTTTACAAGTTGATCTGCAGCAACTAGATGCTTTCCTGATTTGGACTCCTTCTATTGGCAACGAAACCATAAGACAACTTAACAATTGCCAGATCGTTGTCCGCTACGGAGTAGGATTCGACAAGATCGAAATACCAACACTGCAAGATCGAGGTATTGCATTTTCGAATAATCCAGAATACGGGCCAGAAGATGTTGCTGATACTGCCATGGGTTTAATTCTTGTATTGCAACGCCGATTGATTGAGCACGATATTCTCGCTCGATCCTATATTGATACCTGGCAAGAGAATCATTTATCTCCGATGCTGCACTCCCCCCGCGCGACGGTTGGAGTTGTCGGAGTCGGACGCATCGGTATAAGTGTAATACGACGCCTCGCCCCATTCGGTTATCGTGTTATTGGCTATGATCCATATGTAAGTAACGGAATGTTTAGAGCCCTACAGATTGAAAAAGCATCTTCACTAGATGAGTTGGTAAGTCAGGTCGATATACTAACTCTCCATTGCCCACTTACGCCTGAGACTCGCGGTATGATAAATCGTAAGCTACTTCAGAAAGCGAGATCTGGTCTGATTCTTGTTAATACGGCACGCGGCGCTCTGATAGAGAATATTGATTTTGTCGAGGATCAACTTCGCTCGGGACATCTCGCTGGGGTTGGGCTAGATGTGCTTCCGGACGAGCCACCCTCCTCTCATTCATTGTTTGACGCGTGGCGTGAGCAGGCTTCGTGGCTACGGGGTCGTTTGGTATTAACGCCTCACAACGCGTTTTTTTCAGACAGCTCAATGTACGAATGTCGTTTTGCCGCTGCCGAAACAGCACGATTATTTTTAGAAGAACAAATACATAGAAATAAAATAACGGGTTAATATCAACAGTACTAAACAAGAAACAGATAGCAATGAACACACAAGCATTGATGCCTAACTTTGGACTCGAGTTGCTCGATATCGACTTATCGAATCCAATAGATGACGCTTGCTTTGATAAGATCCTTGATCTTTATTTCGAATATTCGGTCTTGCTGTTTCGAGGACAGGATATGTCTCCTGGCTGCCAAGCAGCTTTAGCCCATAGATTTGGTCGACCTAAGATCGAGACGAGAAAGCAGTTTAATCTAAAGGAGAATCCTGAAGTCTCGACGATTGGTAACGCTAAAGACACTGATGGAAAAGACGCGGCATTTTTTGTTCGCGGCGGTTTTGGTTGGCACACTGACGGTACTTCAGCGTGCCATGTAGATGCCGCTACTTTTCTTTATGCGGTTGAGGTGCCAAAAAAAGGTGGTGATACCCTTTTATGCAGTACTAGTACGGCATACAAGAACATACCCCAATCTCTAAGGGATCAGCTGAGTGACTTGAAGATGCTATGTAGCTTTCATGCACATAATGATCCTTTGCTGGAGACAGATCGAGACTCTCATATTCCGCTGACGGAAAAAGAGCGTCTCGCGTTACCCCCAGTTTGGCATGACATCGTGCAAGTACACCCCGTCACCGGACAGACGGTTTTGTACATGAATTTCGACCCAATCGAATTTAATTCTGTAAGTCTTAAAGCTGGGGAAAAATGGTTACAAGAAGCACTGGCAATCGCAACGGAAGATAAATATGTTTACCGTCATAGATGGATCCCAGGTGATCTTCTTATCTGGGATAATCATGCAATGTTGCATAGCGGCACACCAACAGCATGTTATGAACGTGATAAACGATTGATGCATCGTTCATTTGTATATACCCAGCCCACCGAGCGAACCCTAGAGAACTTAGACGAAGTGAATGAGATTTTCCTTCCAGGCTAAGGAAGTTTCTCAACAGATTTATTGTTTTGACAAAATAATACGATAGAGCAAGGACCTGCCTCTAAAAAGTAAATGCATCAACGTTGTTATATTCTTAGTGTGTCAATTGTGGTGTACTTGCTTTACAGTGAGGGGATTCTTGTCAACTTTACCGAACTTGGCATTGGTTTCATATGAGCAAGTCCAACGTTCCTTTAATCAGCCATTTGAGCTGTAAAGTTGAATCGAAGTATTTAAGAAGCTCAAGAACCGGATGAAAAAATTCTCAATATTTTCTTTAGCCC
>Ga0302122_10000798_pt1 | contig 19586 bp, 17 predicted proteins | sample CB21_SCM_MG_FD_203115 | JGI IMG/M metagenome (GOLD analysis project Ga0302122, IMG submission 203115) | Marine microbial communities from Western Arctic Ocean, Canada - CB21_SCM | ecosystem: Environmental > Aquatic > Marine > Oceanic | place: Canada: Western Arctic Ocean | collected 2017-09-28
ATCAGCAAATGACTTGAACAGCATGCATTTCCCTTCCATCACTGGCATTGCAGCTTCAGGCCCAATGTCTCCGAGACCTAACACCGCAGTACCATCTGTCACGACAGCAATAGTGTTTGGCTTAATTGTGAGCGACCACGCGGCAGCAGGATCTTCTGCTATTGCCATACACACCCGACCAACACCCGGAGTGTAAACATGCGCTAATTCTGCATTCGTTCGGATATGTACCTTGTTTTGGATACCAATTTTACCCTTTTCATGAAGTTGAAAAGTTCGGTCTGATGCTAAGATTAATTCGCAACCTTCCACAGCCTCGGCAGCTCGTACGATCTTCACTGCTTGATCACTCCCGTCACATAGGAGTAAAAAATCTCGAACGATGAAACCTGATCCGACTTCATGGATATCAATATCTAAAATGTCAGCTCCATTTTCTCCAAGAACGGTGGCCACACGCCCGTGCATTCCACGCTCGTTGTTCATGCGCAGTCTTATCATGAGTTGATAGCCCGCACCAGGATTCGTAGTTTCAGTGGTTGGGTTGGTGTCTCCGTTAGTCATGGAAGGCTCCGTTCATGATTTCGAACTTAGAACTGCTACCTGTGCCAAGATTTCTCGACGCTTCTCAGGAGTTACTCAGCACTATATCGCAGCTTGATGATACATGGTGAAGGTTTGCTAAATGTCAAGAGATATTTCATATAGTCTTTCTTGCTGATAATGTTATGTCTACGGCCCCATCGTCTAACGGTCAGGACGCGAGGTTTTCAACCTCGAAATCGGAGTTCGATTCTCCGTGGGGTCACCACTACAAGCCGCAATGCCTTATTGGCAAAGGATCTCACAAAAACAGACACCATTTTGTCAAAGTTTCGGCTGAAGGTAATTGCAGGATTAACTATGAAAAAGTCCCCGAGGCGGCCGCATCTCCTATGTCATCTGCAGTCATTCCTAAGATATCCGCAAGGACTTCAAATGTATGTTCACCCATAATTGGGCCGGGGCCACGTAAATAATCTCCCGGCCGCGCCGAAAATATGGTGGAATGCCCGTCATAAGGAGTTGGTCCCATTAAGGCGTGCTCGTGAGTTTCGAAGAATGCTCTATGAGTAATTTGGTCGTCAGAGTAAAGCTCGCTAGTTCGTTGCACTACCGAGGCAGGTATTCCAGCATCGATGAGGCGGGATTCTAACTCACGCCCATCCTGCATGACGCACCATTGAGTCAAATAATCGTTAATTTCTTCCTCGTGGACGAGTCGGTCCTCCGTTGATTTTAGGTTGTCTCCTCCAAATCGACTGGTCAGTTCCTTATTCCCGACGAGTTTGATCAACGCTTGCCATTGTTCATTGGTTTCACACGAAATAGCTATATAACGCTCCGTTCCGTCTCCAGTGCGATATGTTTGGTTAGGGCAGGCATACAAAGATGAATTTCCCTTACTCGTGGTTAAATTGTTATTGGTCATGTAGTCGAGTAGTAACGGCCCAATAAACTGCATCCCAGCCTCAATTTGAGACAGATCTATAAATTGGCCTTTCCCAGTGGTGCGACGCTCCAGTATTGCCGATGCCAGTGCTGACACTCCAAATCGTGGTGTGATGAAATCGGTGTAGGCTCCCCAAGTTCCTGCCGGCGCACGGTCGGCCCATCCGGTGAGTCCATGCAAGCCTGCAATAGCGCTTCCTTGCTGGCCAAACCCACCGAAGGTGGCATGTGGTCCTGTTTGTCCTCGTAAAGTCGTGCTGTACCAAATCAAGTCGGGGCGAGACTCAAGAATCTCTTTTGGATCAAATCCGAGTCGCTTCATGGTGCCGGTTGTAAAAGAGTCAACAACCACATCAGCCCAGTCTATTAACTGGGCAGCAATCTTTTTCCCCCAATCTGTTCGTAAATTTAACTGAACTCCATATTTCGACGTATTGAAATTAGCGAAAAATTGGCCGCGATCGAGTCCGAGGATGCCGTCTTTTGCTGGCCGCCCCATGCGCAGCACATCAGGGATGGTTGCACTCTCTATATGTACAACTGTCGCACCATGATCAGCCAGCGCTTTCGCCGAAATCGGACCAACTCCTACCCAAGAGAAATCAGCAACTTTAAGCCCAGCAAATGCTTGGCCTAGTCGATCTGGTTCAGATTCTGAAGATTTAGGAATTGGGATATTTCTGGCAGGCAAGCCATCTGAAAAAACTACGGGTTCACGTAGCAAATTATTCGAGGCGCCAAGCATAGGAGCAGATTCAGAAAGAACAGCCGGTGTACGACTGAATCGGATTGGCGTATTCGGGTGCATCCGTTCGCCAACCTTTTTCCAAAAGCCTCGTGACCGTAACTGCGGGTCACGGTCAACCAAATCTGCAATGCTATTTACCGGAGCAACCTGTGCGTCATTTGTGACCGCTCTGTCAAAAATTTCAGCTTTGCTCCGCCTACCAAATGCGCGGTGAACCATTTCAGTTGCTTCGCTAATAAGTTCTGCAGTCGCACCGTCAACATTTGGGTCAATCTGATCAGCAAGTTTTGTAAAATCGACATCCCTCAATATTTCAGGAAATTCGCCATCACTTTCCGCTAGTACGGCCGCCATACGGAGTACACGAGATCCGAAGCGTCCACCACGTAATGATGCGAGTACATATCCATCGGCTGTTGCCACTGTATTAAGTCCTGTTAGATCTAATTCCCCAATTTTTGGATGTGGGTCATTTCTGTCATCGCCTGTGAGCGGAGGTTCACATCTTTCCATTGGCCAAAACCCGGTCGCGTGCATCAGTGTCCAGAGCATTACAGTCTGCATTGAGACATCAAGGTACTGACCTTTTCCACTCAAGGCCCGTTCGTTCAGTGCGATAATGGCGTCTGCCGCTGCTTGTCCACCGGCATGAAATGATGCCTGTGGATAGCCGACGGCCAAAGGTGGTCTATCTCCGTCACCCTGAAGAGTAGTGAGCCCGGCAGCGGCCTCGATAGTAAAGTCTGTCGCTGGCCAATTAGCTTTCGGACCTGTTTGGCCGAATGGCGATATAGAGATATAAACTAACCGTTCGTTCAGAGCCGAAATATCGGTATACCCGAGCTGCTTCTCGTCCATATATCCGATCTCTGCACTTTCTACGAATATATCTGCAGTCGCAGCAAGAGCACGTAGATCAGACCGACCCTGTTCGGTTTCTAGATCAGCCACGACCGACTGCTTTCCGGCACCTACATGGGCCCAATAGAGAGATTCTCCAGTTACATCATCAGTTGGCTTCATGTGTCTGGAGTTGACTCCACCGGGCGGTTCAACCTTGATTACACAGGCCCCAAGATCAGCAAGTAATCGACCACACATTTCACCTCTGGAATCAGTAGCATCAATTACCAATATACCCGCAAGTGGACCAATCTCCGGCGTCTCTGATTTCGACATGTGTAGACCTCCAACAGTTGTTGCTGCTAAATCATAAAGCCAAATAACTTATTTAGGAGCTACTCGCCCGATGGATGGACTCTGCACCGCTTCATCCTTGTGTCACAACTCTTGTGAGTCGGACCGGACGACTTGCTATCAATTCACCAAGACGGGTTAACCGTGTGTTTTTGCCGATGTCGTCTGTATGAAAAAGAGAGCTAATTCTTCTAAGCTCCCTGCAAAGCGCGAAAATCTGAGGGCGCTAAAGCCACAGTCACATGTCCGGCTCGGTTGGTGGTGATCAAAGATACCTCAGTCGCATCAATGACAGTCACCTTAAGCGATAGTTAGGTCGGCTGTACAAGTGAAAACTTTTGTTATGCTTGCAATTGATTGATATGACAGATTAAGGACTAACTATGCTCGAGCGAGACGATTGGCTGAAACCATTTTCTGAGGCAGTCATCGAACCGGATCTACCGATTATTGATCCACATCATCATCTGTGGGATCGACTTGGTGGCACACGGTATCTTCTGGATGAGCTGTTATTGGACACGACGGGCCACAACGTGCGCCAGACTGTTTTTGTCGAATGTAATTCGATGTATCGTGCGGACGCGACTGAACCCTTGAAATGCGTGGGCGAGACAGAATTTGTTCGAGGGATTGCGGCCCAGAGTAATCATGGGCAGTACGGTGATATGCGAGTAGGAACTGGAATAGTGGGTGCTGCAAACTTATTGCTCGGGGCAGACGTACAAGAAGTACTTGAAGCCCATCTCGCTGCTAGCCCAGCGACGTTTAGAGGTATTCGTTACAAAACCGCATGGGCCGACGAGACTGTGGGTTTGATTCCAGGAGGCACCAAGCAGGAGGGCCTCATGAATACTCGTGAATTTGCAGAAGGATTTGCGATGCTCGGTCGCTATGATCTGAGTTTCGATGCGTGGCTGCTCCACCCGCAATTAGAGGAACTCGCTGCACTCGCAGGAAAATTTCCGGACACAACAATTATTCTCAATCACCTTGGTGGCCCGATCGGCATGGGACGATATTCGGAGAATCGAGCAGACGTGTTTGATGAATGGAGGCGTGGGCTTGCTTCAGTTGCAAGCCATGAAAATGTGGTGCTTAAGGTTGGTGGTATTCAGATGCCTATTAACGGTTTCGGTTGGCATGAGAAAAATACCCCCCCCACGTCGGATGATTTAGTTGATGCCAACAGTGATTGGTATTTAACAGCTATTGAGTTATTTGGGCCAGATCGATGTATGTTTGAAAGTAATTTTCCAGTCGAGCGCCAGTCGTGCTCTTACACGGCACTTTGGAATCAATTCAAGAAATTATCTGGAAGCTTCAGCTCTACTGAACGAGCGGCGATGATGCACGATACGGCTATGCGGGTTTACAGACTTGATACGATGTAGCGTAGGGGTGGCACGTGATGGTAGTAGTTAATACGCACTTCGGTGATTTACGTGGAGAGTTACTAGACGGTGTAAGTATTTTTCGGGGTATCCCATTCGCAACACCTCCGGTTGGTGAATTGAGATGGAGGGCGCCCAAACCACCTATCGCTCGGTCCGAAGTGGGAGATGCAACAAGATTTGGTTCTCCTGCGCCACAGTTGGAAAGCCCGATTCAAGTTGCATCTGCTTATAACGGTATGTGGCGTGCACTTGAAGGTATGTCTGAAGATTGTCTAACACTCAATATATGGAGCTCGGACCTTTCGAGTAGTCAGTTGCCAGTAATGGTCTGGATTCATGGTGGTGCCTTCAATACGGGGGCGGGAAGCCAAACAATGTACGAGGGGAGCCACCTCGCCAAGAACAATGATGTAGTCGTGGTGACAATTAATTATCGCTTGGGACCTTTTGGATACTTCAACCACGACCAGTTTGATTACAACGTTGGCACCTTGGATCAAGTAGCTGCTTTGAAGTGGATTCAAACTGAAATTGCGGCGTTTGGCGGAGACCCAGACAACGTAACGATTTTTGGAGAATCAGCTGGAGGGAAAAGTGTTGAAATACTACTATCTATACCCTCCGCCAAGGGACTGTTTCATAAGGCAATTATCCAAAGTACGTACGATCCTCCGATGGAAGTGTCGCGTGGAGTAGACAAGACTAAAGAGCTAGTTACTTATTTGGATCGTGGGTCAAGTGATAGTGAATTACTTAATTCGACCACAGACGAGCTACTTAAAGCGCAGGAGAATTTGTATTTTCTAGGTTTAACCGAAGGAGATCAGAGAGGTGTAGTAAACCCCGTTATCGATGGCACGGTATTGCTGGACTATCCCCGATCGGTGATCTCTAACGGCATGTCCTCCGATATTCCAGTTATGATTGGAACCACACTCGACGAGACCAAGTTATTCTCTTTGTTTACGTTGATTGATAGCCCGGAGGCGACCTTTGATAACCTCTTGCAGCATTTAGAAACAGGCATTTCTGACACGATGCGAGACGTACTACTACGGGCCGTGGATCATTACCGGTCGTTAGATACATCTAGCGAAAACTTGATTAATGCAGAAGATGTGAAGCAGGCAATTCGAACGGATATGACCTTTCGGCAGCCCTCGATCCGACTAGCCGAAGCGCATGCGAACAGTAATGCAAACACGTACATGTATATTTTTGCTTGGAAATCGCACTTACTACCTCAGATTGGGGCCTGTCATGGTCTTGAGATTCCGTTTATCTTTGGAAATTTTGATTGCCCAATTGGTGAACTTGCCGGAATTTTGCGTGAACCGGATAATTTACTGTCTGAGATGCAAACAGCGTGGGCTAATTTCGCGCGAACCGGCGAGCCGAACGCAGCAGGGAAAATTAAGTGGCCAGCATATGAATTAGATGACCGTTTTACGATGATTTTTGACGAGACAAGTAGTGTTGTTTCGGATCCATATGGTAAGACACGACGGTTCTGGGCTGAACAATACGAATCATGAAGTTATCTTTATGCCATACTGCAAGCCGTGGTTGTGGTAATTTGAATTTCTAAATAGTTACTCACTGGAGAACGAATACTTTTACATGTGACACATAGACATAACTACAAAACCTGCCCATTATCGGATGACGATCCGGCTATAACAGTTGAACTTCTCAGTGAAATAATGTCAGGTACGGAAAGTGTGAAGGTGATTGGCACGTGGATGAACGGTCCAGCTCACGAAGGATATATGGTTGTTGAAGCTGAAAGTTTTGGGGACGTGCATCGACTTTTGGCAGCTATCGCCGCACGTGGAGAGATCATTACTGTCGCTGTAACCGATTTCCATTCGGTGGCAGAGCTGACAAAACAACTCACCAAAGTTGCCCAGAGTACTTGTTTGACTTTTGCCGAGTAGAAAATTCACGGCAACTTGACGTCTTCAACGAATTCAATAAAGGTGCTCTCGTAGAGATTTATTCGGATCTACGCCCAGAATTACTGAAAACCTCGACCAAGATCAAAAAAATGATTGACCCACTTCTGAGTATTTTTGTGATTGTTCCCCGTTTTTTCAGCGATCTTTAAATTACGCAAAATATTGTTGACTTGACAACTTAACTTAGTTTTGTTAGAAAATGGTTGGAATATTAAGTAAGTAAGAATTAGGAGTGATTTAAATGACAGTCTTATCAACGTTAGTGTTTAAACCAGCTAATGGTCGTATTGCCGATGCGATCGAGAATTTGAAAACAGTAGAACAGTTAGCTATTGATTCAGGAGCGACACGAGCAGGCTCTTCTCGCGTGTTAACAGGACCAGCAGTTGGAAATTTACAAATGAGAATGTTCACGGAGGACTTAGAGCATCTCGGAGAGGTATCTAACGCAATGTATGCCTCGGCTGCAATGGCTACCTTAAATAGTAATGACTCACCTCCATCAGAATTAATAAATCTGATACGCAGCGATATCACGCATCGAGCTGTAGAAACTTCTACAGCTGACGGTATAACTGTTGGTAGTGTTGTCGGTCTTCAAGTGCATCCTGGAATGGGCGAGGTGCTGCATGCACGTCTGGTTGATATGGCAGATGCATGGGTGCAGGTTGGGGCCGCTCAATCTATGGTGACAGCGTCGATATCTGGCCCTCCGGGACCCGCGATGTTTCTGACAACCTTTTTCAAAAACTACGCGGACCTAAGTAAAGCAACCATCGATATCAGGTCTACGAAGCCTATGCAGGCAATTCGAAGCTCGACTAGTACCTCTGGTACAATTATGGCAAATTTTCACATGAGCAGACTCTAGATTATTGTTATAAAGGTCGTGTTTTTTAGGTATTAAATCCATGTGAAGTTGCACGTCGATGGGTCGTTATTAGATAGGTGTTCACCTTAATCGGTAAGTACCTGTCTAGTAGCACATGACATTGCTGATAGTTCAAAGTGAGATGCATATGGGTAGTAAAGATGAAAGATCACATAAGAAACCTGACAGGGAGATTGAACGGGCACGTAAGATTCGTGAACTCAATCCTCATATTGACTCCGAATGGCATGAAGTACATTTCCCGAAAGAATTAGATGATATTGATTCAGTCATAGATTCTTGTGAGGCGTTTGTTGAACTCGTTACGAAATTCGGTAACTGCGACAATATGAATAGTCAAAATATACAATAAAATATATTGCCAAACAACCCACGTATCACTAACTTTTTAACTTAATATGTTACTAACTACCAAATGGATTAATAACGAATTCACACATGTATTGGGGCTAACTGATACACATAAAGTGATCAATATTCGACAAGACACACTCGGTGATGGTTATGCGGCATCAACTCACAGGATCTCATTAAAGTACAGTAACGAAAACGAAAATGACATTCACTCTATGGTGATGAAAAGCCCTATTACGAATAGCTCTATCCTCAAAACGGCGCAAATTAATGGAATTTATGAGCGTGAGGTCGAGTTTTATCGAACCATGTCACAGACAGGGACTTGGACGAACATTCCACACTGTTACTACGCTGATTTTGACGCAGAGTCAGGTGATTTTCTGCTAATACTTGAGGATTTAAGCTGTCGTATTCCCGGAAATCATCATACAAGTCGTTCGTTGCATGAGATTAAGGATGTTTTTAGGGCGTACGGGAGACTTCATCATAGATTTTCTTCTCTTCCTGAGCTTCGAAATGGTATTTTCTTGGCAAAACCAGGGAATGGTAAATTTATTCGGCGCCAGATGCAACAATTGCTGGACGCTATGGTAATAAAATTGGAACCGTACATGGGAGGAGGAACTCGTCAGCGAATTCTTAGTCAGTTGAGTCACTTTGAAAAACTTTACGAGTATTCAAAGCAGGCACGACATTCAACGCTTACACATGGTGATGCTCACCAAGCAAATGTTATGTTTGGGGAAAATGGTGAGGAACCGGTTATTTTAGACTGGCAGTTAGCTCGCTTTGGTATTGGTATGGAGGATATAGCGCGCTTTTTACTTTTGAGTACGGAACCTGAATTTCGTAGAGAGCATACGGACGAGCTAGTTAGGGTCTATGCGGATGAGCTTAGTGCAATCGGTTCTGAGCTGACATTTACCGAATGCCACACGGATTATCTTCCGATGCTAGCTTTGCAGGCGTGCATGTCACTGTTAGCGATTGGTGCTGCTGACTTCATGCAATCAGAGGAGCAACAGCAAACTGGTGTGAAGTTATGTACACGATTGGCAACTGTAATTGATGAGTTGGAGACCGAAGCCACAAAGTTATCCATTTGGACGTAGAATGCGAAGTTGAGACCTTCATATTGGCAATTCAAGGAGATTCTTATGCCCTTTGCTCAGAACCCCGATGGTACAAATATTCACTATGAGTTGATAGGCGAAGGCCCTCCGTTGGTATTGCAGCACGGTTTGCTTTCGGACCTCAACACGTGGAAGAGTCGCGGATATGTGGATGCCCTGCAGGACTCTTTTCAATTAATCCTCATCGACTCACGGGGGCACGGAGAGAGCGATAAACCGGATGAGTCAGAGGCTTATGAGCTTCGGACACGCGTTACGGACCTGGCGACTGTTCTTAATGTGTTAGAGATTAACAAGGCGCACTATATGGGATATTCCATGGGCGGTTGGATGGGATATGGGATAGCCATCTACATGCCACAGCGCTTTAAATCACTGATAATTGGCGGATTCGGCCCGTTTCGTGCTGGTCGATTTGATGGCCCATTGACCGAAGACCAGCGAAAGGCTCGCTGGGAGGAATTTAGAGATAGAACGATATCAGATCCAGACAGGGCTAGAGCATTGAAAGAGTTTCCGTGGGCCATGAAGCATTGCAGAAATGCGTTGGATACCTGGAGAGGTGCGCGCCAAGCTCTAAAGACCGGAGATCTGCCGCTTTTACTGTTCTCAGGGACAGAGGAGCCGAACTCATCACCAATTGACATGCCGGAGGTACTTAAATTTAGACCAGATGCGGAATTCTTCAGTGTTGAAGGTACTAACCATATTGAGACGATTGAAGCCGTTGACACCGTCGCTCCACGTGTTTTGAAATTCCTAGAAAAAGTTGAAGGCAACTAAGCGAGTCACGTGGCGATAAAATACCGCTGTATCGATATGGAAGAACGCAGTATGATGATCTACGCGGCCCCATCGTCTAGGGGTTAGGACGCGAGCCTCTCACGCTCGAAACCCGGGTTCGATTCCCGGTGGGGTCACCACCACTTGCCGCAATGCCTTACTGGTCAAGAATCGGGCAAAAACCGCCACCAAAAGTGCCACTTTTTTTCTCCTCGCAACAGCTCTAAATAGCTACCATTTAACAGGAGTCAACTTAGATGCATCCATATTATTCGCCACTGGCGCTGTTTAGTCCTAGAAAGTACTCCCCGATTTTAGGATCATGAAGGATATTTTGAGCACTACCGGAATATGCGACTTTCCCACTAGAAAAGATATATCCACGATCTGATCTTGCAAGTGATAGCCTGGCGTTTTGCTCCACTACAAGAACTGAAATTCCGTCATTTCGAAGCGTATCAATATTGGCAAGAATCTCCTGTTGATATCTAGGAGAAAGAGCTGCAGTAGGTTCATCTAGCATCAGGAAACTAGGATTAGAGATAAGTGCTCTGGAAATGGCCAACATTTGACGTTCTCCACCTGAGAGTGAAGCAGCGAGATCGTTCATTCGATGTTTCATATCTGGGAACATCTTGCAAGAACGGTCAATTCCTTTTGAAATTTCATCCGATTTCAGACCGATTCCACCCATCAACAGATTTTCTTTAACTGATAATGACGGAAAGACATTATCGACCTGGGGTACGTAAGCAATACCTCTTTTAACTAATTTATCAGTGCGCCATCCGGATACATCGGTGGCATTATGTAAAACAGCACCGTTATGAAGAGTGGTAAGTCCAAAGATTACTTTCAAAAAAGTAGATTTACCACAACCGTTTGGTCCAATAATTGTGACAAATTCTCCTTGGTCGACATGCAGATCAATACCATACAAAATTTGAACACTGCCATATCCACCTTCAAGGCCGGTGACTTCCAAAACTTTATTCATTTTGCATTTCTCCTGAATTTCCCAGGTATGCCTCAATAACATCTCGACTTTGCTTAATCTCGTTAGGCGTTCCTTCCATTAGAACCTTGCCCTCATTCATTACAATAATCCTGTCGACATCACGGCGGAGGATGAAATCCATATTGTGTTCGATTACTAACATGCCGATATTCCTGTCTGAGGTCAAACGGCGTAAGTTCTGAAAAATTCGTTCAGCAAGAGGACCGGCAACTCCAGCAACAGGTTCATCAAGTAATAAAAACCGAGGAGCACTCATCAAGGCTCTCCCGATATCTACCAACTTACTTTGACCACCTGACAACTCACTTGTGAGATTGTGTGCCATATGAGGTATCTCTAATAGGTCTAATGCTTCGTATGCATCTTGGATTCGTTTTATCTCAGACTTTCGTGTACCCGGCTTTAATAAGGCTAATATGGCGTTAGGTTTAAATTGGTCACGTGGAGGCACAAGTAGGTTTTCTATTACCGTCATATCCCGCCATAACCAAGTATGTTGAAAAGTTCTTGTTAGTCCTAAGTGCTGGATTTGGTCGGGCCTCATTTTTGTGGCATCTTGTCCAAGAACTTCAATTTTTCCCGAAGTTGATTTAAGCAGTCCAGATATACAATTGAAGGTAGTTGTTTTACCGCACCCGTTAGGTCCTATTAACCCGACAAGCTCACCTTCTGAAACCTGGAAAGAAATACTATCCACAGCTCGCAGGCCACCAAAATCTTTGGTTAAATTCGATATACGCAGCGCCGGCTCAGACATGACTATTTATCCTTACTCTCAAAAAATTGGAGTTGATTTTGTGCTTCTTCGGTGGGATTAGATAGAGCACCTTTGTCTAGTTCTCCTTCGACTAAAGTAGGACGCTTTGGTCTACTAGCTACTTCTGGTAGCAAACCCCTGGAAGACATAAGTAGAGCGCTTATAATCACCAAACCGATGAGCGCTAACTTGAGGTGTGGTAGTGATAGCAGTACGTTGCCATGGGCGAATATTTCGTTAACAGATCGTTCCGACCAAACTAATCCTCCAACGTTAATGATTAACCATGAATAAACAGAGTCAAGAAACGAAGTTAAACCGTGGAATGGAAGACTTGCACTTCCTCGTGAAACTACCATTACGTTGAAAACAAACTCAACGATTACAATTATAAATGCACCGATTATCATCCCTCGATTATTCCCACGTCCCCCAACAATATAAGCTGCCCATATCAAAAATGTGGTGCGTACTGGGTTCATAAAATCAGGCCAAATATTAGTGTTTAACCAAGCCCACAGTGCTCCGGCAAGAGCAGCAATAGCCGCACCTAACGCTAAACTGGCCGCTTTATGAATCAGGACATTATGACCGTGATGTTGGCTCACGGCCTCATCTTCTCTAATGGAACGTAATATTCTGCCCCAGGGGGATGAAAGAACAGTATTGAGTAAATACCAGACTCCGGCAGTGAAACCGATAGCCATGAACGCAAGTAATACAACGTATGGTGCATTACCAGGTAAACCAATCAAATTACCTACAGCTTCTGACGGGCTTCCTTTCCACCAATCCTCAAAGGGTCGAGCGAATTGAGAAATACCAATGCCAGAAGTAACAGTCCCAGCTCGAAGTAATGGCTCAGCTTGAAGTGAAATGCGGAGTATCTCTGCTAGAGAAATTGTCAAAATCGCAAAATAGTCCATTCTTAATCGAGCAGTTGGGTATGCAAGTAGCCACCCAGCTATTGCTGCGATTATTACAGCTGCAAGTGTGGCAGCAATAGGATTCCAACCATATCCATTAGTTTCAACAGGTGCAGATAACAAACCAACAACAACCGCCCCGATCCCTACAAAAAAGATCACTCCAAAATTTGTCATTCCTGTAATTCCAGTGTGTAAGTTTAGTGAAAATGCAGCTAATCCAAAGATACCGACTAGAGTAAAAATGCGTGCAACCTGCAATGTTTTTGTGAGTACGCTCACGCTGGGAAGGAGTAAGACTATGGTAAGAAGAACTAAAAATAGGATCGCAAAAAGAGTCCAGGAACCTCTTTCAGTGTCCCTTCTAATATTAAAAAGTTTACCAAGTTGAAGCTTGAGAATCAAAAAAACTGACTCAATAAATGCGAATATTGGCTTAGGAATTTTTGCCATGCGAACCAGATGATAATTAAGGGAATTCCAAGATTGAGCTGTAAGACTTCTGGGTAATTTAATCGCAGCATTTATCTTTTCAGTGGTGAGTTCAAAATAATGTATTGGGTTCTTATTTCTCGTAGAAATTTTTGAAGTACATTGCGTATCTATAACATCAAGTGGAAACGCAGTTATTTCTTCTTTTGTTCTCCTTTTTCGTACTCGATCTATATTCCAATTTTCTATAGCAGAGCCAATTCCTCGTGGTGCTAACAGTAATAGACCTACAAGGAAAATAAAGGGCATTACCTCAGCAAAGCCACTGGCGGTTGGGCGATCAAGTGCGTTACCAGCACCTATGAGAACGGGTTCCGAGAAGGCTCTAAGCACACCAACTATTAGTGCACCAATCAGAACTCCAGGAATCGAACCTATCGAACCTAGAACTATCACAGCAAAAGCTGGTAGCAATAACATTAGCCCTAACTCAGGATTGATAGGTAAAATGCCTGCTAATAGTGACCCACCCAACCCCGCGATTCCTGCTGAAAGAAACGAGGTACTTCTATGTACATGCTCGAGGTGAATACCACTAGAAGCTGCAAGATCCGGATTGTCCGCTACTGCTCTCATTTGTCTGCCCAGTCGCGTTTTCTGTAATAGCAGTATGAGAAATATTACTGTTAGGAATATACCCACTACCAGAGCTATTTTTGAATAAGCAAAACCGTAAGGATTTACGTTTGCTGAAAACTCCATAAGCGGTGTGGCTACACGATCTCCAAGATTCAACTTAAGCAATCCTGTAGGGATATCGACTATTGATGTGGTCAATCTCCAATCTCGATCAGGGACGAAGCGAAAAGTACTCGCACTGAATCGCATATACAATATGGCGCGAAGCACCATTGCAACTCCTAGGGAAGCTATCATCATGACCTGAGGAGTTGCCGCTTTGTTCCTTAGTCGTCGAAAAACTAATCGATCTATCAATAAGCCCGTGAATCCAGTCACAACAAAAGCACAGATTGAGGCCCAAATCAGTAAAGTCCAATCGATATTTCCGTCCTCGGGAGCATCAGAGATAGAGAAAAATCTATCGGACCACATGAGTGTCAGCGCTACGTAAGCGCCAACAAGCATCATTTCTGCTTGAGCAAAATTAGCAAATCGCTGAACTTTGTAAGTCAGGGTTAAGCCAATTGCTATGCTTAAATAAACCGCAGACCAATACAGGCCACTAAACAAAATTGCGGAGAGGTTGAAATTCATTGTGGCAGAACGATTAAGACCCGACGTCACAACTTCGAGGACTAAAAACGCAATTAAACCCACGAGTATGGGAGTAAGTATGATGATGGGACTTTTCCATTTAGGTGTCGATTGATTAACAAGAATACGGACCAGAATCAAACCAGAAATCATCATCTCAATGGATAAAGCTATCCATTTGAACTCGCCGGAAAATAGACCAGATCCTGCGACAAAACCTAAGTTATAAATTGCGCCAAAATAAGCATCGAATAAAAGGAATAAGGCAAATACTAGCTGGCGTAGCCAGGGAGCTTTAAATATCTGCTGGCGTCGTATTGCATTCAAAGCAATCATACCCCTCAGTGAGACTTTCAATATTGTGCTACACGGGAGTGTGAGTAGATCGGTCTGCTTTCATCATGAAAGCAGACCGATTCTATACATAATTGTCGGCTGGAAGTTAGTTACCAGCTAACCCACCATCGGCTGTCCAAACACGAGGGCAGGAGAAGTTAGTGCCATCAAACTGGCAGACCTCATACCCAGTACCCAACACATCACCATTTGCATCGAATGTGTGAGTGCCACTCGCCCCAGCATAATTAACACCTGTCTTGTTTATAGCATTCACCAGGTTTCCATCGGGGTCAGAGACAACGGCTGCTGCTACTAACTTAATCGCATCGTATGTCTCACTAGTGTATATAGCCCCGTCTGCCCCGCCGGCAGTGGCGTATGCAGCTTCGAAATTCGACTTAGCGCTAGAATCTTCACCCGGTCGAGGTCTTGTTGCTATGAGTCCACTAACCGCTGATGCGTCTGTAAATGATTCAGTAAATGCAGCATCAGCTACGCCATCAGCGCCAATGATTTGACCGCTGAATCCCTGTGCTGATAGTGCTTCCATAATGGCGGCTCCATCAGTTGCATAGGACATCAATAGGACAGAATCACACCCACCATCAATTACAGATTGAGCCAAGGTAGATGCGTCATAAGAGCCTTCAGCTGGGTCATATCCCACTTGGACACATACATCACCAGACCAGTTTGACACGAAATTATCACCAAGCCCTGCACCGTAATCGTTAGTCATATACAAGACTGCAGGTTTGCTTACACCGGCTGTAGAAGCAACTGCGGCTAAAGCAACTGCTTGTTGAGCATCGCTCGGAACAACTCGGAAAAGGTGACCATTATCGTCAGCTCCAGAGATTGCTGGTGAGGTGCTCGCGTACGATATCATCGGAACTCCAGCAGGAGCAGTCACTGCGATTGCACCAAGCGTGGCACCAGAGCAGGCTGCGCCAACAATCGCTTTTACACCACTGTCTATTAAAGTTTGTGCAGCAGTTGCTGCTTGAGTACCATCACAACCTGAATCACCAATAATCAATTCAAATACGTAATCTCCATCATGTTCGGCATTAAGCTCAGCTATTGCCACTCTCCCAGCATCTTCAAATCCGGGCGCGTATTGCGCGATTGGACCAGTTTGAGGACTAAGGAGCCCTATCTTAATGGTCTCACTTCCACCGAGCACTCCGCATCCGATTGCGGAGGTGGCCAGTATCACCGATATAAAGAGTAAACAAAATTTATTTATTAATCTCATGGTGCCCTCACCCCTTTCAAATTCATACCACTCATGTTTAACGTCATAATTTTACTGCATAAATGCTGATATTATCTTCCAATAAGTCACGGGTTTTTAAATTCTTACCTATTATCCTTGTCGATGAAACTGGATGAATAGATCGAGTGATTAGATAGACGAGTCAAAAAGCTAAATTTACTTGCTTTCTTAAGGTACAGATGAGATTTAGAGATTGGCAAGCTCAGGGAAGACTGCTGTCCTAAATTTTTCGTCACCCAGGCCCAAGTGAAGCATATCGATCCCGAGCGATTTATATAGTTTGATACGTTCTAAAATCGTGTCCGGCGACCCAATGAGTCGAGCAGCATAGCCCTCGTTGCTATCGATGGCGCTCAAAGGATCGTTGCTGTCCCACATTCCTTCAGCTCCGGAAGTTCGCTCTTTCCGCTTTTCGACTAGAGATTTGTCCACTCTGCCGAGCATGCTATCAATCACATCCCATGCTTCCTCGTCAGTATCACGACAGAGTGGGATGGCATACATGCCGAATCGCACAGTTCGTCCCGTTGACTTGCAAGATTTTTGCACCTTCCGCACTATTTCCTCTATCCGTTCGGGCGTCCCGCCGTTGAGGAACATCCAATCTGAGTGTTGTGCTGCAAGGTCAATGGCAGCATCACTCTGGCCTCCCTGAAATACTTCTAAATCAGATACTGGTCTTGGCTCAAGCCGAAGATTGTCGGTCTGGTAATACTTACCTTCATAATCGAATGCTTCATTATCCCAAGCACCGCGTATGACTTCTATGAATTCTGCCGTACGTTTATAGCGGGTGTCGTGATCAAGTTTGTCGACCCCGAACATGTCAAATTCTTCCATATGCCAGCCACTCGTGACATTGATAGACCATCGCCCGTCAGTCAACCGATCCATGGTTGTTCCCCATTTCGCGATGGTTGCTGGACTGAAAAAACCGGGGTGAATGGCCGTGATCAGGTTGAGGTTTTTTGTATGTGCGGCGAGGAAGGTGGTCATTGCCAGACAGTCGAATGAGGATCCTTCTATTTCTTCACCAGTACCCCACCACCGTTGTGGTATGAGAAGATCGGTTAGTCCCATCTCCTCCCAGTTTTGAGTGTTGGTTTTGATGCGGTCCACTAGTTCTTGGCCGCTCGGCACGTCGGTAGGTCGCGATGATCCCGAGAGCAATCCCATTCCTCTTACCGCAAGTCCTGCCCAAGTGCACGTTCTCATGCAGATATTATAAGGCAATAATTGAAGCGATTTGCATTGATGATGTGCTTTACGATGTACTAGATCAAGCGAAGCTAGATTGGAGTATTGAAATTGAATGCAGATGTGATAGTGATTGGTGCTGGAATAGCAGGTTGTTCAACTGCTCTTCATCTAGCGGAGGCAGGTATTTCTACGGTGGTCTTAGAGAAGGGTGAAATTTCAAGTGAAGCCTCAGGCGTAAATATGGGTGGACTTGGAGGCGCTGGATGGGGGAACTCTCCGTCACTTCAGGAGTATCTGACCATGGGGAGCCTGAATATTTTTAAAAGACTTCAGAACGAACTTGGGTATGATCTCGAATTTCGGCAATCAGGCTCATTTACCGCCATTCATACCGAGGCTCAGTACACCTACGCCAAGGATCGAGTGCTCGACGCACAAAACAACGGATTCAATCTTGAATTAATGAGTGCGTATGAGGCTAGATCACTGGAACCGGAGTTGAGCCTAGATATGCTGGGATATGTATTCAGTCGTTCCAGAGGACAGGCTGATCCATTGAAGACGACTCGGGCGTTTGGGCAAGCTGCGATCCACGCCGGTGCGATTATAGAAACGAATACCGAAGTCACCGCTGTGAAATCACGGGACAGAGTTTGGATGGTCGAGACCAGTAAAGGGCTATACGAATCAGACGTGGTTGTTGTTGCAGCTGGCGCCTGGTGTAAGTCACTTGGGAGAATGGTGGGAGTAGAAATTCCAATTGAACCCGTGGTTGGCCAGATGTGGTCTACGGCACCTCTTCCACCAAGGATCTTTGGAACGATTGGCTCATATGAATCCAGTTTTCACTGGAGTGAAGATTTGTATGCTGGGATCGGATCTCCTCCAGAACTAACGCATTCAAGTAACCAACGTCTGACACGGCATCTATACGGTAGACAAAGGAAGAGCGGCGAAATCATATTTGGTGGGGATAGACGAGATGTGGGCTTTGACAAAACCATTGAAGACTCAGGAATTGATGTTAACAAGGGTCATGCGACGGAGATACTACCACTACTTGCCGATCTTCCTATCGCTACTACTTGGTCAGGTCTCATGCCATTTTCAATGGATGGCCATCCGATTATCGGACAATTGCCACATAATGAAAATCTGTTCGTAGCGACTGGACTGGCATCCTCAGGTTTTGGAAGAGGACCGGGTGCCGGGATGTTGATTGCAGATTTCGTCACGCGAGGTGCGGCTCATCCGACTTTAAATGAATCTGATCCAGCGCGGTTTACTGATTGAGATTATGAGGGAACTTGGCGATATGTATTTGAGCGTGCAAACAGGATCAGACGTCTTTATACTTTGGCAGGAGCAGCGTGAATCAATACCCCTTTTGCATCTATTAGGGTAGTTCGACGTGAATTGAAGATTAGTGGATAAAAGAGGAGCAGCGAAATGCCGTTACAGGTTACAAAATGGCGACGAAAAGAATCAGGATCACTGAACGAACTGGGATTGGCTGCGTTAGCATTTTGTCGAGCTCAACGAGCTAGAAGTGAAGTTGACAGCGCTAAATATTATTGGGGCAATCCTAATGAGATATGGATAATCATCGAAGGTGCCGAAGAAATGGTCCTGAACAAAAAACAAACCCCGGAATCATTGGCAGCGATGTACGACCTGAGCGATTTGGCTACACAGATTGAAACAGCATTTCTTGCGGACGCTAGAGGTGGATTTGAAACATACGAGGCCGCTGGTCGGTCATAGTCGATTTGGAGGAGACAATGTCTAAAGGATATATTTTGTCAGCTTATAGAGAAATTAAGGATCCTGAAAAACTGGCAGCATATGGAGCATTAGCTGGACCGGCTGTTGAGGCAGCTGGAGGGCGATTTCTTGCCCGTGGTGGCTCTGTTACTGCGCATGAAGATGGCCTAGAACAGAGAACTGTGGTCATCGAATTTGAGAGCTATGAGGCTGCACTGCAATTGTATGAAAGTGAAAAATACAGAGAAGCCTTAGCAGTGCTAGGTGATGCGGTGGTTCGTGATTTCCGCGTTGTAGAGGGCGTATAACGGGACATTTCAAACAATTGTAAGAGTAGGAAGGCTGCTTGCTGCAGATTTCATATGAGCGATATTGTCATTCAACTAGATAACGGAACTGTGGTCGGTTTGGCCTCTGGAAATTCAACTGTTTTTAAGGGTATCCCTTACGCAAAGCCCCCGGTCGGCGAATTGCGCTGGCGCCCACCGGTGCAATTAGAGCCATGGCTTGGAGTGATTCAGGCAAAGGAATACTCAAGTACAGCTTGGCAACTAGGAGTAGACACAAAACTATTTATTGCTGAAATAATTAATCAATCTGGGTTCAGTGCCATCAAACGCAATTTATTTACGGCGCTGTT
>Ga0302122_10000799_pt1 | contig 19571 bp, 18 predicted proteins | sample CB21_SCM_MG_FD_203115 | JGI IMG/M metagenome (GOLD analysis project Ga0302122, IMG submission 203115) | Marine microbial communities from Western Arctic Ocean, Canada - CB21_SCM | ecosystem: Environmental > Aquatic > Marine > Oceanic | place: Canada: Western Arctic Ocean | collected 2017-09-28
GGTAAGTTAACATTCGTGTTTCCATGGAGTCAGAAAGCCCTGGAGTAAATAAAATAGTTAGTGGAATCAACAGAGCAAGTGTTGTACACACAATTAAATAGTTTTTCATTTTCATTTGTTCTATCTCCTCAGTAAGGCCTTTATTTTGGATTAGCTGTATTGGTCAAGAATAGATTTTTTTAGATCGGTTAACGTGGTGCTAATTCGAAAGCCCAGGTATTTCCAGCTTCAATACTTCTGCGTGACCCTGCTATTGCTCGCTCGGTGGCTTCACCGCCACCATATTTTGTTATTAGTTTTGCTGAAACCCCATTGAGAATATCGCCTTCTTCAATTCGTACGATTCGTCGTTCGTAACGGGTATCACCAATTCTGAGCACAGCCATACCATCTCCCTCATCAGCTTCTACTGCCCAGTGCTTCCAAATTCTTCCCAGGGTTGAAGACATATAACCAGAGACAACATAGATTTTCCCCTCTGCTTCGATGATATAGATTAGCCTGGAGCTCATCGGATCATTCAACTGTAATTCCACAGTAAAAATGTTATCGGTAAAACTCCAATCAGGGTCTGGCCCTGTATGTAGAGTTCCAGAAACTAATTCTCCACCTGGGAAAAGAATCGATGGACCATCTGCAGAGCGATTGTCGAACCGCAAAGTCGCGAAGGTTAGTCCTGGTATAAGCAGAATTATCCCTATGACTTGGCTAACTATTCTTACAATTTTCATATTAACGTATCCATTGGTTTATTCTGGATTTTATAGATTTTTCTAGAAAATTTACTCAATATTAAGGTACAGCGCGTACCCACATTTTTCCAATAACGGTACTACCAGGATGAGCGCCACCGGCAACGAACATTTGATCGCCAATAATAGCACCGGCGGGTGAAGACAAAGGCGTTGGTAGCTCTCCAATTTTTTGCCACTGTCCACCCTCTGCTAGACTTAATATGTCAGGATCTTGAGATTTGGTACCACCTGTTGGGGTGGTGTGACCGCCTAGCATGTATATTTGGTTGTTGTGGACGAAGGTGGCACCTTCAGCATGTGAATGTCCCTTAGGTAAATCAGGCCCGCTGCTCCACGAATTACTTTGAGGGTCATAGATATCTGTTCTAGGCTGATCCAATTGCATGCTGTCATGATGGAACTGTCCACCAATAGCGTAAATTTTTCCGTTAAATACTACCGTGGAGAATTGGTTTCGTGGCACTGGCATGGGTGCGGCGATGGTCCAGACTGCATGTCCTGATGCCCACTCATCCAGATCCAAAACCCAATGATCGCTTGAATCTGTATCCCGGTCAGTCATTAGCCCGCCAAAGTAATGCATTTTTCTGTCTACCACTGCCAATCCACCACCGGCTCGAGCTTGCGGTAATAAGGGCGCAGCGCTATATCGATCTTGATCGACATCATAGCTCCACACCTCAGCGATAGCATGGCCCTTATACCCATCTTTAAAGCCGCCAGCAAACCAAACAGTGCGTTCATCCAGCACGGTGTTCATATGCGTAATAGCACTGGGCAGTTCTTGAATTAAGGTCCAGCTACCGTCTTTTGGGTCGAATATCTCTGAACGCTTGCTGCTCACTACGCCAAAGGAATAGCCACCAAAGATATAGAGTTTTTCATCAAGAACAACTGTTCCAGGTTCCCATTTTCCAACTGGCATATCAGGCAGAGCTTGCCACTCATCTTGATTTTGAGAATTCACGATGCTGCTAAACAAAGACATAGTGGTAAAGATGACTGAGAGTATTGCGGTAACAGTGATTCGGTTTCGCTGCAAAGCTAGTGTCCGGTGATTCATTCTGCTTCTCCAAATCTTACAGGCGGTCTGAGCAACCTTAATCAGTTTGATTGCTGAATTAACTTAGGTGATCTAATAATAATATGGAACAAAACTAGAGTAACAGTAATTAATACAGGCAAAAATATCTACTATTTCTAGGCTCAGGGGAAGAAGTGTAAAATTAGTAGCAGAACGGTCGATCAGCGCTGTAGCACCCGCCTGCCTTGCATCTGTCTATCTATTTATGTGACTATCTCCGATCCTGATTTGTCTGAAAAAGAACAAAATAGATGATTTAAGACTGGAAGCCCTCAATGTTAAAGCAACATCTAAGACTTTTCTTACGGCTAAGTATTTCGCTTTTTATTCTAGCTGGAAACTTTCTGCCATCCGCTCAATCGCAGTCGATTACTGACTATGACTGGCCAACCTATGCTAATGACCCAGGTTCTTCAAAATATGCTGACCTAGATCAGATTAATACAGACACAATTAAAGACTTGGAGGTTGCCTGGATTTGGGATTCTGTAGATAACGCTGCCTTTCTTGAGCGTCCAGAGTTTGTGCCTTCTGGTTTTAAGAACACCCCAATTAAAATCGATGACACTCTCTACGTGACAACTCCATTAGGACACGCGGTTGCTCTGAGCGCAAAAACGGGTGAGCAAAAATGGGTTTTCAATACAAACACTTGGGAGCACGGTCGTCCAGCTAACAATGGTTTTAATCATCGTGGAGCGAGTTTCTGGCAGAGTGGGGACAAACGAAGAGTCATTATGGGGGCGAACAATGCCTTCCTTTGGTCTTTGGATGCCGACACAGGATTACCGGATCCGGATTTTGGAGAAGGGGGAAAAGTTGACCTAACGGTTGGATTAGGTCGAGAAGTAAGCCGAGCGATGTATGCAAGTTCAGCAGCGCTCTCAATAGTTGGCGATATTGTTATTTTAGGTGCAGTGATCTATGACGATCCGATGTTTGGCCGCGTTCCTAAGAAGCTGACGGACCTGCCGCCTGGTCATATTCGTGGATTCAATTTGAATACCGGAGAACAGGAGTGGATTTTTCATACGATTCCTCAAGCTGGCGAATACGGAAACGAAACTTGGGAAAATAGTTCATGGGAAGTAACCGGTGCTACTAATGTCTGGTCTTTAATGAGTGCAGACAGAGAATTAGGTTATGTCTATCTGCCCGTAGGTACACCAGGTAATGATTGGTATGGAGGTCAGAGATTGGGAGCTAATTTATTTGGCACCAGTATCGTTTGTCTCGATGCGGCCACAGGAGAAAGAGTGTGGCATTTTCAAACTACTCATCATGAATTATGGGACTACGATTTAGCATCTGCACCAAATCTTGTTGATATAACTGTTGATGGCCGCGAGATAAAAGCAATCGCTCAAGTATCCAAACAGGGCTTTATTTATGTTTTAGATCGAGTAACTGGAGAACCGGTTTGGCCGATCGAAGAACGACCAGTGCCGCCGAGTAATATTCCGGGGGAGCGCGCATCGCCTACACAGCCATTTCCCACGAGACCCGCACCATTTGAACCCCAGGGAATTTCTGATGAAACCCTAATCGATTTCACTCCAGAATTAAGAGCAGAAGCGTTGGAGTTAATCAGTATCTATGATTATGGTAGTTTGTATACACCTCCTTCTGAGCGCGGCACAATAAATATGCCGGGGTGGGGTGGGGGAGCAAATTGGACTGGTGCTGCTTTCGATCCAGAAACTTCGATGTATTATATTCCATCCATTTCAAATCCAATTGTTGTGCAGCTCATCAAGACAGATCCGGCTGAAACTGAATTTGAATATATTCGTAGTGGCATCCGCAACGTTCCCAGCCCACAGGGATTGCCATTAGTCAAACCACCTTACGGTCGCATCAGCGCAGTGAATTTAAACACCGGTGATTATGAATGGGTGAGGGCAAACGCGGAGGGAATCAGGCAAACCATTATCGATAAAGGAATTTCTGACCCAGGACCTGTCGGCATAAGTACATACTCACCTCTCTTAGTGACGAAATCTTTTCTGTTTCAAGCCATCACTGATGGTGTTCCAATGCTTCGGGCTATGGATAAAAAAACCGGCGAAACAGTTCATGAAATCGAGCTGCCTGGAATTCCGCAGGGAGCTCCAATGTCATATATGATTGATGGGAAGCAGTATATCGCGATTGCATCCGGTGGCGGATCGGAAGCAAAGTTAATAACCCTAGCTCTGCCATAATAGTGGCGTTGCCGTCATGGCGGTTACAATAGAAAGTTAAGTAAAAATTTAGTTTTGGCAATTTGATTTAATAAAAGTCGAGCAATTAGAAAAGGTATTAGAATGCTATTATGAGCATTAAAAAAATCAGTCTTCCAGTTAGCATAAGAACGCTTTTTGTTTTCACAGCCGTAGCCTTGTTGAGTATGCAGGCGAGTAGCCAGCAGACGATAGTGCATACTGAGGCCCAAGCAACTTCTGGCAAGCAAATTTATGAGCTTAATTGCGCGAGTTGCCATGGTTTGAATCTTGAAGGTGCTACGGTGGTACCAAACTTGTCCGGTCCTGATTTCGCTGTTCGCTGGAGCGGCGTGCCGATAAACCAACTTGCATCTCAATTACGCAGAATGCCGCCTGGCTCAACTGCTGGTCTTGAAAATCAAGACTATGAAGATATTACGGCTTATATTCTTGACTACAATGGAGTAACCCCAGACTCTGAAGCGTTGGGGCAGGGAGTTGATTTTCAATCGAACCGCCTGTTGCCAGAGATGAATGACGGACCACAAGTGGTGATCGGAACAAGTGTTGCAGAAGGGGCTGAAGAGATTTTGGCAAACCTGACTCTAGTAACTGGAGAAATGCTAATCGACCCCCCAGAGGAGGATTGGCTACTTTGGCAACGCAGCTATAATAATCAGGGATACAGTACGCTTGATCAAATTAATAAAGACAATGTTGATGATCTTTCCTTAGCCTGGCGAATGCCATTGCAGGCGGGGCCAAATAATCCAGGTCCGATTGTTCATGATGGAGTAATGTTCTTATTTACCTTTCCTGACACGGTTCTTGCTATTGATGCTACTAACGGTGCGCTGTTGTGGCGGTATCAGCATTCGTCATCAGTACCTTCCAGTCAAAAAAAGGGCATTGCCCTACATGATGACAAAGTCTATGTTCCTACTTCTGATCTGCATGTTTTAGCGTTGAGTGCTAAAACAGGTGAACTTGTCTGGGATCATGAAATAGAAACCGAGGAAGGTTTGGTCGGGTATCATCTGCGAATGTCGCCGATGATCATTGGTGATACCGTGATACAGGGAATCACTTCATTGCGCATTGCAAAAGGTGGCTGGGTACTCGGGCTTGATACTGAGACAGGCGAGCAGAAGTGGCGTTTCAACACAATTCCGCGGCCTGGTGAACCGGGTGGAAATAGTTGGAACGGTTTAACCATGATGGAAAGAAGTGGTGGTTCGGTGTGGAACGCTGGCGCTTACGATGAAGAACTTAACCTGGTTTATTTTGGTGTAGCGCCAACTTACGACACTGGGCCATTGCTATACTCGGTAAATAGAGATGGAATTACCAATGATGCGCTCTATACCAATGCGACGATCGCCTTGAATCCAGATACTGGTGAGCTGGCATGGTACTACCAACATCTGGCCAATGATCAATGGGATTTAGACTGGGCTTTCGAACGGCAAATTGTAAATATTCCATTCCAGGGAGAAGCTCGTAAAGCAGTAGTGAATGTTGGCAAGCTTGGAATTCTAGACGCTGTCGATGCAGCAACAGGGGAGTATTTGTTTTCCATCGATATGGGTTTACAGAATGTTGTTTCTGCCATAGATCCAGAGACCGGACACAAGACAATTAATCCAGATACAATTCCTAACCCGGAAGCAGTCAGTCTTATTTGTTCGAATCACTACGGTGCTAAAAGCTGGCCTCCCTCAGCCTTTAATCCGATAACGAATCGATTGTTTATCCCCTTGAATGAAGCTTGCATAATCGCCAGTACCGAGGGTTATTCAGTGGTAACATCGGGCGTTAATTTCGCCGCTGCTCTTAATCCGGATACCAACGGCAATATGGGGCGGATACAAGCAGTAGATATGGCAGAGCAAGAATTTGCCTGGAGACATCGTCAACCTAGCCCTATTATTAGCTCGATACTTGCGACAGCAGGGGGGTTAGTTTTCGCAGGCGACTTAAATCGCTCGTTTAAAGCGCTGGATGAGGAAACAGGGAAAGTGTTATGGGAGTCACAGCTTGATGATGTTCCCAGTTCGACAATAGCTACCTACTCAGTAAATGATAAGCAATATTTGGCATTGGTAGTGGGCCAAACTGGTTATCATGTAAATGACTGGACGCGAATGTATGGATATTTTGCTGAAGACGAAGGTATGCCAATAAATGAATTACCAAAAGGTGGTGCGGCTATTTGGGTTTTTGCATTAGAATGAATTTAATTTCGCAAGAGCGGGTTTTTTTGATAGACAGTCAATAATACATAATGCCACATAAAGGAAAAGTTATGCGTAAAATATTTCTCACTTTAGTTTTAGGGTTAAGTTTCAATGGTCTGGGATTCGCCGCCGATATGCCCCCTCCGTGCGGTCCATCTGGAGATCTCTCGGATGAGCTTTCATCAAATGTAGCTGATGACTCGCGTTGTTTTGAACTGCGTATGTATACTGCAGAGCCAATACAAAATGGAGTAGGTGGTATCGATAACCTGCATCAACGATTTCGTGAACAAGAGGTGGCTATTTTTGAAAAACTTGGAGCGGAAGTGTTAGCAGTGTGGCAGCGATTAGATGATCCAAATACTTTGGTTTGGATGTTGGCTTACCGCAATCGAGCACACAGAACAGAGGTTTGGCAGGCATTTGGGTCCGATCCAGAATGGCTTGCTTTGCGCGAAAAATATCCGGTACCGATTTCAGCTGAGGTTTATATGATGAGCGCAACAGATTATTCTCATTTGAAGTAGTCCATTAGTTCAACTCAAGTAAAAGCCGGAGAAGATTGAATTTTTTCCGGCTTTCTTTTTCTAACGCGGTAATCGTTTTAAATTTAAGAGAATTTTACGGGAAATAAGCTACGCCACTTATGAGTGATCTCTCTGTTAGTATTTTTTTGATTTAAAGAGAGAACTTTGAATTAGATTTACAGCTCTACTAATATATTGAGGTTTACTGAGAAATTTAAACCTCAGACCTTCAGGCTTTATTATTTAATGAACAGGGAAATTAACTAGAGGAATATTATGTCGGATTCAGAAATTAAAGCGATGGTATCTGATTCAGAGCCTCCTATTTTTGTGGAGCGAGCCTTTACCACTCCTGTGAAGCTAAGCGAGGCAACGGTTGCTGTCGTAAGTTCAGCCTCATTGCATCATGCAGCACAAGAAGATTTCGCGCCAGCAGATGTAGGTTATCGTGTTTTGAAAAACAACAACCGTGATTATCAAATAGGGCACTGGAGCCCAAATTTCGATGTATTGGGATTTGCAACCGACATGAATACAGTAATCCCTTTGGATCGATTGGATGAGCTCGAAGAGCAAGGTGTCATAGGTAAAGTCTCAGATATCCATTTATCTTATGCTGGCAATCAATTTGATTTGAGTGCTATTCGTATGGACAGTGGTCCTGCAGGCGCTAGACTTTTAAAAGAAAAAGGCGTCGACATTGTTCTTTTCACTCCTGTATGACCTCTTTGCACGCGTACCGTGAGTACGTTAGCGCATGTTTTCGAAGTTGCGGGTATTGCAACAATCGCACTGGGATCTGTTCGCAAGCAAATTGAAAGCGTCGCACCCCCGCGTGGATTATTGTGTGATTTTCCCATGGGGCGGCCATTAGGAAAGCCCGCTGATGCTGAATTCCAACATCAAGTGCTTAAGCATGCTTTCGCACTACTAGAGTCCGAAGAGCCAGTGTTGGAAGAATTTTCAGAGGTTGTTGATTGTGATGCAGCTGAGGTTTTGACCTGTCCGATGCCTCCAAGGAATAACGAAGATCTACACCCTGTTATTGATGAAATTCGTGGACTGCGACCAGCATATGATCGCGGCATTGAGAAATTTGGAAATCGCGCGGTAACAGGTCGCATTCTTGGAATTGATGATCTCGAGGGTGCGATTGAATCACTTATTAGAGTTGTCGAGGGCATTCCATGGAAACAGGCAGGAATACCAGGTATTCCTTCCAGGGTGACACAGGATATTCGGAGTTACTATGAAACAGCAGCCCTTGGATTAAGTGATCATATACCTAGTGCCTGGGCAGGAACGAATTGGTTTCTCGATGAGAGTGAAGCGGGCAAACTTGTATTGGCGGCACGAGCCGCCATGAAAGAAAGTGGTGAAAAAAGGCCAATCTGGTTTTATATGGTCCCCGGTGATCGTTAAAAGTCACTAATAGATGCAGAATGATTTGTATTGAAGAGTACAATCGCTACTTTTTCTGGGAGAGTCATTATGTTTACAGTACAGCCACTAGCCCCAGCTTTGGGCGCGGAGCTGCATGGCGTAGATCTGACGAAGGATCTATCGCTAGAGGTTTTTAAGGAAGTGCGTCGTTTGTTGGTCGAACACCAAGTGATTTTTTTTCGTGATCAGGATATCAGTCCCGCCCAACATAAAGCTCTGGCTGAATCATTTGGTCCCCTGCAATCCCATCCTGCGTACGACACCATTGAAGGCTATCCAGAAATTACAATATTGGAAAGCACTGCGGAAAAGCCAAGCAAAATTGAAGCCTGGCATACGGATATGACATTCCGCGAACATCCGCCATTAGGCGCGGTTTTGCGCTCAAAAATTATTCCGTTTCAAGGTGGTGATACATTATGGGCTAGTATGACTGCAGCTTATGATGGCCTTTCTGCGTCGATGCAAGAATTCTTGTCAGGTCTAACCGCAGAACATGATTTCAGCCATGGTTTTAAGGAAAGTCTAGCCGAAACCGGGGGGCGAGAACGGTTGGCCCAAGCAGTCGCTGATAACCCTCCGGTTGTTCATCCGGTTATTCGCATTCATCCTGAGAATGGTAAGAAAGTGATCTTTGTTAATTCTTTATTCACCACGCGTATATTGGAATTAACGAAGAGAGAAAGTGAGGATATACTGAGTTTTCTATACGATCATGTCACTACGCCAGAATATAGTTGTCGCTTCCATTGGCAGCCTAATTCAATTGCTATTTGGGACAACCGTAGTACACAGCACAAGCCTATAAATGATTATTTCCCGGCTCATAGAATGTTAGAGCGCATTACTATTGATGGTGATAGCCCATACTAGAATACGGCAAAAGACATTTTTTCATCGTTTGATGAATTCAAGAATCCAGCGGGCGACTTTTAGATTATCTGTCTTAGTTTCTAGGGAGCTAATAGCTTTTTGGTAACTTACCTCACCGATTATCTCGCGGCGCATATTTAATAAATCCGTCGCATATCCGATACCAAATTCTGGGTGTCCCTGAAAAGTTAGAATATGATCCTCGAGACCGATTGCGGCTATAGGGCAAGCGTCTGTGCTGGCTAATAACTTTCCACCTGTTGGTAGAGTTATTACCTGATCTTTATGATTTGAAGGCAGTTGGAACTCTGCATCTCTTATCCCATAATTTTTGGCAATTTCTGTCGCTTTGTTTAGGTGAGCACCAACACACCAACCAATCGCCGCGGGTTCTGTTTTTCCGCCAAGAGCTTCGGCGACCAACTGATGTCCAAAACAAATTCCGATGACTTTCTTTTTTGTCTCATTTAGTACTCGGATAAATTCTTTGAGGTCATTAATCCAGGGGACATCATCGTAGACACTGAGTTTACTGCCAGTTATTAAATAACCATCCACTTCATTTATGTCTACAGGATATTCGCCTTCTACAACCTCATAAGTAACTAATTCGAGCTGAGGGTCAGTCGCGGTCAGTATCTCGGCAAACATATCAGGATACTCACCATATTTCTGAGCGAATTCCGGCTTTACCGCATCTGTGTTGAGTATTCCTAATTTCATTCTATTTGGTGTTCAGATTTTATTTAATAATTAACAATTTCTAAGTTAAAGAATCTTTAGGTGAAAAGACTTGGCTTGAGTTAATTGCTGGTAACCTAGTTCTGATAAAGTTGTGCCGCGCCCTGTATTTTTTACTCCTGTCCATGCTAATGCAGGGTCAAGATAATCACACCGATTCATGAATACAGTGCCAGTTTCTAATCGTTCTCCTAAGGTTTCAGCTACAGATTGATCTTGTGTCCACAGAGATGCTGTTAATCCTAGATTGCTATCATTCATTAATCTAACAGCTTCATTATCATCTTTAACAGCCATGATGCCTACTACTGGGCCAAAGCTTTCTTCTGTCATGACTGACATCGTATGGTCCACGTCGATCAGTACTTGAGGAGCTAAATAGGCATTGTCATTATTAGCGTTAGGAAATTCTGCAGTATCGATACAGGGTTTCGCACCCTTTGCTATTGCCTCTATAGTTTGTTGGCGCACCCATTCGGCTGCTGAATTTTTTACAACCGGGCCAAGTGTTGTCTCTGCGAGTAGAGGATTCGCTAGTTTGTATCCTTTAACTTTTTCAACATAAGCTTCGACAAAATTACTATAAAGAGATTGATGTACGTAGATTCTTTCGATACCACAACACGATTGCCCTGAATTAAAAAACGCTCCATCTACCAATTCGCTCACACTGTGCTTTAAATCAGCATCAGCGCAAACGTAAGCAGGATCTTTTCCTCCTAGTTCTAAACCAACGCCAGAGAAAGTTCCCGCCGCGGCCTTCTCTATTTGCCGTCCTGCAGCAACGGAACCAGTAAAACAGATGAAATTCATTTTAGCTGAGTTGATGGTGATGGAGGTATCTTCATGACTTAAGAACAAACACTGCAATACATGTTCGGGTAAACCTGCAAACTGAAAGGCTCTGACAAAATGTTCTCCACATAATGGAGTTTGTGCCGAAGGTTTTAAAATAACGGAATTACCGGCTATTAAAGCCGGAACAATGGAATTCACCGCTGTTAATAATGGATAATTCCAAGGAGCCACGGTAAAGACAATACCTACTGGGTTGCGACGAATAAATCTCTTGAAGCCGGCTTGTTGAGCTGGAACGATATCTGCTAATGAAGGCTCTGCAATAGAAATCATGTGGCGAGCGCGTTCTGCTAAGCCTCTTATTTCGCCCGCGCAGAATGTAATAGGGCGGCCCATCTGCCAGGAAATCTCTTCTGCAATTTGGTCCTGTTTGGATTCAAAATACAACACTGCGCGTTCACAGATCTTGGTGCGCTCAGCAAGAGGAGCCTTTTGCCATATAGTTTGTGCAGTTCGAGATAACTCGATAGCTTTTTGGATGTCTCGGCTACTGGCTAGCTCACGTTCAACATAGATAGAGCCATCCACTGGCGAAATGCATTGCAGGTAGTTGGTGTTTTGAAACTGACTCATTATTGGATTTTCGTCTTATTATAGAGTTGTTGTTATATTGATTACCGATAGTATCCAGAAAGTTAATGGAATATTGGCCGCTAGTTGGCTAAGCTGTCTTGAGAAGATCAGCTAACCTCTCCCAAGAAGAAGCGGGCATGGAATGAATCATACTATAGAACGCAGTCTGCGCAGCACAACAAAGAATTTAGAGCGGGCACAAAAAAGCTTTAAATTGAAGAACTCGAGAATCTGTCCAATATTTATTTCTAAGCTTTTAACGGTTTTATTGTTTTCTCTCATTAGTCTACCTAGTGCTGCAGCTGGAATCGATGCTTCGATTAATGCGGTAATGCGTCCTATTACTAATGCTGTAGCTAGTTTCATATTTTTTGAGGTCAATGTATTCGGAAGTCAATTGCCACTGATTATTCTTTGGCTGATTGGCGCATCGGTTTTTTTCACTTTTTATTTCAAGTTCTTAAATCTACGTGGATTCAAACATGCATTCCATCTTTTGCGAGGGGATTACTCTAAACCGGGAAATGCTGGGGAACTCACTCACTTTCAAGCACTGGCAACTGCAGTTTCCGGAACAGTTGGAATAGGCAATATAAGTAGCGTTGCTATTGTAATTTCCATTGGTGGTCCGGGTGCAACTTTTTGGCTGATGTTGGCTGGATTCTTAGGTATGTCCACGAAGTTTGCCGAATGTGTCGTTGGCGTGAAATATCGAAAGATTAATCCGGACGGCAGTATTTCTGGTGGTCCAATGTATTACCTTGAGCAAGGTCTTAAGGAGCGCAACCTTGCTTGGCTCGGAAAACCGATGGCATATTTTTACGCACTTTCGATAGTCATTGGCTGTATGGGTATTGGTAATATGTTTCAGTCTAATCAAGCTTTCGAGCAGTTCGTAGTTGTGACCGGCGGAGGCAGCAGCTTTTTTGCTGATAAAGGCTGGTTATTTGGCGGTACCCTCGCGGGGATTGTAGGTATAGTAATTATCGGAGGTATTAAAAGCATCGCCAAGGTGACTAGTAAGCTGGTGCCTTTCATGGCAGTGACTTACATCATTGGTTCATTGTTGGTGATTTTTCTGAACGCTGAACGAATACCTTGGGCTGTCTCGGCAATTTTTATTGAAGCCTTTAATCCCGCGGCGATTGGTGGTGGAATGTTGGGTGTGATGATAATGGGTTTTCAGCGTGCAGTGTTTTCCAATGAAGCTGGTATCGGCTCAGCTGCGATTGCGCATTCAACGGTTAAAACCGATGAGCCAGTTACCGAAGGATTTGTGGCATTGTTGGAGCCATTTATCGATACAGTAGTAATTTGTACACTCACTGCGTTAGTAATTTTGACAACAGTTTATGAGCCGGAGATGGCAGGCAATGGTATGCAGGGAATTGAGCTTACATCTCAAGCTTTCGGTAATACTCTCAGTTGGTCGACAGTGCCACTTTCGATTATCGCGATCTTGTTTGCCTTTTCTACGATTCTGTCATGGTCCTACTATGGACTTAAAGGATGGACCTATCTACTTGGTGAATCTAAAAAAGCCGAAACAATTTTTAAAACTATATTTTGTTTGTTTGCTGCACTTGGTTGCATGATTCAGTTAGACGCAGTTCTAGAATTTTCAGATGCTTTGGTTTTTGTTATTGCACTCCCTAATATTCTTGGCCTCTACATCTTGGCTCCAATTATTAAACGAGAGCTCAAAAGTTATCAGGCTCGATTAAAAACCGGAGAAATTCCAAACCTCCGAGAACAGCAACTCAAGGGCTAGACGACAACTTATACTACAGGTGACATGCCACCATCGACGTTTACCGCTGTGCCTGTTACATAGCTAGCAGCTCCAGAACAAAGAAAGGCGATTACATCCCCAGCTTCAGATGCCTCTCCAACTCGGCCCATCGGAATACGTTGGTTAAAAATTTTGTAGTGGCTATCGAGAGAAAGATCGGGATTTTCTTCTTTGGCTTTCTCCCAGCGCAGTTCATGTTGACGACTTTTAAGAAATCCAACACATACTGTATTTACTCGCACGCCATCTGCAGCGAATTCATTAGCCCAGGTTTTAGTTAAAGAGATTCCTGCTGCGCGGGACATAGCAGTTGGTTGTGAGCCTACGCCTGGCGCTTTCCCGCCAGGGGTTGTGGTATTGCAGATTGCGCCACTCTTTTTCTTTAAATGCGGCAATGCATATCTCGTGCAATACATCGCACCTTTTACTTTAAGACTAAAATCTTCATCTACTTGTTTATTACTCATGTTTTCGAATCTCGCGGCTGAAGAAGTCCCGGCATTATTGACTAATATGTCTAGACGACCCCATTTTGCTACGACAGTCTCTACTAAGGACGCGACGGACAGCTCATCTCTTACATCTGTAGCTACGCCAATTACGTCATTGCCACTGGCGGCACTGATTTCTGCAGCTACCTTATCTAGGTCTAACTGTGTTCGCGCAGCGATCGCTACCAAGGCGCCTTCTGCGGATAGTCGTTCTGCCGCTGCTCGACCTATACCTTCGCTTCCTCCAGTTATTATTGCTACTTTTCCACTAACTTTTAGATCCATCGTGTCTGCCCTTTTATTTAACCAATTGGTTCTCTGTGCTATCAATTATTAAATGGTATCTCAAAAAGGCTATTAGTAAAGGTCTATAAGTTGAGGTCTGGCAGTTTTGAGCAGATATTCGCCCATTCTGTAAAATGAGGCATAATGGCTAAATAGAAACTGTTTTCCTATCCGTTTTTTAGGTGAACCTACAAGCTTCGTGGAGCCTAGAAACGCAAGATGAATAAAATAAGAAAGCTAATTACATTCTTTTCAATCGCTACGGTATTTGCCAGCGTTGCCGCAGATTATGAGCCACCCAGAACACTCTTAGGCAAACCTGATCTGCAAGGTTATTGGACCAATGCTTCATTAACTAAGATGGAGCGAGATCCGAACTATGAGGAATTTGGCCTAGTGTTTCCGCCGGATAGAGTCCCCGAGTTAACGCGTAAGCATCCCCAAGTAGTGAGACAGCTTACCGATGACAATCAGGTGCAAGGCCAGATACCTGACGGCAGTGATCTAGCGGTCGGTCGCGGTTATAACGCCTTTTGGGTAGATCCTGGTTCTCAATTTGCTGTAGTGAAAGGAGAAGTTCGCACTTCAATGGTTACATTTCCTAAGAGTGGTTTAATACCCTACTCAGATAGCGGCAGGAAACTTCGGCGTGAAAATCGCGCCAAATATTCCGGCGTACTATCAGATAAAGTCTCTATGGGAACGGATGGGCCTGAGGGGCGTGCTTTGGGCGAACGTTGCATCATTGGGATGGGCAGCACTGGCGGGCCACCGATAACGAATGTTCGCTACAACAATATGTATCAGATTATTCAAACCGATGAATATATAGTTCTAATGGTGGAGATGGCTCATGATGTGCGCATCATTCCTATTGACAGAGGTCATCGCCCAGATGCCTTAAAACCATGGTTGGGAGATTCCGTTGCCCATTGGGAGGGCGATACCTTGGTTGTTGAAACTGTTAATCTCCACCCGCAACAAGCTGAGCGAGGCTATGTCGCTGCTTTATCAGAACAAGGGAGAGTCATTGAAAGGTTTTCTCGATATTCTGAGGAGCAAATCCTTTATGAATTTGAAATAACTGACCCTGTTTATTATAAACAGACCTGGGGTGGCGAAATGAGTTTTAGTGCTTCATCCACCAAGGTTTATGAATATGCCTGCCATGAAGGAAACTACGGTATGTTAGGAATATTGGGTGGAGCTCGCCGCCTGGAACAGTTGAATATAAATGGCAGCAGCCAGTAAGATCTTATTTAAGTAGGTCTATTTAGATAGGAGAGAGTAGATGAAAATAATAAAACTAGCTCTTCAAGTATTGGGGCTGCTATTGCTTATGCCCATGATAGCAATCGCCACATTGCGATATGAAGTTAGCGATAATGACGGCCCTTCAATTGTTTTTCCTGGTGGGGAATTAGTAACTGGAGAATTGTATCGAGGCCCAGAACCAAATTGGAGTTTTACAGATGATGTATCCACCATCGATTTACAACTCTATGACCCTCTAGCCTCGAGATTAATATGGATCGAGGAAAGTGCCGGTAAAATTTATATCACCTCTGACTATATGGGCACGTGGCTTGGCAGGCTCTGGAAGCATTGGGCAGTGCAAGCTTATGAAGGTGATGGTCTAGCTCTGATTCGGGTTGATGGGATGCTCTACGAAAGGAAACTTGTTAGAGTATTGGAAGGGTCGGTATTGGATGGAGTAATTGCGAAAAAGATTTCCAAGTATCGATCAAGAATCACTAAGGAAGCGATACTGTCGGGTGAGACTTGGGTTTTCGAGCTCGCTCCCCTAGATAAGGTTTAAACCCATGAAAACGAAAAATTATATTATTTTGTGCCTCTCCGTATCTCTTGTAGTTTCATTAACTATTTTGTATACGCCTAACGTCTCGGAAGGTTTTGAAAGGTGGTTATTAGGCTTTCTCTCAACCAATGCGGCAGTTGACTAACAAACACGAATAAGTAGAGGAAAAAATGATTAGTAGAGCATTATTAAGTTTTATTGTGTGTGTCTTGCAAGCACTGTCTGCATCTGCATCTGCATCCGAGGCAGATGTAACTCTGGTGGCTCGCCAACAGATCGACGCCAATCTCATCGAATTTTATCAAGCTCAAACTGAGCGACCTCAGGTAATCGAGAAGATCGACTTTCTTAATCGCAATGGAACTAAGCAGCCCATAACAATTGTTCATAGCAGGCAATTGATTGCTGAAAATAGAGTGCTAGTAATAGCTATGGATGATGGTGCCAGAGGATTGGTCACTGATGTTGAAGATGCTGTGATTATCGGTATTCCTATGGCTGATCGCATTCGGGACTTAGTGCCGCCTACTTCAGAAGATGTTAAGGAAGGCACTCCTGAATGGCAGAACGCGCAAATAACTGACCCTAATTCAGACGCGATGATCCAGTTCATAAAAGAAAAAGTGATTCCTTACGCTGAAGAAAATTATGGACCATTTTTCCACCGAGTAATGTTTGGTTACAGTTTAGGCGGAATATTTACTATACAGACTCTGATGACAGAGCCTGAGCTATTCGACGCCTATATCGCTGGAAGTCCATCGCTTTGGTATCGATATGATTATTATGAAGCTTTGGCAGTGAAAGCTGCTCAGAGAAAGCAGCGATTTTCTGGTCGTTGCTTAGTGTTATCTTCCGGTGAAGACGAGCCGTCGATATCAGTGGGCACGCGTAATTATGAAAGGCTGCTTTCGGGCTTGGACTTCCCACTAATAACTCATTAACAACGTAATATGGAAACTGACCATAGCCATAATCGAACACTTTCTTTTCTCTATGGCTGGGATCGTATATTTAATACTGACGATGAGTTTGTGCCACGATCAGCGATTACTGCGAGTACTCTTGACGAGTTTCATGAATTCGTCGAAGTATGGTTAAGTAAAACCAGTTGTGTTGATAATTCTCCAATGCGCAGTGCCAGTGCTTATAGTTCTTTTGCAGTAAAGTTAGCAATAGAAAAAAACTATTCTGAAATGAAAGCCTTGTACTCTTTTGCTCGCGAGAATATGTCGATAAATTCAAGAACGTTTGCAGAATCAATTCAACTTCCATTACTCTCTGAGTTTTCCAGCATGCTCGATAATGAAAAGAGTTATTGGGCAGCAACTTATCGTGAATTTCTAGATAGTAAGCCAACTCCGACACTGGCGGTTCACTACATCAACAAAGATGTCCTTGCTTATTTAGCAACCATGAAGAAATAGATCGGATAGTGCGATGCTGCAGGAATTCAGTTTCATTATGATCAAGAAATTAGTAGCCATTTTCCTAATTTTTTGCTGCGGTGGTATTAGTTATGCTCAGGATTCCAATGTATCGGATTCTGTCAGAGCCATGATTGAGCGCAGTCAGGCTGCCAACCAAATTGAACAGACAGCTCGAATGCAAATGAATGTCCAGTTTGGGGATTTTTTGAGTGCTCTGGAAGGGGGCGCAGCAAAAAGATCTCGCGTCGAAGCAATATTTATTGAAGTGTTAGGTGAGCGCGCCGAATTAAGCGGCCGAGTAACCTTAGGCCGGGCCAATGAGAATGAGTTGGAAACTGTAAGTACTTATCAATATCTTCGAGATAGGGTCGCACCTAGTTTAAGTGATAGCGAGTTGGCGTTGCTGGACAGTCGCACAGATGGCCCGTCGGATGATCAGCTCAAGCGCGACTACTCAGAAGAGCTCTCCCGTTCAGCCCCGATCTCAATGAAGTCAGTCGCGAATTGGTACTCAACGTATTGATCAATTACGTGCGCGTTGGCTCTAGTTCTGTATCTGACTCAAGTAGTTTTAGTGTTGATGATCTGGTAAATCAGCAAAGTCGATCTATTATGGAGGCTAGAGAAGAGTTAAAGTCTCAATTCAGTGGCGATGATTTACGGCAGATTAATACATTCTTGAATCGCTTAAAATCGAATCTTTTTATGAATCGCTCTATGCCTGATACGTTACGATAACTAGTTTTTATTGTTTCTGATTCTTGCTTTCTTACATTCCCAGGTGTTATTGCAATGAGTGCGTTTAGGCGGTCTCGGATTGTGATCGAATAACTATTAGTGAGAATATTTGAAATTACTTTCACATAATTATTTAAGAGTCACTAGGGATAGTGGCAGAGAATACTTCCAGTGAGCTGCTTTTATTAAGGACAATTAAAGTGAGAGCGGAAACTCACTACTGTAGATGCCACCTAAAAGCTCTGCAACTTCTCTAGTGAAATGTTGTATATGTATTGATCGAATAGCCGCCCAATATAAATTGATCTCATTCGTTATTTCTGAGAACTCAGCGCTGTCTCCAGCATTAACCGCGATCTCATAGTCGGGTATGCGAATTAATAATCTTCGTCGCAGAGTTATAATTTCTTTTTGCAATCTTTGGGGAAGCAAACTGTAGTAAGTATTGAGAACTGAATCTTTATCGCTGAATACACCTAAAGAATCGATTTTACCGATTAGACCGCCCTTGATAGAGAGCAAAGTAAACTCTTCTTCAGCGGCGTTTATAGAAAGAGAGAGTAAACTCACAAATGTAATTGCTGCTGTTAGAAATAGATGTTTTATCCTTACAGTTAACACGGCTATTGAATCCAGAATTCTTTTATTTAATAAGTCTATTTTTACTTTTCTGGGGTCGGTGCAGGGCCTAAGTTTTCAAACATCTTCCAGCCTTCCGGCACTTGAATCAAACCATTGCGAGATTCATAGTCCGCGTAGAGCGCCAGCATTTCCTGAAATATTTCTGGAAATTGGTTCGATAGATCGTTGAGCTCGGCGGGGTCTTTATCAAGGTCGTATAGCCCCCAAGTGAAATCTCCATAAGGCTCCATCAATCTTAAAATCTTCCAATTCGCACTAATAAAAGCGTTATGCCCAAAAAGTTCGAAACCATTGCCAGTTCCGAGAGGATAGATAGTTTCCTCTTCGCTCCTAAGGTAGGGCAAAACAGACCGGCCATCTATGCCGTGCACTGATCTCCCTTGAAATTCTGCTCCAGGATGAGAGGCTCCTGCCAGTTCAAGGATAGTTGGCGTGATATCTACAACACTCGAAAACTCAGAGACCACTCGATTTTGCGGCAGGGAGTTTGGATAACTAATAATAAGTGGCGAATTAATACCCCCTTGGGCTATAACCGTCTTATGAAATCTATGAGCGGCCGCTCCGACATGGGCCCAAGGCTTGCCATAATATATAAAGCTTCCTTCGTTACCTAAATTTTCATAGCTATTGTCAAAAGTTTCAGCAATCCAATCTGTGACTGATGGAACGGTGCGCTCTGACGCGAAATCGTTTGATTCAGGGCCATTGTCCGATAGGAAAATGAAAACTGTATTGTCATACTCATCAATCGATTTTAGATAAGCAATAAGTTCGCCGATATTCTGGTCAATGCTATCGACCATTGCCGCATAGACGGCCATTTTTTTTGCCTGATATCTCTGTTCTTCTGTGTCCAGATCTTCCCAGGCCAACACACCATCTAATCTTTCGGCCATCAATGCTTGTTGATCAATAAGTCCTAGCATTTTAAGAGATTCATGCCGTTGCTTTCGAATGACGTCCCATCCGTCTTGATAGCGCTCTACATATTTCTCAATAAGATCGCTAGGTGCATGTAATGGGAAATGCGGTGCACTAAAAGCTAAGTAGCCAAAGAAAGGGTTCTCGGTTGCTCG
>Ga0302122_10000800_pt1 | contig 19556 bp, 10 predicted proteins | sample CB21_SCM_MG_FD_203115 | JGI IMG/M metagenome (GOLD analysis project Ga0302122, IMG submission 203115) | Marine microbial communities from Western Arctic Ocean, Canada - CB21_SCM | ecosystem: Environmental > Aquatic > Marine > Oceanic | place: Canada: Western Arctic Ocean | collected 2017-09-28
CCACGGGCCTCTTCCTCGACCAACGGCCGCAGCGGCACTGGTTACGAAACCATGGGAAGAACCTGACCATCCTCAACCTCTTCGCTCACGCCGGCGCGTACAGCGCCGCCGCCGCAGCGGGTGGCGCCGCGCGCACCGTGTCGGTGGACTGCGACAAAGGTTGGCTCGCCTACCTCGAGCCCTCGCTCCAGGCGAACGGTGTGGAGAACGCACATTTGCCGGTGGGCCGGGTCCACGACACTATATATGGCGACTGCTTCGAGTGGTTGAAGCGGCTGGCGAAGCGCGGCGAGGCCTACGATATTGTGATCCTGGACCCGCCCTCCTTTTCGACCGTGAACAAGAAGCGCTGGAGCGCGGCGAAGGACTACGGCGCGCTCGTCAAACTCGCGGCGCCGCTCGTGGCCCCCAACGGCGCGCTCTTCTGCACGACGAACGCCCGCAAGCTCCTGCCGCGCAAGTTCGCGCGCACGTGCGGCCTCGCGCTCAAGGACTTCGCGGTTTCATCTGAGACCGTGGCGGACGTCGTGCTCGAGCGCGTCGTGCCCCCCGCGGTCGACTACCCGACGCTCTCGGGTTGTTCAGCCGAGGTGAAGAACCTCGTGTTCCGCTTCGTGGCCTTCGTGGCCGAGTAATGTACTAGTTGTGATACTATACTTAGAGGGCCATGTTGTGCTCGACCGTGTTGACGTCGTCGACGGCCTCGAGCGCGTCGACCACCCGCAGGTTCTTCTCGACGTCCTCGTCGCTGCACTCGACGAGCATGAGCGGCTCGTGCACGAGGTTCGCCGTGCAGTCGTGGCCCGCGTCCACCAGAGCCTTCTGCATGGCGCCCAGGTCCGACGACTGCACCCAGGCCACGCTCTCGACCTTCTCCCCGTCGTAGCGCATGTCCTCGCATTTGTCACCGGCCGCCACGTCGTCGACGTCGTTCTCCAGAGCTAATTCAATCAGATCATCTTCGCTCAGCAATGCGTTCACGGCCAGCCGCCCCTTCTTCTCGAAGTTGTGCAGCACAGACCCCGACTCGGCCAGTTTGAGGGAAGCCTTCTTCGCAACGGTGCCCACGTCCGTGTAGGCCCGGTTCGAGTTGTCGCTCAACGCGTTAATCACGAAGCCCACGCCGCCGTGGCCGTACATCTCATAACATAACTCCTTGTAGTCGACGCCGCCCTTGTCCGCGGAGGCGGCCTTGATGTTGCGGTCGACAATATCTCTTTTGACGTTCAAGGCCTGCGCCTCCTTGATCACCAGGCCGAGCGCCCGGTTCACGTCCGGGTCCGGGCCGCCGGCCTTGACCGCGACCTTGATCTTGATGCCGATGTAACTCGATTTTTTGGCCGTGGCCGCGTTCGTCTTGGCCATCTTGACCTTGTTGTTCTCGAACTTGCGGCCCATCATGACTACTTTTGCCCTGGGTTGTCTGTGGGTGGGCACGCTTGGCCTGAGCGCCATTGCGCTTGCGATGAGCAAGCAGTAATTGCACAGCATGGCTGCTCGTCGATATATACAGTGCTGTGTGGTCGATGGTTCACCCGCTGCTGTGTGGCTCTCTCTTTGCAGTAAAGCAAGCCAGAAAAAACCCGTACATGTATTTATAGGCTGGGCGCGCACACTTGCCGTTTAACGTCTATATATGTGCCTCGTGCTGCTCGCAAGCATTGTCTCTCGTACTCGGCACACCGCGACGGGTTTTTTGGAGCTGCGCGACGCGCGACGTCACCCTCGTAGCACATCAACGCACGCAACCGCAAGCACAAATAGATCAAACAGGCAGCGATCCAGGAGATCTGCAGCCCCAGAGATTTCCAGAGGACGTTGCAGCAGAGACCGCACCGGAGAGCATAACAAAGCATTAGCACAATGGCCGAAGCGCGGACGATCCACACCTACGCCGCCACGTCGCCCGGCGCGCCCATGGAGCCCTACGCCTTCAAGGCGCCGCCCATCCCGGCCACGGGCATCGAAGTCAAGGTGACGCACTGCGGGCTCTGCGGCAGCGACGTGCACCTGTGGCGCAGCGACGGCGACTACAAAGACTTCACGGGCTGGGCCGCGGGCCAGAAGGTCCAAATCTGCGGCCACGAGGCCGTGGGCGAGGTCACCGCTGTAGGAAGCGCCGTCACCCATCTAAAGGTGGGCCAGCGCTGCGGCGTGGGCTGGCAGTGCGGCTCGTGCCACTCCTGCGAGTACTGCTTAAGAGGGGACGAGCAATTGTGCCAAGCGGGCAATGGCGTCGACTGCACGTGCGCGGGCGGCAACGCCGGGGCCTTCGCCGATTATCTCAGAATTAAGGACGCGGGCTTCGCCTTCGCCTTGCCCGATAGTTTGGACGCGGCGGCGACGGCGCCCTTATTGTGCGGGGGCCAGACGGTGTGGACGCCCCTTCGCCAGCAGACGAAGGCGGGCGACCGCGTGGGCATCCTAGGACTGGGCGGGTTAGGTACGATGGCCATCAAGTTCGCTTCGGCTCTAGGCTGCGAGGTCACGGCCTTGTCCTCCACGGACTCGAAGAAGCCGGCCGCTCTAGAATTGGGTGCACAGAAGTTCATAGCACACGCTAATGACGCAGAAATGGCCGCGGCGGCGTGCTCCCTGGACTTCATCCTCGTCACCCTCTCCACGCAACAAACGGTAGACTTCGGAAAGTTCTTCGCTTTGTTACGGCCGCGGGGCACGATGTGCTTCGTGGGCATGTGCCCGCCCATCAGTGCGGACGTGTTTACCATGGGATTTACGATGCACAACATCACCACTTCGAACACGGGCGGCCGCAAGGAGATGGTCGAGATGCTCGACTTCTGCGCGCGCAACGACATCGGCGCCACGGTCGTGGAGCGGCCCCTCTCTTCCATCAACGAGGTCCTCGCCGAGCTCGAGGCGTCCAAGGGCGCCCAGCGCTTCGTCCTGACGGCCTAGTTTTTTTTCGCGTCCTAATATCAACTATCTCGAACTTGCCTTTGCTTAGGAAACCTAGCCATCGCGACGCTTACTAGTTGCCAGTAATAGTATTAATTTATTACTCCGTCGGGCTCGCTGGCCGCGTCTCGGACCCCCCAGCAAGGTCCAGGGAGGACTCCGACATCTTCAGCCGGTTCGTGAAGGGGGACGGGGGCGCCTCGCCCAGGCCGTCCCCGCGCGAGTTTTCGCTCCGCGCCGCCGCGGAGTGGTACTCGGCGAGGTCCGTCAGCGACGCTGATGAAGAAACGCCGACGAGGGGCGGCGCCGGGTCGAGGGCGGGCGTCGCCGCCAATAGGGCCGCCGAGAAGCGCTCGGCCCAGGCACTATCAGGCCGGCCCCAGCCGCCGTCAGTGCCCTCGCCGCGCTTCCGCCGCCCGTCCTCGGCGTGCAGTTCGTCCACCAAGCCCTCGATCAGCAATTCAAGCTTCGACAAGTACGCGTCGCCGTACCCGGAAATCTCCTCGCCGCGCTGGCGCCACACGGCGAAGGGCACTCTTTCCACAGTTGCGGGGAGCCACGTGTCGATGACCTCCCCCCACCTGACCAGGTCGCCCTTGGCCTCGCGCGGCAGGGCATCAAAGGGTTCCGCATCAAGCGCGGTAGACAAAGCCGTCGCCGCGAGCTTGCTCGCGAAGTCGTCCACGGGAATGACCGAGGCCGCCCAGTCGACGTCCGAGGGCGCCGCATTCATCCTTAAACATGCCCGCAATAAAACAACTAACGCGTCGTCCTCGGGCAGCGTCGCGCCGGCCCGCCGCGCGAAGCCCAAGTCGCCGATCTGCAGCGTGGCGCAGACGGCGCCGACGCGCTTTGAAGCCTCCTCGAGCACCGCTTCCGCGGCGGCCTTGGACAGGCGGTAGCCCGTGGGCGCCTCGCCCTCCAGCGGTAACATAGTCGACGTAAATAATAAAGGAGCCCGGGCGCTCAGCGCCAATTCGCACGCGATTTTGCACCCGCCGACGTTCGCCGCCTCCAGCAACCCCGGCGGCTTGACCATGTTCACCTCGGCAGCGCCGTGGACCACGACGTCCACGGCCTGGACGAGGTCCTTCGTGAGGCCAAAGTCCGCCTTACCTAAGTCGCCGGCGACGGCCCGCACCTTCCCGTACCAATCACCAATTTCACCTAGCCGGCCCTCGCAGTTACTTTGTAACCGCGCCGCCGCCTTGGTGTCGTCCGAGGCGCGCACGACCGCCACCACACTCGTAACATCATCCCGCTCCGCGAGCGCCCGACACAAAAAGGCCCCGACGTAGCCCGTCCCGCCCGTCACTAGCACGACGGCGCCGCCCGACCGCTCGGAGGCCTTGGCGAGGATCACCGCGCGCCGGTCGTTGGATGCGAGGCCGTCACTCACCACGACCGCGTGCCGTGAGGCCGCGGCTGTGACGTCGAAGACCTCGTTCTCGCTCTCCCCGCCCAGGATGCGCTGGACCATGCCCTGGAGCGTGGGCGCCGCCACCAAATCCCCCACGGGCACCTTCGTCCCGAACTCGGCCTCGACCGACGACGCCAGGCCCACGAACGCCAGGGACCCCCCAAAATCAAAGAAGTTCGAACTCCCCGTGAACCGGTCATTGGATGGCGGCAGCTTCAAGGCCGAGCACCAGCACCGCGCCAATCTCTGGGCCTCGGGGCTCAGCTCCCCGGCGTCGCCGCTCAACTCGGGCAGGCCCTCCAAGAGCGCCGCGAGCTTTTTGCCGCTCGGCCGCTTCCCGCTCCGGAAGTGCTGGGTCCGGAACTTCCGCCAGTCGCTGTCGACGCGGCGCACGACCACGGGCACCATGTGCGGCGGCAGCCGTTCCCTTAACCACGTTCTTAGTGACGAAGACGTGAGCTCGCCCTTGATGGCCACCGCGCACTCCAGGCGCATCTCGTTGTCGTTCGCGCCCACGGCCCCGGCCCAGGCGTGCTCCACCAAGGGATGCTCGGCGATCTTCGACTCGATCAAGTCCGGGAAGACCTTGAAGCCCCGGATCTTCACGTGCGACCCGGCCTCGCGCCCGCAGAACTCGATGCGATTCGCGCCGACCCACCGCACCAAATCGCCCGTCCTATATAACTCGGGCGTCTCCCGGATCCCGTTCTCCATCCAGTAGCCCCGGAAGAGCGCCGGCCCCTTGACGTGCAGCCGGCCCACGGCGCCGATCGGCGTCGCCCTCCCGTTCAGGTCCAGGACCTCGGCGTGGACGTCCTTCAGTAACGGTAAAGAAGCGGCCCCCTCGCCCCGGTCCAGGGCGCAGTCGCCGCCCTCGTTCGTCGAGTAGCAGTTCCGCACCTTAAGGTTGTGCTGGCCGATTTTCAAAGCTCTCGCTCTTAAATCAGAAGGTAACCTTTCCCCCGTGCAGTACACGACGCGCACGGTCCGGAACTCCTCCTTGAGTTTGCGAGGGTCCGGCTCCATGTCCAGCACCGCCTTGAGGATGGACGGCGTCACGTACAGCACCGTGAGTTTTTCGTCGCGCACAAAATCTAGCAGGAGCCGCGGGTCCGCGAAGGCCTTGTCCGGCAGCGCGAAGACCGAAGCCCCCTCCATCATAGGCGGCAGCATGTACCACGCCAGCCAGAACAAACCGACGGCATCGCCGGGCCCGACGCCGTCCTGGGCCATGTAACTCGCGCAGCCCATCAACGCCGCGTGCGGGCAGACCACCAGCTTCGCGGCGGCCGTCGTGCCGCTCGTGAGCACACAAAAAGCGCCGTCGGCCTCCCGGTTCTGGAAGCTCCGGGGCCCGTCAATAGGTACTAGAGCAAGACTCGACCCCTTGTCGCTTTTCGCATCAACCTGACTCACCGCGACCGCGTCCAATCTCACCACGTTCCCCTGGAAGGCCTCCGGGACCCGGGACACCGTGCTCCCCACGGCCAAAACGACATCGGGCTGGATCATGCTGAACAGCCTCCGCACCTCCGGGGCGGCGCTGCCCGCCGGCACGTCCGCGAACCGGTACCCCGCGAGCAACGCCCCCATCATCCCCGCGACGCAGGTCACATTTTTAGGAGCGAAGAGGCAGATGCTCGGCTTGTGCACGTGCACGACACTAGTTAGAATAGCGCGGGCGACGCCCGAGGCGCGCGCGTGCAGTTCGGCTAAGGTGCAGGCCTCCTTCTCATCACGCGCGGCGATGCTTGATGGGTGCTGGTCCAACGCCGCCTTCAGCAGCGGCCGCCAGGGCATGCCGTACGGCGCGCGCGGCACGCCGGCGTTATGTGTCGCAAACACGGCTGCGGCTTTACTTTGCGCCTGGTCCACGGCGAGCTGCACCTCGTGGACCGCCAGGCGCGGGTCGCTCACCTTGATCGCCCCGAGTAAACAGCGGTCGCTTGATGCACTACTCACCGCTTTAGCCGCTTCGTCATAACAGTCCGGCGCCGCCAGCACGGCGATGGGCTGCTCCCGGTGCTTATCCAGTTGTTTGAGAATGTCCGCTGGCGCGCAGACCACGACGTCGGCCGTGTCGCTGGCCACAGTCTGGCTCCAGGTGCTCGTACCGGTGCTCACGCACAGCAAGGTGTGCGTTTTCTCCGCTTTTGGTGGTGGCGCCATGGCTCCGATATGCTTGGACGCGTTCCTGCTTGCTTGTGCCACCGATGTGTACACTCACGCCGCAAATACGGCTCAATACGGCTCAAAAAAAGGCTGCGCGTCAGCTCAGTGCGGGTTCGCGCGTACCTATGATAGCCCGTTTCTACGCATGCCGGCGCGTGCATGAGGCGATACAAGGGAGTTAAGAAGCAAAAAAAAACGACGCGGTCTGAGGTTCGGGTTTCTAGTGGCTCCACTAGAAAAGATCAATGCCAGGTCAAAAGACAGCGCTCTAGAGCGCTGCCTTCTCCATGACGCGGCGCCCGGGCAGGTCTCCGTACCAGAGGACCGCCGGTCGAGACGAAAACATTTCCAAAACATTATCCACTCCCCCCCAAGACCAACCCGGAGAAGTAGTCGAAGGCCGCGAACTGAATCGCGACAGAGGGCGCCGCCCTTATAAGAGACGGCGCCAGGCCCCGGTACAACCGGGGAACGCCGTTCTCCCGCACCAACGACAGAGCGCAGTCCACGTAGCCCCGGTACTCATGGTGGGGCTGCTGGAGGCACCGCCTTATGGTATCATTCGGAAATGTCGCGACGCCCGCGACCAAGCCGGCGCAGCCGCCGTACGCGGCCGACCTGGCAACGGCCCGTCCGCGTGATTCAACCGGCTCGGGAGTGCGCCGTCTTAAAAGCCCGACGACGCCAAATCTAAGTCCGTCGAAAGGTATAGCGCCCAACAGCGTCGGCGTCGCGCCTCGGTATAGCGCTTTTACGCCGCCCTGCTTCCATGCATCAACGAGCACCTGCCAGATGCTGGTCCCGCCCGATCCGCCGAGCACGCCGCGCGCCAGATCCAAGGGGTACGTCGCGGCCGCCGCGCACATGCCGGCGCAGCCCCCCGCCGCGAAGCCGCCAAGCCCACTGGACACGTGCGGCCTCAACTTTTCATTGACCGCAAAAGCTATTCCGCGCGCCGGGAAGACTCTGAGTATGCTAGCGACGTTTCCGGCCCACAACCCCGCGACGCCCTCGGTGCGCCAGACGCGTTTGAGCGCAACAACGAAGGACGTGTCGCGGCCCACCTGCAGCAGGATGCGTGCACGCTCGAGCGGCGCCATCGAGGTTTTGGACACGCAACCCGCGAGTCCCCCGCACACCACGGCCTCGGCGGCGGTCTTCTGGCGCGGCATTATCGCTGCCGCTGCCGCGTCGCTAGCGTTTCGCTTGTTGTGTGACTGTGCAGCACTGCTTGCGAGTGTTATCGAGCGGCAGCGGTGCAGTTGCACGCGATGCAACGAACTGATCGACAAAATGTGTCTGCTTGCTATAGGCTGCGCCCAGGAGCGCGTACAGCGGCTTTGGCTCAAAATCGCGCGGCAGGAAACCCGTGCCTTGCAATTGAGCTTGGTTTTTAATCGTCAGAAAACAGTTCTGTCGCGCGTGTGTGCTGCTCTCAGACAGCACAACACTGTCGCAGACGCAAAAAACACTGGCGTATCGAGGCGAGATCACCACTTGCACAAATTCGAAGCGCGGCATCAATCATGGCAGGCTCATGGCTCCTCTTGGCATTGCTGCAACCAGCCGCATCGCTCTCGCTCTCGGAAATCAACGTCCCGAAATTCTGCCCCGAGTGCGGCGGCTGCACGATGGCGGCAAGAACGCCGCCGGGCAACGAGCGCCCGCGTGCGCTGTGCGGCGCGTGCGGCTACATTGCATACGAGAACCCGAAGGTCGTCGTAGCCGTCGTCGCGCGCGCGCCGGACGGCAAGGTGCTGCTCGCGAAGCGCGCCATCGAGCCGCGGCTCGGCACGTGGGGCATCCCGCAGGGCTTCATGGAGCTCGGAGAAACAACACGAGAGGCCGCCGCCCGAGAAGCGCAGGAGGAGACGGGTGCCGTCCTAGATCCGTCGGAGATGGTCCTGCTTGCTCTCTATAACATTGGGGGAAGTCAAGTCCAAGTGGTCTACGAGGCACCGTTACCCGCGGACGCGAAACTCGAAACGTCGACCATAGAAAGCTCCGAAATTAAACTCTTCGAGGAGGCCGACGCCCTGGCGGCGGACCTCTGCTTCCCCACCGTGGGCTGGGCCCTCGAGCGGTGCTTCTCGTCGCTGGGCCGGGCACGGCGCGTCCAGGAGCGCACCAAGGCCTTCCAGGACGGCGAGTGGCGAGTCGTCGTCGACGACGACGGCGGTGGCTACTTGACTAGCTGATATTTTAAACACATATTTAACCATCCCCGCGCCTGATTTGCGCTTCGTGCTCGGCCTTGTTCTGCCGCGCAAAGTACTGGTTCATCGAGACGCAGACCGTCGCGATCGTCGCGACCGAGGGCACGGATTTCAAGTAGGTCGCGCCAATGCCTGCAAATAGCGAGCCAATGCCCTCCCGCTGCACCACGCCCCGGGCGGCCGCCACCCAACCGTCGCGCGCGACGTTGCCGGCGAGCGAACCTGCCATCAGTCGCCGCCGGAGGACATCCAGGGGGTAGGTAAACGTTTGCGCGCTGCAGCCCGCGAAGGCACCGACAAGCCAGAGATGCACGTAGGAGGGCGCGCCATCTTGTCCGTGGCCCGTCGTATTTCGTCCCAGATCGATAGACGCGTTCTGGACGGCGACGAACGGCACGACAGCGGCTAATGTCGGCGCGAGGCCACCATAGAAGGCTCTGAAGCCACCCTCTGCGGCTACTTCCCGAATCACATTCATCACGGGTGCACCAGAAATCGTCACCCGCGTACGCACGACTTCAATCGGGTACGTCGAGATTTGGCCGATGAGAGCGGCTCCGGCAGCGGCGCCACCTCTATAAATTGGCTCCATCGCGTCGATTTCGTCGTCGGCGGGCGTCAACTTGAGGAGATTCACGTAGCTCGTGCAAGTGATGGCACCCGTAGGAAACACGCGAAGACATGCTGCTCCGTTTCCTGTCCATAGGCTTAGCCAGCCCTCCTTCCCTACGATGCTCCGCAGGAGACCGACAAGACCGAGACCCTCCGCGCGACCCGTCTGCTGCAAGAGGCGGACGCGCTCCAGTGGCGCGACGACGGACCGGCTTGCTACTCCTCCGATGCCGCCTGCCATCACGGTTTGCCACGTTCGAAGGCCTGGGACCGGTATGGTCGCGGACCCCAGATCTCCGCCGCCGCACTCCGGCAGCGCCCCTAACGCAGCCCAGCGCTCGGCCACAGCCTGGAGCGACGCTAAAGGCACGAACTCAAAAGCCTTTTCAAACTCTTCGGCATCGACGGACCCGTCGCCGGACGTATCCACGCGCGCTATGATTTTTTTCGCGTCCGCGAGCGACGCGCCGGGCACACCTAGACGTCGAAGCGCCGCGGCGACCTCCGCGGCCGAGCAAAATCCCGACCCGTCGGTGTCCACCGCTTTGAACGCCGCTCTTACGCGGCCGAGGTCGAAGAGCTTCTGGAACTCGCTGAGCGTGAGAGACGACGCGTCCTCGTCGTCGGGCTCCACGCGCGCCAATAGGTCGTCGACGAACTGGCGCTGCGTCGCCTCGTTCCCGTCCGGCAACGCTGATAATGATCGCAGCGCGTTGACCAGTTCGGCGCAGTCTATGGTCCCCGAATTGTCCGTGTCATACTTCCTGAACACGGACTCGACGCGGCTTTTGTGCGCTTCGTCATTCATGCTGCGGCGTACACTGTGTGTGACTGATCCCCAGATAGGCTGCCCCTTCCACAGAGATGTCTGCAGCCGAGTGTGCTAGTCAGGCGGCTCCAAACAGTCCGTCCTTGTCACGATGATTTGCGTAGAGTACTGAATAGAGCTACGACACGCGCACGCTCTGGAGTATCGAATCTGGATTTTCGTTCGTGCGGGTTTCTCCGCCCAGCCACGGCATCTGCCACGGCTCTAAACGGCTCTAGCGCACGGGGAAACTACAGATGGAAGCTGCTATTATGAATAAATTAAACCTCCTTCGCTGCTATGCGCAGCCACGCAAGGGGGGGGCGACGCCACACAGAACTAAAGCTCCATCTTCGGCCCCAAGTCCCACATGTCGTCGCCCGAGTCCGAGTCCGAGCAGCTGCCGTACATGAGGTCGTCAATAGCCGATTTCGTGGGTGGCGGCGCCGGCGCGCCGCGGCCGGCGCGGCCGCGGCCGCGGCCTCCTCGGCCCCGGCCCGGGGCTCCGCCGCCGCCGCCAAACATGCCAAGACGCGACTTGGCATCACCTGAAGACGACACGCCTCGGGACGCGTCGCCCTTCCTTCTCGAGCCGCCGAGCAACGCGGCCCTTTGTTTCCGGGCGCCGGTCTCGACGGCGCGGCGCCCGGCGGCCTCGGCCTTCACCTTGGCCTTGGCGGCCTCGTCGGCGGCCGCCGCCACGAGGTCGAAGATGACAGGCCCCTCCATATGATGCGCGCGAAGAAATAGCGCCGCCCCGCATGATCTAAGCTCGGCCTCCGTTAGGCCTCCACCAACCACGCAGACGGCGGGCGTCGCGCGCGGGTACGCCGGCGCGACGTTAGTTACAAGCACGTCCAGCACGAGTGGCGGCGCCCCGTGTGGTGAGTTGTGTTCCGTGACCGTAACACATATATTGTCCGGACGCGCCGCGTCGACGGGCCGCAGATCGGCCCCGAAAATGGCCTCCACAGCCTCACGCTCCTCTGCGCGCTCCGCCTTGACCTCGGCGTCGTCTTCGTCGGTCGACAGCGTCCCGGACTGCGCCGCCGCCAGCGCGCGCCGCTCGTCGCCACCGTGGTCCTTGGGCACCGCGTCCCCGTACCCGCGCTCGTGCAGCCAGCGCTTCTTCGCGCCCATCGTCTCGCGCCGGATCGCTTCGGTTTCCCAGACCGGCGTCGCCGCCTTCTCAGCCGCCTCGGTCACCGTGAAGGCCTTCTCCGCCACGCCCAGCTGCCCCAGGGCCCCGTCCAGGCCGGACGTGCCGTCGCCCGCGCGCCGCCGCGCCGCCTCCTCGGGGAACTGCGCGTCACGCTGCGCGTCGCGCAGCGCGTCGACCATGAACGGGTCCGGCGGCGGCGGCGGGCCGTTCACGCCCGCCAGGAACGCGTCGCGCGCCGCGTGGCGCTCGTCGATCTCGCGCTGCGCGGCGTCCCGCTCCTCCTTCTCCTTCGAGGACTTGCTCAGCCTCAACCCCTTGTCCCGGTTCTTGCGCCACTTAATCGCGTCGCGCTCGTAGGCCAGCTTCTCCTGCTGCAGGTCTGGGTGCGCCTCCCTCCTAGTTTTCTCGAGCTTCTTGACGACGGCCTTGTCCTTGTCGGCGCGGCGGAGCCGCCGCAATTTGGCGTCGTGGAAGCCGACGGCGCCGGCCTGCATGCAGGTCTCGTCCTTGTGCAGGTTCGCCCAGGGCGTCCAGACGATCATGACGCTCGTCTTCTTGCAGCCCTCGATCGAATTGGCCTTGACCAGCTGGCACATCTCCTCCTGGACCTCCTCGGGAATGCGATCCAATAAATCGCCGCACCGGTCGCCCGCGTCCTGCGCCGCCGCCAGCGGCAGGCGCAGATACACGTGCGCACTGGAGAGCCCGTCGACGTGGAACCAGACGTCGCGCGTCTGGCCCCACTCGATCAGGTTCTCGTTCTCGTACTTGTCGGCGCCCATGTACACGATGTACTCCTCGCCGCCCGGGTCCCTGTACTCGCAGGTGAAGTAGAGGACCATGGTTGGCTTACGTCGCGGCGATGGCGTTGGGTTGCTGGGCGTCTCTGCGCAGCGTTTGCAGCACGGTGCTTTACGCTTCCTCGGGAGCGAAGCTGTGGCCGGTGCGTTACAGCAGCACTCTTGACGTGTACAGTGTGAGCTAACAAGCACGAATTACTCGTCAGGTAGGTACCGGCGGCACTTTTTGTGCTAATCGCCTGAGTGTAAAACCCGCGAGTTAGCGCTTTTTCAAATTCGGCCTGCCGTAGGCTTAGACAGCATGTTGCGCCAATGTTTGCCGGTTAATACATGCCCTCCAGTAGCGTAACAACGAAAGAGCCAGGTCTTTTGCTTGCAGCTGGGCTCCAAGACAAGCTGCCCATTTGGCATGCATGTGACTAGAGAAGCAGCCCAATGACGCCGCGACGCCTCGTAGTACTCTATATCATCATTTGCACCGCTGGCCAAGAAGTTATCGATGGCCCATCACTCGAGCCGCGCGACCGCCCCCTACGCACATATACGCTACCGCGCACCGGCCCTGCTACAGTAGCACAAATGGTCGGCGCCGAGCACACCGGTGCAACGCAGTGGGACGCTGGTTATGCATTAGCCGATTACATCGAGAGAACCGCAGTTGGTGCCGCCAACTGCTCAATCGACGGTTGCTATGCCTCATCGCGGTACGCCAAGCGGACGGCTCTGGAACTCGGCGCGGGCGCCGGCGGGCTGGTGAGCATCGCACTGGTGAGGGCCGGGGCAGTCGTCCTGGCCACCGACGGCGATGAAGGTGTGCTCGAGTTCTTAAACTTGAATATCCGAGGCAACACGAGAGGCGCGCCTGGGCAGTTCCTGGGCGCGGAGCAGTTATGCTGGGCCGACTCAGGCGCCATCGACGAGGTTCGAGAACGCTTGGCGTTGGACCTCGTCGTGATGAGCGACGTCGTATTCCACACAATCGATACTGCTGTGCTCGTCAACGCGCTCGCGACGCTGGCATCGGCCGATCCCCCGCCAGAGATCTTGGTGGCGCATACCTGGCGCTTCGTCAGAGAAGACGACGACTTCCTCAAGGCCGTCGACGCGGCGTTCGATCAACATACCGTACCCGCGGAGGACTTGCACCCGCGCTTTCGCGAGGGACGAGGTGGGAACACGTCGATACTGCGGCTTGTACCGAGGAAGAGGCCGCCGTGATCGGCGTAAAATAAACGTGTATTTAATCTGGTGATTGGTAGGCCTGACCGAGACTGGACAGTCGTGCGGTGACACCGAGCAAAGCTATACCTCCGAATCAGATAACACACATCGTTGTTTCTTTCGGTGTTTAAAGCGAGTCCTGGTTTGTTACCCTGAGCAAACGACAAGAGACCTGATGAGCACTTGCCTGTACAGTGTACTTATTAACTTACCCTAGGTAAGTTTAAATTAGGGGGTGTCCCCCGAAAGCTAGCATAAAATATGCGATGAAGAGCTCGCTCAGTACCATATAGAGTGAGCCAGGGTCTCCGTATACCACGCGAGTAGCTGGACCAGCTCCCGTGTACCGGAGAACTAGCCGTGGTACGAAAGCAGCAGTCCGTACGAGCCACAGCGGACAAAGCAACAGGCTTGGCGCCAACCCGAAAAGTACCTTAACCAGACGCCGCGAGGCCGCCGGAGGGGCCGCGAGCTGCGCCAGAGCAGCGCGCGCGCTCACTGCGCGGATAAAATAGCAGACATGTCGCAAGTGACGACCATGACGACGGTCACTGGCGCCGAGCGCACGCTCATGCTCGACGCGTACATCATGCGCCGCAACCGGATGGACCGCCTCTCCAGGATGTGCGGCCCCGAGTACGAGCGGACGGGGCCGCCGCCGGAAGTGCCGTACATCCCGTACCCCGACCGCGTCAGGGACGCCCGGCCGGACCCCGCGGCGAATTTCCCCGCGCTGGCCTTCCCGACGCCGCTGTCGCCGCCGACGCCGCACCGCAGCCGTGCCTCGGTCGGGACACTCCGGGCGCAGCCGCCGGCGCCGGCGGCGCCGCCGCCTCGCAAGGCCCCGCCGCCGCCGCCCGCGGCGCCGCCGCCGCGCGAGCGCGTGGCGCCCAAGAAGCGCGGGCGCGACCCGAAGCCCCGGAGCCCGGCGCGCCTGCCCGCGCGGCCCGCGGCCTTTCCCCTGCCCGACGACACGAACGACGCAATCGTCGGCGAGCTCAGCGGCTCGCTGACGCCGCCGGTCCAGTCGCCCGTGGAGCCCGCGCGCGCGCTGCCCCATGCCGCGCCGGCGTCGCCGCCGGACGCGTCGCCGCCGCGCCTGCCGGACCCGAGCGAGGGCGCGCTCGCGAAGCGGCGGCTCGAGGAGGAGCGGGGCGGTAACAAACCGCCCGCGAAGAAGCGGGGCCGCAAGAAGCAGGCCCAGCCCGCGGCCATGCCGCCCGCGGCCGTGCTGCAGGCGCCGCCGCCGCGGTCGCCAGGCGCCCCGGGCCCGCCGCTGCGCCTGACGTCGTCGCCGCCCGGTTTACTGAGCGGCCAGGACCAGCAGCAGAAGCTGCGCATCAACGCGACGGGCCGTCTCGCGACCCTCCTGGAGACGAAGCAGCGCGGCTGGCTCGTCATCGAGCTCGACGAGAGCCCGGGCCCGGACGGCGGCGCCTTCGAGCAGAAGCCCCTGCGCACGTCCTTCGTGACGTTCTTAGATGCGGCGGGCAACGAATTACCCCCGCAAAAGAAGAAGCGCAAGAAGCCGTCGCTACCCGTCCTGGGCGAGGGCCCGGGGGAGCCCGTGGCCTTTGGCGCCATCGCGGCCCAGGGCCGGCCCAGGACCGGGTCCGTGGACCTGGACGCGCCGCCGCCGCCCAAGCGGCGCGCCAAGCGCAGCAAGGTCGAGTTCAACACGGGCGACCGCGTGCGCATTTTGGAGCACCCGAAGTACCAGGGCCGCCTGGGCGTCGTCGTGAAGCGGAACACGGCCTGGGTCGAGGTCCACCTGGACGAGCTCATGCCGGGCGCGCGGGAGCTCATGTGTTCCTTCCGGAAGAAGGACCTGATGATGGTCGGGGGCGCGGGCGACGACGCCCTGACGCCGGCCGTTTTACCGGCCCCGGCCTCGCCGCGCGGCGGCGACGACGACGACATCATCAGCGACGACGAGCTGCCGGACCACGTCCGGGCCCTGCTGGGGAAGCGCGTGGCCATCCCCATGCAGCAGGGCGGCGGCTACGGCGTCATCGCGCGGATCCAGGACGGCATCTGCGAGGTCACGGTGCAGGGCCGGGAGAAGGAGGAGTTCGTCACGTCGCACATCGACGAGCTCGTGCTCGCGGACGGCACGCCGGCGCGCAACAGCGTCAAGGGCGGCGCGCCGGACGAGGCCGCGCCGGAGGCCGCGCCCGAGCCGGAGGCCGCGCCGGAGCCCGAGCCCGAGCCGGAGGCCGCGCTGGAGGCGCCCGCGCAAATCCGGGACGACGCCGCGCTGCCGGACCCGCCCCTGCCGCTGGAGGTCGGCGCGCCGGTCGTGGACCTCGACCAGGGCGGCCGCAAGGGCCGCGTCGTGGGCCACCCCAAGGGCTGGTGGACGGTCGAGTTCCCGGGGGACAAGAAGCAGCGGAAACTACGGGCCAAGTCGCTGCGGGTGATCCCCGAGGCCCAGGCCGCGCACCCGCAGACGCCGGCGCCGCCGCCCGCGGCCCCGGGCGCCGCGGACTACGAGTTCGACGAGGCCGCGGCGCTCGCGCCGGCGCCCGCGCCGCCCGCGCCGCGGCTCACGTCGCCGGCCGCGTTCCTGCCGAACGTGCCGTCCTGGCCCACGCAGAACGCCGCGCCGCCGCCTGGCGTCGCCAATGCGGGGCCGCCGCCGCCGAGCGTCGCGGGCGCGGGGCCGCCGCCGCCGAGCGTCGCGGGCGCGGGGCCGCCGCCGCCGGCGCCCGCGGCCGCCGCGAAGAAGCCCGCCTCGAAGCCGCGCAGTCGCAAGCCCGACGCCCCAAAGGCGGCCGCGGCGCCGGCCGGCGTGATCCTGCCGACGCCGGGGCCGCCGGGCGAGCCGATCCGCGTGCGGACGGCCGGCGGGCGCGAGGCCCTCGTCCTGGAGCGCATGCAGCGCGGCTGGTTCCGCGTCGAGCTCGACGGCAACGCGAACACCGAGGGCAAGGCCCACGAGCGCAAGTCCGTGCGGCGGCCCCACGGCTTCGCGCCGGGCCAAGACCACTTGCTGGACCAGGCCCCCCAGGCGGTCTTCGTCCCCAAGCCCCGGGCGGCGCCCGGCGTGGCCGCGGCCCCCCGGCCCACGAAGAAGGTCGTTCAGACGGGCGCCCCGGGGCCCGTGCCGGTCGGCGCCGTCCAAGCCATCACGGCGGGCGGCCGCGTTGCCACCATCTTGGAGCGGAAGCAGCGCGGCTGGTTCGCCGTGGAGTTGGACGGCAACGCGAGCAGCGAGGGCGGCGCCTTCGAGCGCAAGGCCATGCGGCGACCCATGTTCGCGCCGGGCCAGGACGACGTCCTGAACAGCGCGCCGGAGGCCGCGGGCCTGGCGGCGGTGCAGGCCGCCAAGCCCCCGAAGCCGGCGGCCAAGTCGGGGAAGCAGGCGGCGATCGCCAAGGCGGCCTTGAAGCCACAAACCAAGCCGGCCGCCAAGCCGCGGGCCAAGGGGCCCGCCAAGTCCCCGTCCGCCGCGCTCGCCGCCGCCAAGGCGCCCAGGCCAGCCCAGGACGACGACGACGCGCCCCCGGACGCGAGCAACGTCGGCGAGGGCCCGCCGGGGCCCCCGCGGGGGAGTGAAAAGGAGGACGCCTCGCAGAATTCGGACAAGTTCGAGGCGGGACGTAGAGTAGCAGTGACCTCCACAGCACCGGATTTTGAGGACGGGCCGCCCCGGCGCGGCGTCGTCGTCAAAGCCCGCGGCGACGGCACCTTCCTGGTGGCCGTCGGAGATGGCGACGCGGGCCCGCGAGAAACCGCGGGCCCTGAATCATTGACCCTCGAGAACAGTAGCGAGGACCTGGACAAAGGAGACAGAGTGGTGGTGACGCGCACGGGCCGCACGGGCACCATCGCCTCCATTTCCGGGGCGCAGTGGTACCGCGTGGTCATGGACGACACGCGGGGCACGCCGGAGCACGACGACCACGGCGAGAACTTCCGGCCCTCGCAGATCCGGAAGCGGGGCCTTGTGTCGGCGCCGGCCGCGATCAAGAAGGGTGCGCGCGTGTTGATCCAGACGGACGCCCCTTCTCGTTTAGTGACGGCGACGGGCCAACCGCCGCGCATCGGCCGGGGGACGATCGTGGACGTGAAGACGGGCGGCTGGCGCCTCGTGCAGTACGACGAGGGCACGGGCCGGGCGTCCGACTCGGTGCGCGTGGCTCGCTTAGTGGCCCTGGTGCCGGCCGGCGCGGTCGCCGCTCCTACGGGCGAGGCGCCGCCGCGCTACCAGAAGATCACCAAGATGCGCGTGCACACCACGGCGCGGCGCGCCCTGGACCGGGCGGCCGCGCGCGCGGCGCCCGACGAAACGAGCGGCATGAAGTGCGTCTGCTGGGCGCGGAAGGTCTGGGACTCCAAGGTCGACAAGCTGCTTCAGGGGACCATTCTGACCTTACCGGGGCGCGCCGGTCCGCTGCGCATCAAGCGCGCCGGCGAGTCCATCAACGAGCAAAAACGGCGCTTCCTGCGGGACAAGTCCCAGGGCGTGGACTGCGACGCGCAGTGCCTGAACCGGGCCCAGAGCATCGAGTGCATCTCCCAGACCTGCGGCCTGAAGGGCGGCAACTGCGCCAACCGGCGCTTCGCTTCGGGACGGGGCGCCAAGGTCGACGTGCGCAAGAATGGTGGCGGCTGGGGCCTCTTCGCGGCGGAGCCCCTGAAGAAGCGCGAGTTTGTGATTGAAGCATTAGGGGAATTAGTGGACAAGGAGGAGGCCCAGGACCGCTTCGCGAAGACCAAGGGCTCCGAGGCGTATCTACTAGCGGCGTCGTCTTTGGGTCTGGTGATCGACGCGTCCAAGTCGGGCAACGCGGCGCGCTTCACCGCCCACGCGCGCGAGCCCAACTGCGCGCTGGAGACGTGGCGGTGCGGCGCCGCCGACAAGTACGGCCTGTTCGCCCTGCGGGACATCGCCGAGGGCGAGGAACTCTGCTACGACCACGGCTGGCTACGGCAGCTCACGCAGCCCGCGTCGTCGGGCCGCACGGGCCCGGGCTCGGCCGTGCGCAAGTCGTCGGGTGCCCTCGGCGGCGACGACACGGACGACAACGAGGAGACGGGCGTGGCGCCGCGGCCCTTCCAGGAGGAGGACGAGCAGTTGTGCGACACGTGCCACACGCCGCACGAGGAGCTTGCGGCCTGCAAGGCGTGCAAGAAGAAGCTCTGCTACCCGTGCGCGGCGACGACGGCCGAGGAGTACGAGGAGGCGTCGCCCTGGTACTGCTCGGGCTGCCACTCGTGAGGCGCCCGCCGGCCCCCCTTCCCTTTTTCGGCGGAGGCTTCCCCGTTGACTAAAACCATCCCTTTGAAAACCCGCGACGACCCCAGCCCCCGGGCCGGCTTCCCCTTCGAAAACAAAACGCCTTGTCGGAAAATGGCTTCTTACTTGCCGCCCTTGCCCCGGCCGCCTCGCCCGTCGCCGCGGCCCTTGCCCTTGCCGTCGCTTCGCCCCCGGCCACGGCCACGGCCCCGGCCCCGGCCGCGCCCCCGGCCCGAGTCCAGGCCCGTGCGCACGCGGCCGCCCCGGCCGCCCTTGCCCGGCTGGTGCTTCTTGCGCGACTCCTCTTCTTCCGCGACCATGTCGATAATTTCATCGGGGATCCGCAGGTATTTGATGGAGTTGCCCCGGATGTAGCACTGGGGCAGCTTCCAGAAGCGGTCGCCGTCCCGCGACGTGCAGATCACGTCCTCCAAATTGACGTTCATCCAGGTGTCGGCGCCGACGAGCTTCCCGTTGTAGGTGTCGCCGTTCTTCAACTCGATGAGCATGGCCTGGCCCGTGGCCGTCGACAGGAGGCTCAGCGGCAGCATGGTGGGCTGTTATGAACGCACCGCGCTGCGGCGTGTTAGCGGCGTTCCTCTGGCTTTACAGCACTCTGGGGTTTCAGCTGGCGGCGAGGCGAGGGGTCCCGTTGGCCGCTTGCTGCGAGCGGAAGCAATACGCGGCTTCCTCCGCACTTATCTCTGCAGCACGTGGTGTTTTCGCACGCGCGTACGCGGTGTTTATCCCCGCGGCGGCGCGAGCGAAAATACCCGCAGGAAAATGTGTAAAGCGGGTTTCATGTAGTTGACGAGCGCGTTGACGTAGCGGTGCTTCCTGGCTGCTAGCATCCACATTGATTGCTTGATACACCAGCAAACCTGCAGCGCTGCCGATTTGTACGGCCGGAACAGCTCGGCCACCGTCGCTAGCAGTGCTCAAGCGCAGCTCAGCATCGATGCGACGCACGTTCCTACGCCGCCT
>Ga0302122_10000802_pt1 | contig 19516 bp, 19 predicted proteins | sample CB21_SCM_MG_FD_203115 | JGI IMG/M metagenome (GOLD analysis project Ga0302122, IMG submission 203115) | Marine microbial communities from Western Arctic Ocean, Canada - CB21_SCM | ecosystem: Environmental > Aquatic > Marine > Oceanic | place: Canada: Western Arctic Ocean | collected 2017-09-28
TTTGTCAGGGATTGCACGGCGGGCTCGATCACCCCACTGTGTCGGTCCCGGCAGCGTTGTCATGCCTATATATCAGCCAGAAGCGGGGAAGTCATGCAGCACCGAAATCTGTTCGTCTTTGATATCCAAACTATCCCCGATACGAACTCCGTAACGGCTCTAACCGGCTTCGACGAGTCCGAAACCGATGCTCGCCGGGCAGAGCTGGAGCGCTATCACCTAGAGGCCGTAACTCCTTCCTCCGCCAGCCATTTCACCGGATCATCGCCATTGCCTTCCTCGAAGCCGAGATCGACCGGGACGGCAATCTCGAAGCATATTTATTAAAGGAACTGCGCAGCAGCGGCGACGAAGGCTGGAGCGAAAAGCAGCTCATCGAAGGTTTCTTTGCCTACTTCGAACGCATCCGTCCGCGGCTAGTTAGCTTTAACGGCCGCACCTTCGATCTGCCCGTACTACGCTACCGTGCCATGGTTCATGGTATTTCCACCCCGCACCTTTACGGCGCCGGCGACAAATGGAACAGCTACACCAGCCGTTATAGCCCGGACTGGCATTGCGATCTTCTGGAAGTCTTGTCCGACTACGGCGCTTCATCTCGGGTACGGCTCAATGAAGTCTGCGCTGTCCTTGGCCTACCTGGAAAATTCGACCCGTCCGGTGCCGATGTTGCGGGCATGTCCGACGATGGACGGCTCTCCAGCATCCGCGACTATTGCGAGACCGATGTTCTCAACACCTATCTGGTCTACCTACGCCACCAGCTACACACTGGCGGCATGGAACGCGATAGCCATAACCGGGCCGTCGCCGATTTAGTCAGCATGCTCGAATCCGAGCGCGGCGAACGCTCCCACCTGGGCGACTTCCTTGCCGCATGGCATGAGGCAGCACAGGGAAAGATGTTGATCTAAGGCCGGAAAATTCACCAGCTTTTGGATAAATTACACGACCCACACTTTAGTCGCCTACCCGGGCCAGACCTGACCAGGAATGGCAACGTCGCCCGACATCAGGCGCCGCGCCGTACGGATGACCCCGGCGCGGCCGATAGTTCGTTTCCCGTCTTTCTCGCCTAGCGTCAAGGCAACTTCCATGGTACCGATCGGATGTTCAACCAGCACCTGCGGCTGATTGCCCTCAAGGGGCCTAGCGATACCATCGGCTATGGAACCTTCCAAGGCAATGCACGCAGACACGCAGATCCCCCCACTTACAGCATGGGTTGGGTGCAGGTTCTGCGGCACGAAATAACGTGACGTGACGTGCCCACCATTTTTAGGCGGCGCAAGCATTCCAAACTTAGGCATGACGCTCTGGGACACATCACCCATGCCCATGCGTTCGCCGGCCTCACGGCGGATACTTTCCAAGCGGGCAAAGAAGGCCGAATCAGGGTCCAGTTCATCCTTCAATTCATAGCCGGTCTTGCCCATGTCGCTCGCCCTGGCGATGACCATCGGCATGGCTACATCGATGCACGTCACCTCGATGCCCTGGATAGTGTCGCGCAGATTACCCGTCGGCAGCAGCTTGCCAGTGTTGGAACCGACGGCATCGAGAAAATTTATGAGAACCGGCGCCGCCGTGCCTGGCACGCCATCGATGGACCAATCGCCTTCGTATTCCACCCCTCCGTTAGGCGTCGGCACCACTGCCTCAATAATGGAGTCAATATTGACGCTATGAATAATGACAGATGTTGTCTCGCCCTGTACCGGCACCAAGCCTTGCTCAATTGCGTATGGAGCGACTGCAATGACCATATTGCCGCAGGTAGGCCCCCAGTCGACATAGTTCTTTTCAAACTCGACTTGGGCAAATAGGTAATCGACATGGTTCGGCCCTCCAGGATTTTTCGAGATGATGGCAACCTTGCTAGTTACCGTCTGGGCGCCCCCGACACCATCAATCTGCCGTCCGTCGGGCGCGCCCAGAGCGGCCAGTAGAACGCGGCCCATGGCCTCACGGCCCTCGGGCAGATCCTTGCGCTGGAAGAACGGACCCTTGGACGTTCCACCCCGCATCAGCACACAAGGAATCTCGGTCAGCATCGCATAGCACTCCCATCCGTTCCCTATATTCTAAGCTAATCCCTCCCCGCCGCGAAATAACGCATAATACGATTCCTGATTCTCCGGCCATTCCGGTGTATTCTCATTTTATAACGAATGGACATGGCCTTCCTGCCATTTATCCTCATATCAATCGGTCACGGAGAAAACTATGAAAACGCAGTGTGTTGCCATCATCAGTCCCGGCGATATGGGCCATGCCGTCGGCCGCGTTCTTGGCGAAAACGGCAACAATGTCATCACCTGTCTCGCCGGACGCGGCGAAGCTTCGCACCAGCGGGCAAAGACCGCCAATATGCGCGATGCTGGTTCGCTTGAGGCCATGGTATCGGAGGCAGACCTCGTGCTGTCGATCATGCCGCCCGAATCTGCCGAAGACGCAGCCCATCAGATTGCCGCCGCCATGAAGAAGGCCGGCAAGAAACCACCCTATGCCGAATGCAACGCCATCTCACCCGATACTACCAAGCGCATCGGCAAGGTCATTTCCGCCGCTGGCGCCCTCTATATTGACGCCGGCATCATTGGCCCATCGCCAGGACGCGGCAATCCACCACGTTTTTATGCCAGCGGGCCTGACACCACACCGCTACAGACTCTCGACGGTCACGGTATTCAGGTCTGCCCCATCGGCAACGACATCGGCCGCGCATCGGGCATAAAGATGGTTTACGCGGCCCTGACTAAAGGAACGACCACTTTGCATACCGCCGTAATGACCACTGCCGAGGCGCTTGGCCTGGGCGATGTGCTGCGCTCTGAGTTGCTGATGAGTCAAAAGGCCGCGTGGGAAGCCATGCAGAAGGCGGTCCCGTTCCTGCCCGCCGATTCCGGCCGCTGGATCCGCGAGATGGAAGAAATCGCCCAGACGTTCGAATCCGTTGGCGTTACGCCGCACTTCCATTTGGGCGCCGCAGCCGTTCACCGGACCCTGGCCAAGACGCCCTATGCCGAGGAAACCCGGGCAACCCTCGATAAATCGCGCACAGTCGAAGAAGCCGTCACCACCTACGTCAAATTCCTGCCCATGCCAAAATAATTCGGCGGCACGGCATAGTGCTTTGTCTTCCCCTCAAAAACCGACTTGGGCTGCTGCGAGGCGGCCCTCTTTTTTGAGAACATAACACTCAGACTGACCCCACCTAGGCGGCATTCTTTGCTGAGGGATAAGGGATTATTCGCGCATTTTTTCCAGCGTTCTTGAGCGCTAAATCTGACTCACCCCCTTGACCTGAGTTATGGCCCTCGCCACCATGGGAGCCACTCGGGTGAAGCCCCGCGACATAAACATATGGATGCTCCGCAATGAGCCGAGTCGCCTACGTCAACGGTCGTTATTTGCCGATCTCTGATCCCTCCATTCCTGTCGAGGATCGTGGCCTCCAGTTTGCCGATTCGGTCTACGAAGTCGTGCTCATCAATCGTGGTAAGCCAGTTGATGAAGAACCGCATATGGAACGCCTGGAACGCTCCCTCGGCGAGTTGCGCATTCCAGCGCCAATGTCCCGCGCTGCCATTGGCGTCATCACGCGGGAAATGGTTCGCCGCAACAAGATCGTCGACGGTATCGTCTATATGCAGGTGACCCGCGGCACGGCACCGCGCAACGCCGCCCCCATGCGCGCCCGGACCGCCCCGACCGTCATCATGACAGCCCGGCGCGTGACGCCCCTCAATCTTGATTCCATCGCCCCCGGCATCGCCATCAAGACCGTACCCGATATTCGCTGGCACCGCCGCGACATCAAGACCACCAACCTGCTCCCCAACGCCATGGCCAAACAACAGGCGCTAGATGCCGGTTTTTCCGATGCCTGGATGACTGACGAGGTTGGTCACATTACCGAGGGTTCCTCCTCTAATGCCTGGATTGTTACTGCCAACAAGCAGCTCATTACCCGCCAACCAACAGAGGACATCTTGTGGGGAGTGACCCGGCGGCGCACCCTGGCACTAGCCAAAGCGCTTGGCCTAACATTCATTGAACGTAGTTTCTCAGTTGCCGAAGCTAAAGAAGCCTCCGAAGCTTTTCTAACCAGCGCCTCCTCTTACATCATGCCGGTCACTAAAATTGATGATAAGGTGATCGGCAATGGCCATGCCGGTTCCGTCACCATAGCGCTTGCGGAAGGCTATCATGCGTTCATGGTCTCGGGCGAAACCTCGTGACGGCCCTACCCTCTGGCACCGTTCGTCGCTGGTTATTCGAGCAATCCCTGCCGGTCTGGTCCAGTGTCGGCATGGACCCCAAAGGCGGTTTTGCCGAACAACTCTCCCTTGATGGCAAACCTGTGCCATCGCCTTTGCGCCGAATGCGAGTGCAAGGACGTCAGATATACGTTTTCTGCCACGCCGCCATCGAAGGTTGGGACGGCCCAGCACGGAAGGCCGCCGATGCTGGCCTCACTTTTCTTACGGAGCGTTATTGGCACCCGGACGGTGGCTTTATCTTCGCCCTCGACACCAACGGCCAAGTTGCTGATGGACGCCGAGAAACTTATGAGCAGGCTTTCGCCCTTAATGCATTCGCCTGGCATTACCGAGCCTTTGGAGATTCTGCCGTGCTCAATTGGGTCCACCGCACGATCGAATTTCTCGACGAACAGCTTGGCGCCAACAATGGTGGCTATCGCGAATCCATCCCTGATACCCTCCCACGCCGCCAAAATCCGCACATGCATTTATTCGAAGCCATGATGTCCCTATATGAAGCGACCGGCGATCTCAAATATCGTGCCCGCGCCGCCTCCCTTTATCATCTTATGCGAGAACATTTTATAGACGCCGCCACTGGCACACTTGGCGAGTTCTATACCGTAGACTGGAAGCCGGCGCACGGCGATAAAGGCACCCACCTTGAGCCCGGCCATCATTACGAATGGACCTGGTTGCTGCACCATTATGCCGGCCTTAGTGGCGACGCCTCCGCCCGCGATCTGGCAACGACCCTTTACAAGTTTGCTTTCGAGCATGGTACCGACACCGCCGATGCCCTCACATATGATGCCGTCGGCCGGGACGGTGCCATCCGCCAAGATAGCAAGCGCCTATGGGTGCAGACCGAAGCTCTGAAGGGCCACCTCGCCATGGCGGAATCTGGTAGCGACGATCAGGCAATGGCACGCGCCGAACTCACTCTAGCAGGCATCTTCAACTGCTACCTCTCGACCGGCCACGGCGTCTGGCAAGATCACCTGCGCCGCGACGGCACTGGCTTTGCCAAGACCGCCCCCGCAACCAGCTTTTATCACCTGTATCTCGCATTTAGCGAATATCAGCGAATGGCATGCGCGACCTGATGCAATGAAGCTCACCGCCCAGGTTTCCGGCAACGGCCCACCGCTAATCTTCCTACATGGCCTGTTCGGTTCCGCGCGGAACTGGAGCGGAGTTGCCCGGCAGCTCCAAGGAACTCGTCGCATCCACCTTCTCGATGCCCGCAATCACGGCGCCTCACCTCGCCACCCATCGATGACATACACCCAGATGGCCGACGACCTGCACGAATATATCGCAGCCAATAGGCTCCAAGGCTCCGTCGTGTTGGGCCACAGCATGGGCGGCAAGACAGCCATGACCTTGGCCTTGGAACAACCGGAATTGATCAGCGCGTTGATCATTGCCGACATCGCACCGGTTGCTTATCAGCCTCATCATGCCGCCTTGATCCGAGCAATGCGGGAAACCGACCTATCGGGCCTTACCCGCCGCGCCGAGGCCGAACAACGCCTCGGTGAAAAAATCGATGATGCCCCCACCTGCACCTTCCTCACCAGCAATCTTGTCACCACAGAAGACGGCCTTACCTGGCCCTTTAACCTTGATGCCATCGACGCCGGACACAGGGATCTTTCAGAATTCCCCGATGCACATAGGAGGCGTTACCCCGGCCCGGTTTTATTCCTTATTGGCGGAAAATCCGAATATGTTCGTCGCGAGCATCACGAGACCATCGACCGGCTGTTTCCATCCTCAAGGATCATCACCATCGATGGCGCCGGCCATTGGCTGCACGCCGAGAAACGCGATATCTTCATTGAGAATGTAAGGGGTTTTCTAAAAAATTCCCGCTGACACCAAGAGGAGCTGCTGATGCAAAATTTCTTGGGTTTAGCTACCTGGATCAGACCCGTCGCTGTCCTCGTCATCCGTCCCAGCACTATCAATGCCAGCCTCATCGGCATCAGAGACCGTTGCTGCGAAGGAACGAACTTCAGCAATGATGGCGCCAGGAAAGGTATCGAGCACCGACTTGACCAGCGGGTTCATCATCACTGCTGAACGCACTGCTTCGGCCTCCGCGTTGGCTTGCTCGCTTAACGTCGGCGCACCGCCATCGCGTGAGACGGTGACGAGCCACCGCCGGTCAGTTTGATCGTTGAGGAAGCTGCTAAGATCGCCGACGAACGCCGACGGCGCGCCCGCGCCTAACCGGATATCGATCTTTCCAGGCTCGAAATGCACCAGATGAGCATGATGACGCAGGTTGGTATAAAGCTGCATTTCCCGCAGCGAGTCGGCAAGCGCCACTACCGCTTCAAAGCTCAGCGGGGCGGGCAGCGCATCCGTTTCCGGTACTGCGGCGGCGGGTACGGGATCCTCTCGAACCGGCACGGCCACCGCCGTCGCAGAAGATCGGGCCTCTACCCGCGCCGTGGCGGCAGACCCGTCACCACCAGCAGCCTGTGGTGCTGGTGATGGCACTTTGGGCGCAGCCGACGCGGCAACGCTCGGTGCCATGCCCTCCCCGGCCTGGAGAGCCTTCACAGCATCCGCCGGGCTCGGGAGGTCCGCGGCGTAACCAAGACGGATAAGAACCATTTCTGCTGCCTGCAAAGCCGATGGCGCCTGATGCACCTCACCCAAACCCTTCAACAGCACCTGCCAGTTGCGAGTTAGCGCGCCCATGCTCAGACGCCCGGAAATATTCTGGCCGCGCATCCGTTCTGCTTCTGGCACCCCAGACCGCTCGGCCGCCTCGGGCACCAACTTGATGCGGGTCAGCCAGTGGGTCAGTTCCAGCATGTCCTCAATGATCAGCGCTGGATCGGCGCCGACGGCGTACTGCTCTGCCAATTGCGTCAGCGCCATCGCCATGTCACCGCGCATCACCGCATCATAGAGGTCGAAGATTTGCTCCCTATCGGCCAACCCCAACATCGCCCGCACGTCTTCTTCCGTAACCGTGACGCCAGTATGCGCGATGGCCTGGTCAAGCAGCGACAGCCCATCGCGCGCCGAGCCGTCAGCAGCCCGTGCAATCAGTCCGAGAGCACCCACGGAAACCTCAGCCCCTTCCTTACCAGCGATCAAGCCAAAGTAGTCCGCTAGTACGGTAGTACCGATCCGCCGCAGGTCGAAACGCTGGCAGCGCGACAGCACGGTCACCGGGACCTTACGGATTTCCGTTGTAGCAAAGATGAATTTGGTATGCTCGGGCGGCTCTTCTAGAGTCTTCAACAGCGCGTTGAACGCGTTTCGCGACAGCATATGCACTTCGTCGATGATATAGACCTTGAAGCGCGCCGACGTCGGTCGATAACGCACACCATCGATAATCTCGCGGATGTCATCGATGCCAGTACGACTGGCAGCATCCATCTCCATTACATCGACGAGGCGATCCTCGGCGATAGCCCGGCACGGTTCGCAAACCCCACAGGGATTGGGGGTAGGCCCACCTTGGCCATCCGGGCCAACGCAGTTTATCGCTCGGGCGATAATACGCGCCGTCGTTGTCTTGCCGACCCCACGAACGCCGGTCAGCATAAAGGCATGAGCTAATCGGCCCGTATTGATGGCATTAGTCAGCGTCCGCACCAACGCTTCCTGGCCGATCAGGTCGGTAAAATTGCCGGGACGGTATTTGCGTGCCAGGACACGATACGCTCCGGCGCCCGCCTTGGCACCTTTCGCAGACGTATTCTCTACTGTCGCATCAGTTGGCTGATCGTTCATGGAACGGATCGCCTTCAGCCTAGTGAATAAAATTGCACGGGATGGCGATTAGTTGGAAGACCGGCAACGACCCGGGTCGAAACTCGTTACGGCTGCTTCCTTCCGGATCTGACCGAGTTGGCGAGGGATCCGTCCACCGCCAGCCTTCCGGAAGTACTATATCAGGCGCACCCGCCACCGATGCAAGACCCTATCGGAGCAGCTACTACCAAAGGGGAGCTTAACGGACCAGAATACCCCCCGAGCTAGACGTCAGGCCGAGCACCCGGTCAGGCCACCCCTTGCTATCACAAGGTGGCATTCTTAATTGTCATATCCGTCGGCATAAATGTTTCAAAATCATAGCCTTAGTCGTCTTTACCGATATGCTGGTTCTCTTGCTAGAAACGTCGATGGTGTGGACACAGTGGCCACCCGGCTCGGCGCCACCGATACTGGCAAGTTACATATTCTCAAAAAAGACCGGCTCCGCAATGCTAGAATGATTACCTATGGGGACCGAGTAGAGTCGCAAATTCAAAGGACTTGCATGTCATGCTGCCAGGCCAGGCAGCCGTATTGCTAGTCTTCTAGCCCTGTGCCAGTTTATGCTGCATGAGCGAACCAATGTTCATGAACAGTGCCGAGTTCGACCGCGCCGCCGTCCTCCGAGACGATGCGACATGGCTTGCATCCGCCTTGCGCGATGACCGCACCCAGTTTTTACCAGTCTGGCGCAACCGCAGCCTGATAACCGCCGGCCAACCCATGCGCGCTTCCATGCTAAGTGGCCGCCACGCATTTGACCTGCATGAACTCGCGAGTCATACCGTTTTGCTGACCGTAAGCAACGGCATTGCCACCTTCGCCGTCGATGTCTCCGACCATGACGAAGAAGCGCTAAAACCCTGGACAAGCGACGGCGCGTTCCTCGACCTACGGGAGGCTGGACCAATGGTCGATGCCCGCGACGGCACCCTCATGGCGCTGGCCCGCGGCATGATGTACTGGAACCGCTACAGCCGCTTTTGCAACAACTGCGGCTCGCCGACAGAAAGCCAGCGCGGCGGTTTCATGCGTAAATGCCTCAACAACGACTGCGGACGCTCACATTTCCCGCGCACCGACGCCGCCGTCATCATGCTCATCACCCGGCCCAGCCCCGGCGGAGGCGATTGCCTCCTCGGCCGCCAAGCTATCTGGCCTGAGGGCCGCTTTTCAACCTTGGCAGGCTTCGTTGAACCGGGCGAAGCCTTGGAAGACGCGGTGGCCCGCGAGGTGCACGAAGAAACCGGCATTCACATCACCGATGTCCGCTACCAAAAATCCCAGCCCTGGCCATTCCCGGCGTCGCTAATGCTCGGTTTTCGTGGACGCGCCACCAGCCATAAAATTTGCCTTAACGACAACGAACTACAGGAAGCCCGCTGGTTTCCCCGTGATCAGGTCGCCGATTTTGAGTCACACGGCTTCCACCTGCCGCGCCTAGGTTCCATATCCCGCTGGCTGATCTCCTCCTGGCTCGCTGACAAGCCAGAGTTATCGTAAGTTGATCGTGTTCCTATGGCCGCGGCCATAGGAACGAGGCCCACCCAGGCATAACCGACCATTCCAACAAACCACGGGTAATTCCCCAGGGCTATCGCCAAGGCACTGATGATAAACCTGTAAAATCAACTAATTTCTTTTCCACTAGAGCAGTCCGATATTGATATTAACATATTGATTATTATATATTAATCACTGCAAGGTCGTAGAATATCACTCTGATATCTGGCATCTCTAAAATCGAGAGCCATAACCTTGGCGACAGCAACAGGGAGCTTGGATACCCATGAGCAAGGTCATCATCACCTGCGCCGTGACCGGGTCGATCCACACGCCGACCATGTCTCCGCATTTACCAATCACGCCAGACGAAATCGCCGCCAGCGCCATCAGCGCTGCTGAGGCCGGCGCATCGATCCTGCATCTGCACGCCCGCGATCCCAAGGACGGCCATCCGACGCCGGACCCCACTGTTTTCATGGCCTTTCTGCCCCGCATCAAGCAGGCAACCGATGCCGTGGTCAACATCACCACCGGCGGCGGCCCCGCCATGAATGTGCAGGAGCGTCTTGCCGCACCCCTGCGGACCAAGCCCGAGATGTGCTCGCTCAACATGGGCTCGATGAATTTTGGCCTCTATCCGATGCTCGACCGCTATCCGTCGTTTCGGCACGACTGGGAAACGAAGCACCTAGAGGCCTCGCGCGACGCCATTTTTCGAAACACCTTCAAGGATATCGAATACATTCTGCAAGAGCTTGGCAAAGGCTGCGGCACCCGCTTTGAGTTTGAATGCTACGACACTGGCCACCTTTACACTCTCGCCCACTTCCTTGACCGTGGCTTGGTCAAGCCGCCACTTTTCGTCCAATCAATTTTCGGCATCCTCGGTGGCATAGGGCCGGACCCAGATAACGTCATGTTTGCCCGGCGCACCGCTGACCGCCTATTCGGCAAAGACTATCAATGGTCAGTACTCGCCGCCGGGCGTCACCAGATGAGCCTGTGCACCATGGGAGCCATTCTCGGCGGCAATGTCCGTGTCGGGCTGGAAGACTCGCTTTACGCTGGCAAGGGCCAGCTGGCCAAAAGCAACGCCGAACAGGTGACAAAAATCCGCAGCATCCTGGAAAATCTATCCCTAGAAATTGCCACCCCAACCGAGGCCCGCGCCATGCTCGACCTCAAAGGCGGCGATCAGGTAGGTTTTTAAGTCATGCAAATCCTACACACCTGTCTCCCCCCCGCCCCTAGAAAGGTGCGCAGACCCGGCCTGGCCACCCGGCCGTGCCTTGGCCGAAGCTCGGTGAGCAGAAGGCCACCGCCCCGCCACACACCATGACCCGCGAAGAATCAGCTCGGCGTAGCCACATCATCGCCACCAGCCTGGAAATGAACGCGCTCGGAATTAACCAAGGCACGTCCGGAAATGTAAGTGCCCGTTGGGGCAGCGGCCTGCTAATTACCCCCTCCGGCATCCCTTACGATGAGCTCAAACCCGCGGACATCGTCTACCTCGACGCGACCGGCAAACCCCATGGCCGCCACGCCCCATCCAGCGAATGGCACTTCCACCAAGATATCATGGCCGCGCGGCCCGACATCGAGGCCATCGTCCACACCCATTCGATCCACGCCACCGCCATCGCCATCTGCAACAAGCACCTACCCGCCGTCCATTACATGATCGCCGCCGCAGGAGGCGCAACCATCCGCTGCGCGCCCTACGCCACCTATGGCACGCAGGCGTTATCCAACCACGCCATCAAGGCGCTGAAGGGCCGCAGCGCTTGCCTGCTCGCGAACCATGGTGTCATCGCTACCGGCCCCAATCTGGATAAGGCCCTTTGGCTGGCTAATGAAGTCGAGGTCCTGGCACAGCAATACATTCTCGCCCAACAAATCGGCCGCCCCCATGTCCTGCCAGCAGCAGAGATTAAGACTGTCGTAGAAAAATTTAACACCTACGGACAGAAGAAAAAGGGCTGAGCCAGCTTTTTATCTGACCGGACGATAAAGCCGGTGCTGACGAACTTGGGGAAATAGGGAGACGGATAGATGATGCGGGGGCGCCTCCATTGATGCCTCCCGTCGCCCAGAAAACTACACCGCCAGCAGTCTAAAGGCTATCTGGGCCCGTCAGTCATCAGAATTTAGACCATTTGTCGGATCAGGGCCGCCCTCGTTTCATGCGGAATTGGCGTCGACTTGCGGGTGTTCAAATCCATCAGCACGGTTACGGTCTCCGCCGTCGCCCGGCAAGCGCCATCAACGAATAGGCCCTGGCCGAACTGCACTGACGTGGTCCCAATCTGCGTTACCACAGTGCCTATATGCACCTCGTTAGGCCAATGAATTTCGCCCTGATAATCGAGAGTAATGCGGCGCAGGACCCAGCTCACCCCCGCTGGCGCAAACGATATGCCGCCAGGAAACAGCGCCGCCACCCGGCCGGTCTCGAAGAACGTACAGAACACCGCATTGTTGATATGCCCAAGCCGGTCCGTATCGCCGAAGCGCAAAACATCCTTGGCCCAAACTGGATAGATATCGCGCTTGGTCAGATCTAATCTGGATACATCGTCGGCAGACATCGCATATCTTTCATTATTGACGGCGAACCGTATATGAATACTGCGGCTTTCCCCCGCACTCGAAGAAAGGATGTCGGTCCTGAGCTTGGCCCAGTAACTAACATTGGAGGCCTATATTCCTACCTCCTATTCTCGCGAGCAAGATCGGAGTCTGGTTCAATGACAAGACCAGGTGGCCGATGTCACGGTAATTAACCGTCGCTCGCACCAGTTAATGTATCAATGCCCGTAAAGAAAATGCCAAAATACAAAGAATCTATTTCAAATTTTATCGTTCTTTTTCGGACGATAACTTCTTAACTCTTTAAGTCCAAGGTCGCTAAGTCTTGAACGTGGCCCTGTCGCCTCCGACATCACTAGTAAGGAGTACAACAATTTGATTCGGGCTTTTCGGCAATGCACCGGCTGCCCGATGAAATGTCTGCCAAGCTAGAAAGATTACGAAGCGTAGGGACCACTTACATCCTTCTAACCACCAGCGGATTGCGTGAAAATCTGAAGCGATTCAGCCGGGACGTCATGTCCGAGTTTTATGACAAGATATATTAAATAAGAGGGTGCTGGGGGTATAGACGCAAACCCAAGGAATCAAGGAGGACCAAAATGAAAGACGGTTTCATTAAGACGGCGCATGGCCAGATCCATTATCTCGAAGCAGGCAGCGGACGGCCCATCATCCTTTTGCAGTCCAACGGAAATTCTGCTTACCAATACGATAGCGTCATGGCGCTATTAGCCAAGAAATATCATGTCATCGCCTGGGACCAGCCGGGCCAGGGTGATTCCGACCGCATCACGCGGCACTACTCTGTCGAGGATTATGGCGATGCTGCCATTGCCTTCATAGATGCGCTTGGCCTGGACAAGGCAAACGTCCTTGGTTCCTCCATCGGCGGCGCCATTGCCATCGATCTGGGTGACCGCTACGCCAAACGCATTGACCGGCTATGGGTCATGGAATCACCGATCAAATCCGAGCCAGAATGGGCCGCCCAGTGGCTCGCAACGGAAGAGGCCTGGAGCCAGGTGAACCAGACTTGGGACCAGGTATCAGCGCGTATGCACGACCTGACCAAATCAGTGTTTCAGCGCTGGAATATTGATCGTAGCAAAGCCGGAGTCTGGTGCATGCTTGATGTCATGTGGGCGTTGCGCCTTTATGATGCCCATGCAGCCGTGAAGCGCATATCGACTAAGCATACGATGGGCGTTTTCGGAAATAACAGCCCGCATTCGAAGGTGGCAGGGCCACTCCTGCAAAGAACCGTGCCCGGACTCAAGCTGGAGGTTATGAAGAACTGTGGGCACTTCCCGATGATCGACGATGCGGAAGGACTGGCCCGAATCATGGACGACTTCATAAACGATTAAGGTGAGGATCGGCGGACGAGCGCGGCGGGGGGCTATATTATGCAGCCCACGCAGCAATCACGGCTTTCTGAAATGAAGGGAATACGATGACTATTAAAGGTAAGGCATTCATTGCCGGGGTTTTCGAACACCCGACGCGTAAGGCGCCAGACAAGTCGCTCGCCCAGCTGCATGCCGAGGTGGCAGCTGGCGCACTCGCCGATGCCGGCCTTTCAAAAGACGACGTCGATGGCCTGATCTGCGCCGGTGATGCACCGGGCGGGCTGACATCCATGGCTGACTACATGAACATTCGACCGCGTTTTATCGACTCGACGGAAACCGGCGGCTGTTCCTATCTTATCCACGTCGGCCATGCCGCCCAGGCCATCGCCGCAGGTAAGGCCGATGTCGTTCTAATTTCCCTGGCCGGGCGGCCGCGCAGCGAAGGTATCGCCACGGGTACGGCGCCGCGACTGCGCGACCCCCATCAGCCCGACCAGCAGTGGGAATTTCCGTTCGGGCTGGCGACCGCCAATGGCTATGCCATGTGCGCCATGCGCCACATGCACGAATACGGCACCACAAGCGAGCAGCTCGCCTGGATTAAGGTTGCTGCCTCACACCACGCCCAGCACAACCCCAATGCCATGCTGCGCGACGTCGTGACGGTCGAAGACGTTGTTAATTCTCCGATGATAACCGACCCGCTGCACCGGCTTGACTGCTGCGTCATCAGCGACGGTGGCGGTGCGCTGATCGTCACGCGCGAAGAAATCGCCCGAAGTCTAAAAAAGCCAGTGATCAAAATCATCGGCGCCGGCGAATCAATAAAACATCAGGCCGGCGGCAACGTTGATCTCACCAGTTCCGCCGCCGTTCAGTCAGGCAAGACAGCCTTCGCCGAGGCCGGCGTCAAGCATGCCGACATCAAGTACGCTTCGATTTACGACAGCTTTACCATCACCGTTCTCATACAGCTCGAGGACCTAGGCTTCTGCGAAAAGGGCCAGGGCGGCAAGTTCGTCTCCGACGGCAACCTAATCTCCGGCATTGGCAAGCTGCCTTTCAACACCGACGGCGGCGGCTTATGCAACAACCACCCCGCCAATCGCGGTGGCATGACCAAGGTCATCGAGGCCGTCCGTCAATTGCGCGGCGAAGCACATCCAAAGGTCCAAGTAGCCAATTGCGATATCGCTCTGGCCCACGGAACCGGAATGCAGCTCGGTGCCCGCCACGGCGGTTCCACCCTTATTATGGAGCGGGAGTAAACCAAGATGAAAACAAATGAACGCCCCATCCCCGCGCCGGTAATCAATGTTGAGACCCAGCCTTTCTGGGATGCGGCTAAGGAAGGCCGCTTCTTGGTTAAGAACTGTACTGGCTGCGGCAAGACCCATTGGTATCCGCGCGCGCTTTGTCCCTTCTGCTTCAGCGACAAGACCGAATGGAAGGAAGGTGCCGGCACCGGCACCATCTACACCTACAGCATCATGCGCCGCGCCAAGGTTCCCTATGCCATTGCCTACGTTACCCTGGCCGAAGGGCCAACGATGATGACCAACATTGTCGACTGCGACTTGAATTCAATCCGCATTGGCCAATTGGTAAAGGTAGTATTCAAGCCGACTGAAGAAAACGGCCCGCCGGTACCAATGTTCACACTTTCCTGAGGCACCAACCATGACCTATCAGTCCATCAAGGTCCGTAAGCTGACGCCACGCATCGGCGCCGAAATTTCCGGCGTCGATCTAGGCAGCAATATCAGCAACCACCAATTCGACGAAATTCGAACTGCGTTCCTAGATAATCAGGTAATTTTTTTCCGTGATCAGAAAATGTCGGTCGAACAGCAAAAGGCATTCGGCCGGCGCTTCGGCAAGTTGCACAAGGTTCCCAACCCGCGCTTTCCGGTGAACGGCGATCCCGAAGTCCTGGGGATCAAGGCCGACGAGACGTCGACCCATGTATCTGGTGACATTTGGCATTCCGATACAACGTCAGCTACTACCCCACCCCTGGGGTCGATGCTGTACATGCACGAAGTGCCGGAGAATGGCGGCGGCGATACAATGTTTGCCAGCATGTACGCCGCCTTTGAGGCACTATCCGATTCGATGAAGAAGTTTTTATCGGGACTAACTGCCATTCATGATGGTGCACAAGTATACCTCGGCAAAGGCCGCCCGCCGCCCACCGGTGACATTCCCCGCACCGAACATCCCGTGGTACGTCCGCATCCGGATACCGGGCGAAACGTGCTATTCGTCAACCGCCTGTTTACATCTCACATCGTTCAGCTTGCACCCAAGGAAAGCGACGCCTTGCTCGAGATGCTTTATCAGCATGCGGCATCACCAGAATTTCAATGCCGCTTCAAATGGGACGTTGGCTCTGTGGCCTTCTGGGATAACCGCTGCGCCCACCATTACGCGGTATGGGACTACTTCCCACAACGCCGATACGGTCACCGGATCACGATATCCGACGGGTAGCCCTACAGTTCCTGGCCACACGTGAGCACGAGCACCAGCACCATCCCGAGTAAGACGGCTGATGGTGGACGGCGGCGCTCCTATCATCGATAGTCTTGTACACAGCCGAATCGCGGACAACACCATGCTCGACATCACCATTCCCATCTCGCCGGGGGAACTGATCGACAAGATCACCATCCTCGAACTCAAGCTCGAAAATATTATCGAGCCATCCAAACTTGCCAACGTCCGCCGAGAATGGGGTATGCTGATAGCCGTCCGTGATGCCGCCATACCGACGTCTCCCGAAAACGACGGCCTCACCGCCGATCTCAAGGCCATCAATGCCCGTCTGTGGCGCATCGAAGATGGTATTCGTGACTGTGAGCGGCGCAAGGATTTCGGACCGGATTTCGTCGCCCTAGCCCGCTCCGTCTACATTAATAATGATGACAGGGCGCGGCTAAAGCAGTCAATCAACCACTTGCTCGGCTCTGCAACCGTCGAAGAAAAATCCTACCAGCAATACTAAGGCCCGCCCGTGCGCCTACTTACCGCCCTCGTCGACCTGTACCAGCACCTGCGTCGCAGAAACCATCGGCACGCCGCGCCGCGCGGTGTAGTGCTGATATCCTCCGGCGGGCTCGGCGACACCGTTTTGCTAGCCACCGTCTTTGAGCGTTTTGCTAAGCTTGCCATAGAAGGTGAGCACGTAACCCTAATTCTACGCCAGGACGCCGCCCCCATGGCTTTCCTATTCGATGGGATCGCCATGGTCGAGACCATTGATTACAGCCGCCTGGATCGTCAGGCCACCTATCGCCATCGCACCCTCAGCAACTTGCATAACCAGAACTTTCGCCTCGCTATTTCGCTAGATTTCCTCCGCCACCCGCATCTCGATGAAGCTTTAATCGCCGCCTGTGCCGCCCAAACCACCCACGCCATGAAGCCCCGCCCATGGGCCAAGCATGTAACTGCGCTCGCCCGCAACCGACGCCTTTACACTGACCAATTCGATAGTGGTCCTGCCCATCTCGACAAAGTCATCCGCTGGCAGCACTATGCCGATTGGCTTCTAAAGTCCAAAAACCCATTGACACCCCTGCGCCTTCCAGCTCGATGCCTGCCCGAACCGGCGACTCTTGATCGGCCCACGGTCTTCGTCCAGCCATTCTCCGCCGTTTCCAGTAAACAGGTGTCACCGGACTTCCTAGCCCACGTGCTGGAAGCTGTGCCCTCCGATTGGAAAATCTGCCTGACCGGCGCACTCACCGATATGGAGCGCAGTCCGGCCTATGCCACCTTACTCGATGCGCCCCGAATTACCTTCGACTGTCGGTCCTTCAAGGACCTCCTGCCCGAACTACGCGCCGCCGCCGCCGTACTTTCCGTAGACACCGCCATGCTCCACCTTGCAGCGGCAGCGGGCGTGCCCACCCTCGGCCTGGCCAGCGCCGCCTATGTCGGCGAGATCGTCCCCTATGATGCCGCTATTGCACCCGCAAATGTCCATATCATCTACAATACCATGCCCTGCGAAGGATGCCTCGGCATCTGCCACCTACCGCTAGAGGATGGCATATTCCCTTGCGTCGCCCGCCTCGACGCCCATGTGACCAAATCCGCCTTCGAAGCAATACTGCAGAATTAGCGACGCTAAAGCAGTTCAAACTAGAATTAATATTTAAACTTGGCGTTAAGAACAATCATGCCAAAAACCAGGGCTTTGTAGAGCAAAACCACTGCTCCCGTTTATTGACTGATCCAGCTACCCCGCGCAGGAAGAACCCGTGAGGTACATGCTGCACGATGGCACCAAGGTCAAGCTTCCACGACCATTTCCAAAGGTTAGGACTTTGCTGCAGGCACGCGCAGCAAAGCGCCAAGGAGCGGGCCCTAGGGCGCTTTGCATTAAACAATAGATTTGGCACCATCAGAGCAGTCTCGCCAACAGCCAGAGAATGCCCATAAGAATCGGCTGATGAACCAGATAGATGATGAGGCTATGGCGACCAAGCGAGCATATTAGCTGACCTCCCGCTCCCTCCGGATGCCAGGAACGCCATAGGGATCGGTGATCTGTCGCGGCCAGAGAAATAAGCCGACCGATAAGGATGCCGATCAGAACTACTCCAATCCACGGCAATAGGGGGACGTGATCGATAGCAAACGGTGGCTTAGTCGCCAGCCCGGTCCAAGCCAGCCAACGGACGTTGAACGCCGGTAATTGGATAATCCACGGCATCCAGAATGCCGTTACAGCAAAAATGCTAAGGGCAACCGCCGGCAGCCTCAAAACCGTCAGCCCAAGGATGCTGGCAACAACGATATGATGCAGAACGCCAAACGTTACATAGCCGGCGTCGAATACCAGCCAAGTGGTCGCGGTTATCACCAACGCGCTGGCGCCAACCAGGGCAAGACGGTGCAAAAAAGAGCGCCAGTAAATACCTACGCGGTGCGCCAGCTCCAGATTGATGCCAACAAACAAGAGAAAAAATCCTAGAACCAGGGCCCGCAGCCCAAGCCATGCGGCCGAAGTAAACAAGGGCACCTCGGCGAGGCCAAGATAGTCTGCATCCCATACCCCGTGATAGATGGCCATTAAAACGACGGCCACGCCGCGCAATCCATCAAGCAATGGCAGCCGAACAGACACGGCCGGCAATGCCACGTTGATGGCCGCACTCAATCTCCCTGGGTTCATAGTCATAGAAATAAACCTCTCACCTTATCCTTTCTGCCACAACGTACGCATCTCGGCGGGCAAAAAAATGACCGGGCCTGTTTCACCCAGCCACAACAAAGAACGGTATACTGCCCAGTAGCTCTAAGTGGGAGGAAGGGTAAGCTACCGCGCCTCCTTAAGAGGATATGAGCATTGTTTCACTATGATAAATCGTTTATAATCAATTACTTAGTCTACGCCAGCCCGGGCTAGTATTGCTTGGAGGAGCACGTCGCAGCCCGCGCATAGGTCTTTGGGTCGGGCGTTCTCCGCCTCGTTGTGGCTAATACCCTTTTCGCAAGGCACGAAAACCATGGCGGTCGGCACCGAGAAGGATAAGTTGCAGGCATCGTGCCCGGCTGCCGAATACATGTCACGATGGCCCGCAGCGATCGCCATCGCTGCCCCGCGAACGATGGCCACGCATCCAGAATCAAAGGTCACGGTCTTACGGTGGCTGGTCTGCTCATAGGCAACCTTCAACCCGGCGGCGGAGGCGATCCCCTCGCAAGCCTCGCGCATGTCTTCACCGATCCGGGTAAGCACATCATCGCGGGGATCACGGCTATCGATGGTAAAGATAACCTGGCCGGGAATGGTATTGCGTGAGTTCGGCCTGATTTGCATGAAACCGACTGTGATAACCGGCGCCGGCTCATAACGAAACGCTACAGCGTTAACCGCATCGACCATTCGCGCTGCGCCCAGAAGCGCATCCCGGCGCATGGTCATCGGCAAGGTGCCGGCATGGCCCTCCTCGCCCGTCACCGTCACCTGGAAGCAGCGCTGAGCCTGGGCGC